>JACCDX011171092.1_pt1 | contig 10761 bp, 8 predicted proteins | sample 7449681 | NCBI WGS metagenome assembly JACCDX01 (sample SAMN15323450, study PRJNA562643) | freshwater metagenome | isolation source: river surface water | place: USA:Blue River Watershed | collected 2017-08-18
AATGTTTGAACTGTATTCGGAATTGAACGATTATATTTATAAACAAGTTTTAAATAATAATTCGCTTTTGGCAAATCTTCCAAAAGCAAATTATTATTCTTAAACATATTAATGAGCAACTTCGCGTATTTTCCTATTTTAACACTGGGAACTGTTTTCGGGTCAGCTTCCACTATTTGGTCAAATATCCTTCTGTTTATATCAGAATAATATTTTTGATATATTTCATCTGGAGATAAAGTTTTATCTTCAATTAATATATTTGATAATTCCCTAAATTGATTTTCGGTTATTAATATCTCCATTTTTCTTTTAATTTTGGATACATTTTGTTTAATTCTTCTTTTGAATATTTTGACAAACCCGAATTTTCTATATAAATTACATCTTTAACTTCCAAATTTTCTGGTAACGATTCTATTTCTATACAATTTTGTAAATGTAAATAACCCCCAACTAATTGAAGGTTTCCAAGGCTGGTTAATGAATTACAACCACTTAAATTCCCCCCAACTTTTTCAAGTTTTCCAAGGGTTTTTACCTGTGTTCCATATAAATTCAAATACCCCCCAACCGTTTGAAGATTCCCAAGGCTGGTTAAGGAGGCGCAATCATGTAAATTCAAATTACCCGTAACCGATTGAAGATTTTCGAGGCTGGTTAAGGAGATGCAATCATGTAAATACAAATTCCCCCCAACTTTTTCAAGTTTTCCAAGACTTGTTAAGGAGGTGCAATTCCTTAAATACAAACTCCCCCCAACTTTTTCAAGTTTTCCAAGCGTTTTTATCGGCGTTCCACTTAAATCCAAATCTCCAACCGAACCTTTTTTAATATAATCTTCAATAATTTGATATGCCTTGAATTGATATTTTTCATCCCTTTCCTTTTTATCCCTTATTGGTTTAATATCATTAAAATCAATAACATTAAGATATGATTTTAATATACTTAAATCCATAACGGATTCATTATGTTTTGTTGTTCCTTCAACTGAATAACCGTTTATTATTGGAACATCATCCCTATCCATCTTTTCCCCATAAACGGATAATGCAAAAATTTCAAAATCATCTTCATTTGACATATTAAACTTAATTGCCAATTTCTCCAATCTATTTTTCATCTCTGGGGATATTGCCCTTATTAAATAAAAGGTTATATTATGTTTATAATAATAATCGTCAAAATGTTTTGGCGTTTTATAAGCAATGCAATAAGGTGTTTCAAGACCTTCACCTTCGGAACATTGCTTCCAGCCAAACTTTGACATGCTTAATTTCCTTGCTGCCTCATGTGAATGTGGAACATAGATAATCACATCTCCGTCATCCCTGATAACGTCATAATCTGATTGCCATTCCTTTTTGGAAAACCCAGCCCCAGTCTGATTAAGAATATTAACATCATCAATAAGTTCATTAAATGTTTTATATTGATTAATGTCCTTATATTTTGTTTTTCCTTTTGTTGCGAACACATGAAATTCCTCAATGATATTTTTCATTTGTGAAATGTTCTTATAACCATTCACATATGCCTTTAAGAGAAAATCGAAATATTTTCTTGTTTCATTATTTAATATATTCTTAATTTTATCAAATTCTTCTTGACTTAACAATCCTTTTTTTATGTAAGGATGTTCTTTTTGTTCGATTAATATTCTGGATAAGTTTTTAAATTGTCCCTCGGTTATTAATATTTCCATTAAAGTAAGAAATTTGATTATAAATAGTTTATATAACAAAATGGGGGATTAAAAACCCCCCATTCATGAATCTAAAACCTGCGTTTGTTTCTGCCTCGCCACACGTGTGGTAAGACATTCGGTTCTGGAAGTCCCCAGAACCCATATCCTTTATCTCTGGCGTTGTTTTGCAAACTTTCCAAGTAAATCCTCTCATCATCTGCCATGTTCTCGTCTTGCCAAAACCAAGCCCATCCTTTGGATATTAAAAAGTCAGTCATTGAAACATTATTTAAATAAACCTTTGCAACAGTCCTGTCGAACATATCTACAGACAATGAATCAATCCTAACTATTTTACCTTTCAACATAGCCCGGACAGAGTCTGCAATAAGCCTACCGTATGGTTGGTCTTTGCTGATTCTGTTTGAAATAACTTCAGGACAATCAACACCGTAAACTCGAATCCATTTTTTTGAAATTAATCCGTCAATCAAAACTTTGTAACTGTCACCATCATGTACCGCAAAAACTTTTGCATTTGGTTCTAAACTGTCGTATGGTGTAAATACGTTCTGACCAGACAAGCCAAAACAAAAAAAAGAAAAAACAATAAATAAATTCTTCATGTCAATTTTTTTAAATCTTCAATAATTTTTTGATATTCTTCCTTACTCGATAATCCAACTTTTCGCATAATTTCCTGATTATCTTTTTCAAAAATCACAGTAGGTAATGAACGAATGTTATATGAAATAGCTTCGTCATAATCTTCATCAACATCTCTTGTAGTTAATTCAAGTCCCGGATTTGATTCAAACAAATCCTTCAGTATTGGTTTTAATGCGCGGCATGGGCCGCACCAAGAAGCGGAAAAAACTTTCAATTTTAACATATTATTCACAATTTACACATTCCAAAATATTTCTCGCAAAAGCCTGAGCCGAATTTTGAGAGTATTGATAATATAAAGTCTTTACACCCTCTTCATGTGCATAAAGATACAGTTGGTTTATATCTTTGGCTGAAATGCTGGGGTGAATCATTAAATTCAAACTTTGTGATTGGTCAATATACTTCTGTCTTTGGGCAGCTTGTAATACAATTTCTTTTGGGGAAATCTCCAAAAATGTCTTGAAGACTTCTTTGGTTGGAAAATCAAGATGTTGCACCGAGCCGTCCTTAACCATAATGCTATCCCAAGTCTGTTCGTTATTTAAACCATATTTTTCAAGTTCACCCAAAAGATATGGGTTTTTATAAATTGTCCTGATTTTAGCCAAATCTTTTACAAAATAGTTAGACTTCATCGGTTCTATACCCATGCTAACCTGACCCAATATAAAGGATGAGGACTTAGTGGGGGCAATTGCTATAAGTGTTGTATTAGCATATCCCGGTCGTATACAAGCGTATTTAGATGGGTTGCTTTCATATAGAGCCATTGAAGTATTTTCAGAACGCTCCCTAATCGTTTTGAAAATATGGTTATTATAATATTTCGCTTTCAATGATTCAAAAGGTATCAATTTAGACTGCAAGAATGAATGATAACCCAAAACCCCAAGTCCGATTGCCCTATGGTTCTTAGCAAAATTATTGGCTCTTTCCATTCCATGCAAACCGTTTGATTTAATTATAAACTCATCCATTACAGCATTTAGAAATTGAATGTACGTTTCAACCGCATCCGTATTTTCTATCTCATCCCAATGTAATAAATTTATTGACCCAATGCAACATACAAATGAATTTTCGTGGTCAGTGGGCAACATAATTTCAGAGCAGTTAAAAGTTTTAAGACCATTAGATACAAATATATGTTCATCGTTAAAAACTGTGGGGCAGTATACTGGTTCATTATCTAATTTTTCAATATACCAAACCCTTGTCCTTCCTTCTGATTCTTCCTTGTTTTTTATGTTTTTAATATCAATGTGCCTATGAGTAAAAAGAGGTGTTTTTTTGTCAATTAAAGATAAATCTTTTTTTGTATTAAAAACTAATCTATACCAAGATAAGTTGGCCCTTTTTTCGGGTTTATCTTGTTGTTCAACATGTTCCAAATTACAAGATAAACCTAAATTTGTAAACAAAATTTGAAGTTCAGCCAAAAAATCTCTGTGTGTGTCCAGATAATAAAGTTCCAAATAATCGGTATCTACACCTGATACAATACCATGCGCACATAATAAACCGTTTAGGTAAGACCATACCGTTTCTTCGGTGGAAATCCAAAGCCAAGAAGGTATTTCTGGCTTTTCCGTATCCAAAGCAAGGGGTGCTTGTATGCAATCCATTCTTCTTAATTGAATCTTAGATTGATATGAGCCAAGTAAAAATGCCTCTTCGGACATATTCAAATCACCAAACAAACCTTTCTGTGTTTGGGTTGCGACATAATCCCCAATTTTCAAATCTTTGGCCTCTACCCTTTGTATACCTTTTTCTGTATCATTGATAACAGCAATGCCGTGATTTGGAGAAACTTTTTGGGTCATGCCATTCGCATACGTTATTTTTAAAATTTCGGAATTGCTATCTCTTAATAACATGGGAGAAGCCATAACCTTCTCTTGGCCGTTGAATAAAACCAATTCATTGCATTCTGCTTCCAATTCTTTAACGGTCAAATAACCTTTAGAAGTGAGAACCCTTTGGTCAGCCGTTAGACAAAGATTAGAGGCTGTTATTTCCATATTAAGGTCTTTGTAAGGGGTGTTGTTATTGGCATTGTCCTTAAATAAAATATAAGGAAAACCAATCTCGCTTCTCCTTTGAATTACCTTTGCCCATATCTTTCTTTTTTCGGTATCGCCGTTTTTCATTTCTTGCAACCACTGGTCAGAAACGCTAACCCCATATTGCAAGTTTTGTATGGGGTTTCCTTCGGTTGCAATATTCAAAAATTCATCAATGTCTTTATGTTCCAATGGTAGATAAACAGCACAAGCGCCCCTTCTGGCTTCGCTTTGTTTACAAACGTCTACAACGGTGTCGTAAAGCATGGCATAATGAACTGGGCCGTCAGCGTGTCCTCCGGTTGAAATGGCAGTGCCTCTTGGTCTTAAATTACCCAAATAAGCAGAAGTGCCGCCACCATATTTGGACATTAAACCAATTTCTCTGGCCGTATCCAATATCCCATTCATGGTATCGGGAACATTTGAACCATAACAGGATATAGGCAAACCTTTGTTTTTTCCAAAGTTTATCCATACCGGAGTAGATAGGCTGTAATAACCTTTCGCCATATAGGTTTCAAACTTTTCAGCAAAACCCTCAATCCCAAGGTATTCTTCGGCTTTAGTGGCAATCTCTTTTATCCTATCTTCTGCGCTTTCGCTTATGTAACCTCTGGATAAAAAAGTTCTGGCTTCGTCGTTGAGCCAGTAATAATTGTTGTATGTTTGGTTCATATTTAAATAATTTAGTTAAAACAAATCATCTTCAGTAATGGGCTTTTGTTTTTTTGTGTAATCAACCTGTCTTTTGTAAAAGAAATCCCCTTCTTTTGTTGATGTGGTTTCCAATTCAAACCACTTGGTTTTCTCCAGTTCTTTTTCATCCACATCGAAAGCAGGATTCATACCAATTCTTTTTAGTGAATTGTTAAAACGACCCATTATGAAATGTTGAATCGTTTTCTTTGGTAGGAAATCCAACTCGCCCTTTTCAAAAATCCAATCCAATATTTTGCACTCAGCTTCGTATGCTTTCTTAGACGCCGAATATATTAAATTTTCAAATTCATCGTCAAACCACTCCGGGTTCTCCCGCTTTATAATATTGATTATCTCGGAGCCAAAATTTCCGTGAATATCCTCTTCTTTCGATGTTGCTTCAACAACGTTTGAAATGCCTTTGAAAAGATTTTTCTCCTTATTAAAAGACATCATAATGAGAAACTGAGAAAACAGTGAAACGTGTTCGATAAACAAAGAGAAAAGTAGAATAGACTTGGTGTACATTTTATCATCAGAACTCCTTGTCCCATCCAAATATTTTGTGAGGTATGATATTCTACCCTTTATTGCTGGTATTTCAATAACTGTTTGAAATTCATCCTCCAAACCCAATAACCTCAATAACCTCGCATAAGCGTCTTTATGACGAACTTCACTGTTGCCAGAAATAAAAGTGGTGTCATTATATCTCGTGACAATAGCACCACTATCAACATTTATACAATAAACTTTACCGCTATAAGGTAAAAATTCTTTTTTAGTATTTGTACCGACTAACTCTCTGTTTTTTAAAAAAGATACTGTGTAAACATCTTTGTAAGTTTCTTTTCTTTTGTCAGAATATGTGTTGATATTACATTTATACCCCGCACCAATCCCAACCACTTGAGCCATATCTGCACATTTTTTACAAGTGGTAGAATATTTTATTTTACAATCTTTTTTATCCTCAAAGAAAGAACCATCCCAATTAGATAATTCCATAACAAAATCTTCGCACCATTCAGAAGATTTGTCCGATAAATCTATCCAATCAAAAGTTTTGTAGTCAAAATTATCAGCATCTAAATCTATTTCATATTTTACATAACCATCCCTACTTGTTTCATATTCTCTATATACAACATTTGAATTTAATAGTATGTTTAATAATCTTTCCTTTTTCCTATCTTTTTTTACAGATATTTCATAAGTATGACTATTTGAACTCAAACCCCTTCTTATTTTTTCACCATTTTTTGTGTAATATCTTGAACTCCCATCAGCTTGTATTGCCACCTTTAATCTATCTATCCAAGATAACTCTTTTATACCATCAACATTATTTAGTTTAGCTGATTCTGGAATATAAGTATTTGAATGTATGTTCAAATCTTTAGCTAACTTAATTATTGGTTTATTAGTTTTGGTATAATATATTACTCTATGATTTGGCGTTACTCTAACATCTAACTTATTTTTGCTAAACTTAACTACATCACCCTCATAATCGTCAATTATAACTTTATTTACTTTGGTAACGGATAATTGTTTAGATTCTATATCATACTGCACAACATCATCACCAACATTAATGTCTCTAAAGTCAACCCACCCTTTAGGTGTTAATACCTCAGTACCATCAACATGACATTCGGCAAAAGTCATACCAACATCTCCGATTTCAGTAATAGGCATTCTCTTATACATATCCGCCCAAAAAGTTTTTACATTTACCTCAACCTGAGCAATTGCCAACATCGCCCTTTTAATCACCTCTCTTTCCTCTTCTGTTACTTTAACTTTAAAATCATTTATGTCTGTGGTAAAATTATACTCAGTATCAATCCAATAGGAATGTCTGATTGCTTCTTTATATTGTAATAATTCTGGATAATCATAGGGTAAGATATTAACCCTTGGTTTAAAAAGACCTTTTTTCATAATTTTATAATTTTTTGATTAAAAAAATTGCCCCCAAAATAATATGGGGGCAATATAAATATTGTCGCAACAAAAAAAATTATATATATTCAGCTTCCATCTCACCGGCTTTTTTTAGGAGTGCTTTAATCCTTTCTTGCTTATCCTCTTCTTTGTGTTCTTTATGGCCAAGGAAAGTTGTGTGTGATTTTGTATCAATCCTCAACATCTCATTATCATACAAGCAGTTTTCAAAAACAATTCCGTCGGGACCTAACCTTGATTTTGTAATTGCCATTGTAGCCAATTTGCTTTCTTTTTGTTGCATTGTCTTGGCAACAGTAATGATAACGTGAGCAATCGCAATTTTTTTGACCGAACCACCAACTTTATCGTTCGTTACAATTTCGGCAGAAATTGAATCTCTGGAACCCTGCGTCGCAACCCAACCAGCAACATTAAACTCAGAACACATGGCCTCAAATTTACGCATAATAGAAGCCTCGTCTTTCCATTCGTTACCAGAAGTGTTATGAGGTAAAACACAGTCAACGTAATCCAATATAATAACATCAATTTTAATCCCATCTGCAATGATACGTTTTATCATATCCCTGATTTGTAGCATGTTAACCGATTCGGAAGGAAGTTTTTCCAAAATCAAACGGTTTTTTCGGTTTTGGTTAAACCTTTCAACCATTTCTTTTACTTCATGCTTTCGCTCCCCAAATTCGCTGGAACTAATTTCAGTCCACAAAGTAAAATGTTTTCTTTGAATAACTTTAATATTATCCTCAAAGAAAATTTGAAGAACGTTGTAACCTTTATTATAGGCGTGATTCGCAACTTTAGTGGTGAAAGTGGTTTTGCCTATACCCGGAGGCGCAAAAATAAGTCCAACCTCGCCCCTTCCAAGACCGCCTCCAAGTTTTTCATCTATGCCAGAAATTCCAGTTGGAATGGGGTCTCTATAATCATCCTCTAAAACATCGTCCAAATTTGAAGCGACATCTACAAAGTCATGCGTTTTTTCGCCTACTCGCAAAGCATCTTGAATGATTGTTGATACTTTATCATACGATAAAAAATCCCCCTCATCAATTATCTTGCTGGAACGTTCTATTGCATTTTGTAAGGCTTGTTGCTTGCAGAATTTAGTAACCAAATCTTGTACATACAAAGAATCCTCAATATCTACTTCCCGTATTTTATACAACATGTCTTCCATGACATTTTGAATAAAAGGCTCGTTCAACTCCGTCTTTATCAACTGTTTTAAAGTTTCAAAATTTGGAGTGGTTTCGTATTTTTTGTAGTATTCCTTTATAAGCGTCAAGAAAAGTTTGAAATACCTGTTGTCAAAGTATTTCTCATCCATAGACAATATAATGGATGATGCAAACGGTTTGTCGCTTATTATCTGATTAAAAATTTTTATCTGGTATGTTTCACCAAGATAACTCAAATCTTTTTTGTTCGACATTTTTTTTTGTTTTTAATTAACCAACAAATCGTAACCAAGATATTCAAAAGTAAATTCTTTTTGCTTGGACAACAAATCAAAAAGTTCTTCTTTAATATCTCTCATATATGGCCTAATATCCAAAGAATATCTAATCGCGGGTGGGAAATTTTGAGCATCAATCCGGCGATGACCAATAACCGTATCCTTATGTTTAACATATATGTCAAAAAATTCATCTACCTTATTAGTCTTAAAAAAATCTGGGTTTTTTTCAATCCCATAACTTCTTTCACACATAAAATCAGATGATTCATTTATTAAGCGACGCTCCATCCAACTTGCCAAATAGTTCATGTACTCAGTCCATTCAAGTGAATATTTGGCCTGTGGGTTATATTTGCTTAGTGTAAATATACGTTCAATAATAATTTTATCATTCAACGTTACAAGAAATGTAATATTCGTGTTTGCACTTTTCTTTTCCATTTTAAAATCTTTTTTCTTTTCTAATAAGTTTCGTAAAAGGTCTTATGTAATCGACCCAATTATTGTCGATTTTTGGTAAAAATTTAAAAAAACCGTCCTCATTCATTAATCTGATTAAATTTTTGTAACCCCTGTCTGTTGGGTCAATAGATTCTTCATACACACATAATACTTCTTTTTTAGCCTGTTCTGTAATAATAGGATTCTTCAAGTCAACGATTCTTTTTACAATGTCATAAAATTGTTTAGGTTCTATGCCAGAATCGTTATTCCCTTCAATTAAGTTAATAATAGATTTTTCATTTTTTTGTTCAAGAATTTTTTTTGAATTAAGAAATACGTCTTCCAATGAATATTCAATTTTGTCAACGTTTGGACATACTTTAAGAAATGTTTTATCACCGAAACCTTTTATACCGCTGATATTATCTGATTTATCACCAACTAATATTTTGTATATCAAAATGTTTTTATGATGAACATTCAATTCTTTAAAGTTAATCGTGTCATTGTTTTTAATATACCTCTTTTTGTCGGGCAAATATAAGGAAACATTTTCAGATATTAGCTGAGATAAATCCCTATCGCCAGAAAAAATAGTTATTTTTTCCTCTTTTGATATTGAACAATAATAAGAAATCATATCGTCAGCTTCAACGTTTTCAACTATGCACTGACGAATAAAACATTCTTCCAAATATTGCATTACACGCAATTTTTGGTATTCGTATGATTGCTCATCAAAATAATCGGGTTTTTTACCCCTGTTTTCTTTATACTTAGGGAAAACTTCTTTTCGGCTATTAGCACTATCTTTACCATCCCAAAAAACAACAACCCTATCATGGTTGTTTTCAACTAAGAATAATCTCAATGTGTTTATGAAATGGAATATGCCACCGACGTGGTTATTGTTATGGTAATAATCTTTTGCGCCATGATAACCAATAGCGAAAAGATTATTACCATCAACCAATAATGGTTTTTTAGTCACAAAATAATAGTTGGATTGTTAATCAAACATATTTTCATCAGAATCTTCAGAATCATCAGGGAAAACATTGGAATAATCCGATACATCATCAGAAATTTTAGCAATATTTTCAATGTAATCAGTACTATCGGTTAAAGTAATTTCACCATCCCCTTCAAGTATTTCTTTCCAGTAACTGGAGTATTTTTTCTTGTATTCCTCCAAAGATTTGGTACTATCCTCAATATAGCCATGAGGGGTAACAATAACTTTCCCATCTTGGAATTGCATACCGTTAACATGGTTTTTGATTACACTAATTTTTGTTCGGATTGCAAAAACCACCTTTCTGGCATTCTTAGTTGCAGAAATTTGACTGATACCAGATTTTTTTTGTTTACCAAAAAGAAATACAAGAGCTGAAGCCAGCCACATAGCCTCACCGCCTTTCGCTTTAATTTCAGGTGGGTCGTAGATATTATCTCCGGTAGCAACCCATGGTTGATTGATAACCAACAATGTATTGTAATATGGGTAATCGGCTTTTTTTGAAGCGGTTATTCTTCCTGATAAACCTTTGCCAATTTTATCTGCCAAAACCCTCGCATCGTGCATACTACCGCCAGCACCTTCAAAACTCATTTTGCAAGGTATGCTACCAACCGAATCCCAACAGAATAAAAGACTATAAGGAAGATTACCCTTTTCCTGCTCAGTTATCAATTTATTTATGAAATCTGTAACCTCTTCAATGTAGCGGAAACTATCGTTAAATATAAAA
>JACCDX010229945.1_pt1 | contig 10760 bp, 13 predicted proteins | sample 7449681 | NCBI WGS metagenome assembly JACCDX01 (sample SAMN15323450, study PRJNA562643) | freshwater metagenome | isolation source: river surface water | place: USA:Blue River Watershed | collected 2017-08-18
CGGCTGGAACATCGCGCGCCAGGTCGCGCTGCGCGCCGGCTGCCCGGTCTCGACCGGCGGCATCACGATCAACCGTTTCTGCTCGTCCGGCCTGCAGACCATTGCCAGCGCCGCGCAGCGCATCCTCGCCGGCGAAGGCGACATCTATGCCGCCGGCGGCGTCGAGTCGATCTCCTGCGTGCAGAACGAAATGAACATGCACATGTTCAGGGATCCGTGGCTCGACCAGCACAAGCCGGAGATCTACTGGCCTATGCTGCAGACCGCGGAAAATGTCGCGAAGCGCTACGGCATTGCGCGCGAGCGCCAGGACCAGTACGGCGTGCAGAGCCAGCTGCGCGCAGCGGCTGCGCGCGACGCCGGCCGCTTCAGCGACGAGATCGTGCCGGTGACGACCACGATGGCCGTGGCCGACAAGGAGACTGCGCAGATCGTCACGCGTGAAGTCACCGTTTCCGCCGACGAGGGCATCCGCGCCGACACCACCTATGAAGGCGTATCGCAGATCCGCACCGCCGTCCCCGGCGGCGTCGTCGCCGCGGGCAATGCCAGCCAGTTCTCCGATGGCGCGTCGGTCGCGATCGTGATGAGCGACAAGGCCGCCGCTGCAACCGGCAGGAAGCCGCTCGGCATCTTCCGCGGTTTTGCGATCGCCGGCTGCGAGCCGGACGAGATGGGCATCGGCCCGGTGTTCGCTATTCCGAAACTGCTGAAGCAGACCGGTGTGAAGATGGAAGACATCGGCCTGTGGGAGCTGAACGAGGCTTTCGCGGTGCAGGTGCTGTATTGCGCCGACAAGCTCGGCATCCCGATGGACCGGCTGAACGTGAACGGCGGCGCGATCGCGCTCGGCCATCCGTACGGCATGTCGGGTGCGCGCCTGACCGGCCATGCGCTGATCGAAGGCAAGCGTCGCGGCGCCAAATACGTGGTGGTGACGATGTGCATCGGCGGCGGGCAGGGCGCTGCGGGCCTGTTCGAAGTCGTCTGACGAATCGCGCAGCACCCGATGGCTTCGCTGATCCTGTCGCGGCGCGACCTCGACTTCCTTTTGTACGAGTGGCTTGACGTCGAGTCGCTGTGCGCGCGGTCGCGCTTTGCGGAGCACGGCCGCGAAACTTTCGATGCGGTGCTCGACCTGTGCGAACAGCTCGCCGCCGACAAATTCGCCAACCACAACCGCCAGTCCGACGAGCATGAGCCGCAGTTCGACGGCGAGCGCGTCAGCGTGATCCCCGCGGTGGGCGACGCGCTGCGGGCCTTCAGCGAGGCCGGGCTGATGGCCGCCGCGCAGGATGCCGCGTATGGCGGCATGCAGCTGCCGTCGGTGGTCGACAAGGCCGGTTTCGCGTGGTTCAAGGGCGCCAACGTCGCGACCGCCGCCTATCCGATGCTCACCATCGGCAATGCGAACACGCTGCTCAAGTGCGGCAGCGCCGAACAGATCGACACCTATGTGCGGCCGCTGCTGGCGGGCCGCTTCTTCGGCACGATGTGCCTGTCCGAGCCGCAGGCCGGCTCCAGCCTGTCCGACATCACCACCCGCGCCGAGCCGCAGGCCGACGGCAGCTACCGGCTGCGCGGCAACAAGATGTGGATCTCCGGCGGCGAGCATGAGCTGTCGGAGAACATCGTTCACCTCGTGCTGGCGAAGGTGCCGGGGCCGGACGGCAAGCTGATCCCGGGCGTGAAGGGCATCTCGCTGTTCGTGGTGCCGAAATTCCTCGTCAACGCCGACGGCAGCCTCGGCGAGCGCAATGACGTGGTGCTGGCCGGGCTGAATCACAAGATGGGCTATCGCGGCACCACCAACTGCCTGCTGAACTTCGGCGAGGGCAAGCATCGCCCGCAGGGCCAGCCGGGTGCAATCGGCTGGCTGGTCGGCAACCTGCACCAGGGCCTGGCCGCGATGTTCAACATGATGAACGAGGCGCGCATCGCCGTCGGCCTCGGCGCGGTGATGCTGGGCTACACCGGCTACCTGCATGCGCTCGACTATGCGCGCAACCGGCCGCAGGGCCGGCATCCGCAGGACAAGGATCCGGCGAAGCCGCAGATCGCGATCGTCGAGCACACGGACGTGAAGCGCATGCTGCTGGCGCAGAAGGCCTACGTCGAAGGCGGGCTCGCGCTGATCCTGTACTGCGCGCGGCTGGTCGACGAAGAAAAGACGGCCGAAGACGATACGGCGCGCGCGCAGGCCACGCTGCTGCTGGACATACTGACGCCGATCGCCAAGTCGTGGCCGTCGCAATGGTGCCTCGAGGCGAACAATCTCGCGATCCAGGTACATGGCGGTTACGGCTACACGCGCGAATATGCGGTCGAGCAGTTCTATCGCGACAACCGGCTGAACCCGATACACGAAGGCACGCACGGCATCCAGGGACTGGACCTGCTGGGCCGCAAGGTCGTGATGCGCGATGGCGCGGCATTCCGGCTGCTGTCCGCGCGCGTGGAGGACACCATCGGACGAGCAGCATCCTTGCCGCAGGCGAACGCGCTGCGCCAGCGCTGGGAACGTCTCGCCGTGGTCACCGCAACGCTGCATGCGGCCGGCGACCTGAACGTCACGCTGGCGAATGCGTCGGTCTACCTCGAGGCCTTCGGCCATCTTGTGGTCGGCTGGATCTGGCTGGAGCAGGCGATCGCGGCGCAGCGAGCGCAAGCGGGGGCACAAGGCGACGGCGATTTTTACGCCGGCAAGCTGCAGGCATTCAAATATTATTTTGCATTTGAACTTCCGAAAGTCGACGCCCAGCTGGCGCTGCTGGCGTCGCTCGACACCACCGCGCTGGACATGCAGGACGGCTGGTTCTGAACTGACAAAAAATCAAACCGAGATGATCAAGCACATCGTGATGTGGCAGCTGAAAGAGCATGCCGAAGGCAAGGACAAGGCCGCGAATGCGGCGCGCATGAAAGAGCTGCTGGATGCCTGCGCCGGCATCGTGCCGGGGATGCGCAAGCTTGAAGTGGCGCTCGCGCAGCCGGGCTTCGAGTGCACCTACGATGTCGTGATGTATTCCGAGTTCGACACGCGCGAGGCACTCGACGCGTATCAGAACCATCCGCAGCATGTCGCGCTGAAGCCCTTCGTCGCGGCGGTTCGCGCGTCGCGCCAGTGCATGGACTACGAGGCAGGCTGAACATGCACAGCGTTCGCGAATTGTTCGACCTCAGCGGTCGCACCGCGCTTGTCACCGGCGGCTCGCGCGGCCTCGGGCTGCAGATGGCCGAGGCGCTCGGCGAGCAGGGCGCGCGGCTGGTGATCTCGGCGCGCAAGCAGGATGAGCTCGACGAGGCCGTCGCGCATCTCGAGCAGCGCGGCTGCCGGGTCACCGCGTGCGCGGCCAACCTCGGCGATGAGGCCGGTGTGAATGCGCTGGCCGACTTTGCGCTGGCCACGCTGGGCCAGGTGGACATCCTGGTCAACAATGCCGGCGCCACCTGGGGCGCGCCGGCCGAAGACCATCCGGTCGAGGCCTGGGACAAGGTGATGAACCTGAATGTGCGCAGCATCTTCCTGCTGTGCCAGGCCATCGGCAAGCGCTCGATGATCCCGCGCCGCTACGGCCGCATCATCAACACGGCATCGATCGCGGGATTCGCCGGCAACGGTTCGGCGCACATGCAGACCATCGGCTACAACACGTCGAAGGCGGCGGTGATCAATTTCACCCGCACGCTGGCCGGCGAATGGGGGCAGTACGGCATTACCGTGAATGCGCTTGCGCCGGGCTTCTTCCCGTCGAAAATGACGCGCGGCATGCTCGACAGCATGGGCGAGGAAGCCGCGCAGCGCGCGCCGCTGCGCCGCCTCGGCGACGACGAAGACCTGAAGGGCGCGGTGCTGCTGTTTGCGTCGATGGCCGGCAAGCACATCACCGGGCAGACACTCGCGGTGGATGGCGGCGTGTCGGCGGTGCTGATCTGATGGACCAGCCACAGTCTTTCCCGACCGAGATTCCCTTCCTGACCGAGCTGGGCGTCGAATTCCTCGGCATGGGCGACGGGCGCGCGCGGATTGCGCTCACGCTGGAGCCTCGCCACATGAACAGCTGGCAGGTCACGCATGGCGGCGTCGTGATGACTTTGCTCGATGTCGCGATGTCGCTCGCCGGCCGCTCTCTTGATCCGCAGTCGCGCGCCGGCGTGACGGTCGAGATGAAGACCAGTTTCCTGCAGCCCGGCGGCACGCCGGGCGCGCGCATCGTCGCCAGCGGCCATGCCTTCCATCGCTCCACCACGATGTGCTTCTGCGAAGCCGAGCTGCATGAGGGCACGCGGCTGGTCGCCAAAGCGATGGGCACGTTCAAATACCTGAAGCGGCTCGACGTGGCCGACAAGCTTTCTTCTCCGGAGCCATCATGACCACCTACCAGCGCATCGTGCTGGCGGCACGCCCGCAGGGCGGCATCGCCGCCGACAACTTCCGTCTCGAGACCCTGCCGCTGCCCGAGATCGCGGACGGCCAGCTGCTGGTCCGCAATCACTACCTGTCGCTCGACCCCTACATGCGCATGCGCATGGAAGACGTGAAGAGCTATGCACCGCCGCAGCCGCTGGGCGAGGTCATGATCGGCGGCACTGCCGGCGAGGTGATCGCGTCGAAGCATCCGAAATTCAATGTCGGCGACAAGGTGGTCGGCATGTTCGGCTGGTCCGAGATCGGCGTGTCCGACGGCAGCCTGCTGAAGAAGGTCGATACCCGCCACGTGCCGCTGTCGGCTTACCTCGGTGCGGTCGGCATGCCGGGCATGACCGCGTGGTACGGCCTGAACCAGATCATCAAGCCGAAGGCCGGCGAGACGATCGAGGTGTCGGCGGCCAGCGGCGCGGTCGGCAGCGTGGTCGGCCAGCTCGCGAAGCTGGCCGGATGCCGCGTGATCGGCATCGCCGGCGGCCGGCAGAAATGCGATTACGTGGTCAATGAGCTCGGCTTCGACGCCTGCGTCGACTACAAGGCCGGCAAGCTGTTCAATGACATCAAGGCGGCCGCGCCGGACGGCATCGACGGCCTGTTCGAGAATGTCGGCGGCGCGGTGATGGATGCGGCGCTGGCGCGGATGAACCCGTTCGGCCGCATCGCACTGTGCGGGATGATCTCCGGTTACGACGGTCATGTGATGCCGGTGCATTACCTGCACATGGTGCTGACGATGCGGCTGTCGATGCAGGGCTTCATCGTCTCCGAGCACATGGAGTTCTGGCCGCAGGGGCTGGGCGAACTCGGGCAGCTGGTCGCCGACGGCAAGCTGAAGTATCGCGAGACGATCGCCGACGGACTTGCGGCCGCGCCGGCGGCCTTCATCGGCATGCTGCGCGGGCAGAATTTCGGCAAGCAGCTGGTCAGGCTTGTTTGAGGAAAAGAGAATGAAAGAATTCAGCGGCAAGGTCGCGGTGATCACCGGCGCGGCGAGCGGCTTCGGCCGCGAGTTTGCGCTGCTCGGCGCGAAGCTGGGCATGAAGCTGGTGCTGGCCGACGTGCAGAAGGAGGCGCTGGAAGCCACGGCCGCAGAGATCGCCGCCGGCGGCACCGAGGTGCTGGCCCGGACCTGCGACGTGCGCAAGGGCGAACAGGTCGAGGCGCTGGCGCAGGCAGCGATGCAGCGCTTCGGCGCAATCCACCTGGTGTTCAACAATGCCGGCGTCGGCGCCGGCGGCCTCGTCTGGGAAAGCACGCAGGCCGACTGGGAATGGGTGCTGGGCGTGAACCTGTGGGGCGTGATCCATGGCGTGCGCGTGTTCACGCCGCTGATGCTGGCCTGCGCGAAAGCCGATCCCGCTTACGAGGGACATATCGTCAACACCGCGTCGATGGCCGGCATGCTGACGCCGCCAACGATGGGTGTCTACAACGTGTCCAAGCATGCGGTGGTTGCGTTGTCCGAGACCCTCTATCACGACCTGATGCTGGTCGACGCGCCGATCGGTGCGTCGGTGCTGTGTCCGTATTTCGTCCCGACCGGCATCAGCCAGTCGGAGCGCGTTCGTCCTGACGACGTGCAGGGCGGCGCGCCGACGCGCAGCCAGCAGGTATCGCAGGCGACGCTGGAGAAGGCGGTCTCGTCCGGCAAGGTCACCGCAGCCGAGGTCGCGCAACGTACTTTCGATGCGATCGGCGCCGGACAGTTCTACATCTACTCGCATCCGCAGGCGCTCGGCAATGTGCAGCGACGCATGGAAGACATCGTCACGGGACGCAACCCGAGCGATCCTTACGAGGCTGCGCCGCATGTGCGCGACAAGCTGCGCGCCGGGCTGAAAGGCGACTGAGCATGGCCACGGTCAGCGACGGTCATTTCGCGGCGCTGCCGAACGGCGTGCGGCTGCACTACGCATGCGCCGGCGAGCCCGGGCAGCCACTGCTGCTGTTCCTGCATGGCTTCCCGGAGTTCTGGTACGCGTGGCACGCGCAGCTTGCGCATTTCGGCGACACGCATTTCGCAGTCGCGCCGGACCTGCGCGGCTATAACCTGTCCGACCAGCCCCACGCCGTGGAATCCTACCGGGCCAAGCTGCTGCTGCAGGACATCGAACAATTCATCGATGCCCTTGGCTACGAGCGCTGCGTGATCGTCGCGCATGACTGGGGCGGCGCGCTCGCGTGGCAGTTCGCGATCCTGCGACCGCAACGGGTCGAGCGACTGCTGATCATCAATGCGACGCATCCGGTGCCGTTTGCCGAAGGCCTCGCGCGCGATCCTGCACAGCAGGCAGCCAGCCAGTACATGAACTGGCTGCGTGCGCCCGGCTCGGAACAGGCGCTGGCCGCCGACGGTTTTCGCGTGGCCGAAAAGCTGATGCTGGGCATGGGCGACAGTCCCGGCTGGTTCGATGCCGATGTCCGCGCACGCTATCATGCGTGCTGGTCGCGCGGCCTGCGCGGCGGCGTCAATTACTATCGCGCATCGCGCGTGCATCCGCCGACGGACACTGAAGCGGGCGCTGCCGGCCTCGCGCTGGATGCGGCTGCCTTCCGCGTGCCGGTGCCGGTGCGGGTGCTGTGGGGCGAGCAGGACAGGGCGATGCTGCCGACGCTGCTGGATCCGCTCGACCGCTTCGTCGACGACCTCGTCGTCACTCGCGTGGCCGACGCCAGTCACTGGATCGTGCACGAGCAGCCGGAGCGCGTGAACTGCTGGATTGCCGAATCGCTGGACAACTGAACATCATGGCCCGACACGATTTTTCCTTTTTCCATAATTTGCGCGTGCGCTGGTCCGAAGTGGACATGCAGGCGATTGTCTTCAATGGTCACTACCTGAATTTCTTTGATGTGGCCTTCACCGAGTACTGGCGCGAAACGCGCTTGCCCGATGTGGTCGCACAGGCCGAGGCGGGGCTGGAGATGTTCGCGCGCAAGGCGACGGTCGAATACCACGCGCCCGCGCGCTTCGATGACCTGCTCGACATCGGTGTGCGCTGTGCCGACATCGGCCGCAGTTCGATGCGCTTCGTGCTGGAGATCCACCGGGGCGACGAGATGCTGGTGTCCGGCGAAATGACTTACGTGTACGCCGACAGCCGCGTGCGCAAGAGCGAGCCGGTGCCGGCGTTCTGGCGCGAGCGACTGGTCTCCTTCGAGCAGCAGCGGCCGGTCGGGCAATGAACCTGAACGTCGTCATCGGCGACTGGGACAGCCTGCGCGAGCATGCGCAGGAATTGCGCATCGAGGTGTTCGTGGTCGAGCAGGGCGTGCCGCTCGAGCTCGAATGGGACGAGGGCGACGAGGTCAGCATCCATGCGGTCGCCTATGATGCGGAAGGGCAGCCAATCGCCACCGGCCGCCTGCTGCCCGACGGCCATATCGGCCGGATGGCCGTGCGCAAGTCGGCGCGCGGACAGGGCATCGGCGGACAGGTGCTGCAGGCCCTGCTCGACGAGGCGCGGCGACAGGGTTATGGCCGGCTGGTGCTGCACGCGCAGACGCATGCGCTCGACTTCTATCGCAAGCATGGCTTTGTCGTCGAGGGCGATGAATTCATGGAAGCCGGCATCCCGCACCGGATGATGACGCTGCAGGCCTGACCAGGAATCGCCGTGCATTCACGGACACCGACGATGACGACCCCGCTCTCGATATCAGGCAAGTCCGGGCACAGGATTCGGGGCGCCGGCCGCGGCAAACGGCTTGCGCTCATGGCGATGCTGGTTTCACTGCTGCCTTCAGCGCCGCTCGTCCGGGCCGACGCCTCCGACTGCTATGCGATCCGGAACATGGACCGGCGCAATCTCTGCCTCGCGCAGGGGCGCGGCGAAGCTTCGAGCTGCTACGCAATCGGGGGCATGGACTTGCGTCACTTCTGCCTTGCGACGGTGAAGTCCGAGCGCAGCGAATGTCATGCCATTCGCGAGAGCGACCTGAAGAGCCAATGCCTCGCGCTGACGCAGAAGTCGTCATCGAACTGCCATGCGATCCGGGACAACGATGCTAAGCATGCCTGTCTGGCGCGCGAGCGCGGCGACACCTCGTATTGCTACTCTGTCAGGGAGGCGGACGGGCGCAATTTCTGCCTCGCCGGCGTGAAGGGCGAGCGTTCGTATTGCTACAGCATCGGATCGCAGGACCTGAAGAACCAGTGCCTTGCCATGACGCGCTGACGCGCGTCCTGCGGTTCACCGTATGCTGCGCTCGCGCAGGTCGGCCACGCCGCCGTCATGCACGCGCAGAAGCGTCGAGGCGCGCGTGCCGTAGTCTTCCGACTCGATGCAGATCGGCGACAGCAGCCGCTCCCATTCGAGGCTGACGCCGGTGTCGGGCAGCCGGTGGTCCGACGCGCGCGTGGTGTCGGCCAGCATCTCGTAGAAGGCGTCGTCCGGCGCGCCCTGGCACATCAGGCTGGCGAACTGCGCCTTCGCGCGCACCACCTTCGGCCATGGCGTGTCGAGCGAGCCGTTGGAGAGCCCGTAGATGCCGGGTTCGAGCGGGCGGTACGAATCCTCAGCCTCGTTCGAGATCCAGTACATGGACTGCGCGTCGCCGAAGATCAGGTTGAAGCCGTTGTAGTCCTGCGCGCTGGCGCGCACGCGCTCGAGGTAGTCGAGCGGTTCGGCATCGTTGCGCAGGTAATCGGCGACCAGCTCGCCGCGCGAGCGCCGGTCGAGTCTGGCCGAGCGGCCGTTGCGGATGTTGGTCAGCGCCGCGAAGCGTCCGCGCCGGTCGATGCCCAGCCAGGTGCCGCCGGCCTGCAGGTCACGCCCCGCGTAGATGTCCGGCTGATCTTCCCACCAGCCGGCGGCCCGGGTCGGCCGCGCGAAGAATTCGTCGCGATTGGCGGCGAGCAGCAGCGGGCAGCCGGGAACCAGCTTCCATGCAAAAACGATCAGGCACATGCCGGCAGGTCCACAAAGATTTCAATGTGCCGTTCGCCCTCGATCGGCAACGCGGCGGCGTCAGCAGCTTGTTGCAGCGCCGGCAGGAAATCGTCCGGCACGGCTTCGTAGATTTCCATCCAGGTCTGCAAACCATCCTGTTCTTCCGGCCGCCGCTTCAGCGACGCGCGCACACCGAAGCGCTGCGCGAGCCCGCCCTGCAGTCCGGCCACGCGGGGCCGGAGCTGCGCTGCGGCGTCGCTGCGCACGCGGTAGTACACGAAAAGGTCGGTCATTCAGCGGCAGACAGCGAGTAGGGAAGTTCACCGAAGGATAGCAGCGAGCCGTCGGCGGCGCCGACATGCACCGGCGTGCCGGCCGCTTCCATCTTGATTTCGACGAGACAGGCAATACGGCCGTCGGGGCCGCGTTCGGCATTCACGACCATGCCGCACGGCTGCGCGGGATCGGCGTCGGAAAAGACTTCGGCGCCGGCAACGATGTCGGCGTGGTCGCCGAAGGCCAGCAGCGCGCGCCGCTTCAGCTTGCCCAGATACTGGCTGCGCGCGACGATTTCCTGACCCGGGTAGCAGCCCTTGCGGAAGTTCACGCCGCCGACCAGCTCGAAGTTGATCATCTGCGGCACGAACTGCTCGCGGGTGGCCTCGACGACCTGCGGCACGCCGGCAAGGATGTCGGTCCAGCGCCACAGCGCGGCGGGCGCGGGCGGAAGCGCGGCGGCATGGCGCAGCCACGCGGCAGGCGCGGCCTGCACCGGGCCGGCCCACAGCGCGCGCTGCAGTCCGCCGGCATCGGGTACGCGGATCAGCGTGCCGCCATCGGCGGGAAGGCGCTGCCATGCCGCCGGCGGAAAAGCCGCGCCGGCATCGGCCGTCGTGGCAATGCCGAACAGCGGCAGCCGTGCGCTCGCGTCTTCCAGCTTCACCTTCGAGCGCAGCACGAACATCTGCAGCCGCTTCATCGTCGCCGCCAGCAGTTCGCGCGGCAATGCGAGCAGGATCTCGCCGCCGTCCTTCCAGAGCAGCATCGTGGCCAGCAACCGACCCTTCGGCGAGCAGTAGCCGGCCAGATGCGCACCGCCGATGCCGAGACCAAGCACATCGTTGGTCAGCTGGTTGTGCAGGAAATTTTCCGCGTCGTCACCGCTGGCGCTGATCACGCCGAGATGCGTCAGCGGACACAGGAAGCCGCGCTGCGGGTGGTCGGGCAGGGAAAAGGCGAGCGCATCGGGCGAGCCGCGAGGCGCCGGCGTTGCGCCATGACCGGCGAGGAAGTCAGGCCAGGACAAGACGGTTTCGGACATGAATTCGGGGGAAATGGGATTTCGCGTCTATCATTACGGGCAAATTATAGAGGCGCGCGGAAAAACGCGTCGACCCGCTCGGGAATCAGGGAATGGCAGTCATCCGGAAAACTTTGTC
>JACCDX010263220.1_pt1 | contig 10760 bp, 3 predicted proteins | sample 7449681 | NCBI WGS metagenome assembly JACCDX01 (sample SAMN15323450, study PRJNA562643) | freshwater metagenome | isolation source: river surface water | place: USA:Blue River Watershed | collected 2017-08-18
GTTACTCTACCCAAAAGGCTATGGATGCCGTAGGTAGGAGTGTTAAGACCTACGAGTACTACCGAAAGGTAGACCCTAGTTTCGCTCTCGCTGTAGACAAGGTGCGGTCTATGACCGCTAGAGGTGAGATAGGAAATGTAAGAGGGGAAGTACCACCCTTCCCCGAATTCTCCGAGAAGTACCTCGGCACTAAAGTTTTTAAACACCAAGAACACTGGATTGACCTACTGGAGAGTAGAGAACCCAAAGATTTACACCCTTCAATAACCTACGAACAGGGTGCCCAAGATTTATTAATTGTTAACACTCCACCAGAGCATGCAAAGTCTACGACCATTACGGTCAACTATGCTGTCTATCGGATTTGCCAGAACCCAAACATCAGAATCATGATTGTGTCCAAGACACAGGCTATGGCGCAAAAGTTCCTGCTCTCCATAAAGAACAGACTAACACATCCTAAGTATCAGGACCTACAACTTACCTTTGGACCTCCAGGGGGATTTGAAAAGAATTCTGATTCATGGAAGCAGGACCTCATTTACCTATCATCCGAGGCTCGTGACTCAGGTGAGAAGGACCCTACCGTGCAGGCTATTGGTGTACGGGGGCATATCTACGGTGCTCGTGCAGATTTGATTATCATGGATGACTGTGTTGATAACACCAACGCCCATGAATACGAGAAGCAAATTGACTGGATTCAATCTGAAGTTATGTCCCGTATTGACGACAACGGGGGCAAACTTTTAATTATTGGCACTCGCCTAAGACCAAGAGATTTATATTCAGAACTACGCGACCCTATGCGCTACCCTGATGAAACTTCCCCATGGACTTACTTTGCACAACCTGCAGTATTAGAATTTAACGAGGACCCCGACAAGTGGGTAACGCTATGGGCAAAAACTAACATAGCCCCCATATCAGGTGTTGGCTCTCCCGATGCTGATGGGTTGTACCGCAAGTGGGATGGACAGGCTCTCCACAAACGCAGGGCAAGACTATCTCCAAACTTATGGGCAATGGTTTATCAGCAACAACAAGTCCACGAAGATTCAGCATTTCCATCCGAGGCTATTAAAGGAATTATTAATGGCGCTCGCAATGTTGGTCGCATACCTAAAGGCAAGGCTGGTGTAAGACCAAACGGTATGGATGGATTGATTGTGGTTGCAGGACTAGACCCTGCAGGCTCAGGTCATACCGCAGCCGTATGTTTAGGTTTAGATATATCTACACAGAAGAGATACCTGCTAGATGTATCCAATGTCGCTGGCATGAAGCCAGATGCAATACGAGAATTAATTAAAAACTGGACTGACGATTATCAGATTTCTGAGTGGCGAGTTGAGAAAAATGCTTTCCAAACGATGTTAACTCAGGACCGTGAGGTACGAGAATACCTTTCGTCCAGGGGTGCAATACTACGAGAACATCATACAGGTCAAAACAAATGGGATACTGATTTCGGGGTTGCATCCCTGACGACACTATTCCACGGTTGGGAAGATGACAACGCATTAATTGAGTTTCCATCAACCCACGCTTCTGAAGGAATCAAAGCGCTCATTGAGCAATTAGTGACCTGGTATCCAGATGCTCCGAAAAGTCAAAAGACAGATACCGTAATGGCATTTTGGTTCGCCGAACTTGGTTGCCGTGACAGGGTAGCAAATGCCTCAACATTTGCCCGTACTCATAACAGCCTCAGCATGTTCCACACTCGTTATGACCGCAACCGACAAATCACTCTACAACTAGACGACATATACTCATAGAATAGGACTAGGCGTGCCACTTTCCCTAGACGAAATTAAAACTAACTACGAACGCTACAAGCAAGCCTTTGCCGACCGCGATACTCGCATGGAGCAAATCCTTCTTGTACGCAAGGGTCGTATGCGTGATGTGTTCCCAGATTTGTTTCCAGACGGTCCATTTGAGAACCCTATTGTTGCAAACATGGTGGACATTGCAGCACGAGATTTGTCAGAAGTTATCGCACCACTTCCTGCTTTCAACTGTAACTCACCAACTATGGTGTCAGAGAAAGAACGCAAGAAGGCAGACAAGCGCGAAGAGATTGTAAACGGAATTGTTGACTTCTCTGATTTACAAACCCAGATGTTTACTGCTGCCGACCGTTATGTTTCTTACGGTTTCGTACCAGCACAGGTTGAGGTTGACTTAGATAACAACATGCCAAGAATCCGCTTCTTAGATTCTTATGGTTGCTATCCAATCATTGACCGCTTTGGCAAAGTCCATGGTATGTATCAAAGAATTAAGAAGCCTCTGGCTGACTTAATGGCTTCATACCCAGAGTATGCCCATCTTCTATATGATAAAGATTCAACCAACTCAATGTTGGAAATTATTCGTTATCATGACAAAGACCAGGATATTCTATTTGTTCCTCAAAGAAACAACATAGTCATAGATAGGGCACCAAATCCCATTGGTGAAGTTCTTATTCGTGTAATTCAGCGACCATCACTTGACTCTGAATCAAGAGGACAGTTTGACGATGTATTGGCAATTCAAGTTGCTAAGGCTCGTTACGCACTACTTTCGCTTGAGGCTGCAACTAAAGCAGTTCAAGCACCACTCGTAGCCCCTAGAGATGTAAGCGAGATTGCCCTTGGACCAGATGCCGTTATTAGAACTGAAAGACCTTCAGATGTTCGCAGATTATCTATTGATATACCACCAGGTGCTTTTGCTCAACAGCAGGTACTTGAAGGAGAACTTCGTTTAGGAAGCCGTTACCCTGAGTCACGCACAGGAAACATTGATTCTTCAATCGTTACAGGTCGTGGTGTACAGGCTCTTATGGGTGGATTTGATACACAAATCAAAACAGCCCATGCAATGTTTGCTCGTTCCTTTGTTGAGTTAATTGGACTCGCACTTAAGGTAGACGAAAAAGTTTTTGGCGATATGGAAAAGAACCTACGCGGTGTACGCAACGGAGTTCCATACGCAATTAAATATAAGCCAAGCCGTGATATTGATAAAGACTACACAGTAGATGTTCAATATGGACTTATGGCAGGGCTTGACCCAAACCGTGCATTAGTGTTCGGCTTACAGGCTCGCGGAGATAAACTTATATCTCGTGACTTCCTACGCCGTCAAATGCCATTTTCATTTAACGCAACACAAGAAGAAGAAAAAGTTGATACAGAAGATTTGCGCGATGCAATGAAGCAGGCTATTGCTTCCTATGCCCAAGCAATTCCAGCACTTGCATCTCAAGGACAAAATCCTTCAGACATTTTGTACAAATTATCAACTGTCATTAATCAACGCCAAAAGGGTACGCCTATTGAGCAAGCGGTATCTGAGGCGTTCCAACCACAGAATCCCCCACCTGGTGCGATGATGACCCCTGAAGGTGTAAGTCCCGACATGCTTGGGCAGGCAGGTGCGGTCCCCCCAGGTGGAGGGCAACTTCCAATGGGACTAAGTGAAACTGGTCGTATGCAAGGTGTGGCTCCAGGACAAATCTCTCCAGGTGGTCGCCCAGATGTTCAGTCGCTTTTAGCAAGTTTGACACAAAGGGGTGAACCTAATCTTCAGGCTTCCCTCGTAAGACGACTACCAGTTGCATAAGGAGGTGACACATGAAGAAATCCATAGCAGGAGGAAAGAAGCCTAAGAACCAAGGTTCAGCAGGCAAGGCTCCAACACAGAAGCCAATGATGGCAAAGAAAGCATCATCAAAAGGCGGCAAGACATATTTCTCAAGCAATCCAAGCGGAACTCGCGGTTCACGCAATAAGTAATTAATAAACCTGAGTAAGTTTCAAAACTGCTCATAATTTTAAATATCCGAACTTAGGTGGGAGGAAAGATGGCGAAAGCAAAAGACGAAAACTTTCAGGTGTCCGCAACAGGCGGTGCTGGAACTAATGGACAACCAGCAAGATACGCTGCAGGTATAGATAACGCACAAGATTTTTATGACATGCAAACAAGTGCCCCAATGTCAGGACAAAACCCTGCCCTAAGACAATCACCTTCAGGTAATCGTGCATTTCGTACAACTGGACAAGCAGATTTTGTACCACTAACTGCACCTACAACTCGCCCACAAGAAGATATTCTTACTGGTGCAACAACTGGTCTTGAGGGTATGTATGCCACAGACCAAACTGCAATGGGTGAAGATGCTGACCGTATGCGCCAAGCGCTTCCATACCTGTCAATAATGGCAGAACTGCCAAGCACATCTAATTCTTTCCGTAATTATGTAAGGTATCTAAAAAGCGTACTATGAGTTTTAGCGAACTGCTCGGAAACGCAGCACAGAAACTGCAAGGTAATGGGTTTGCCAATGAAATCGGCTTACCGACAATGTTGTTTGACCTTTCTTCTGTGTCCTCCAATGATAAAAGTTGGGTAGGAGATGCGTTTAACTTTGCAGGTAACGCTTTTAGAACAACACTACAAGCAACAACTTATCCAATCCGCAAGCCAATAGGCGCTGCAGTAGATAAAGTCTTGTTGCCAGCAGCAATGATTTCTTATGAAACTGGTGGTCGCTTCTTGCGCCAACCATTATCAGCAGCATTAACAACACTTGGTAGTGGTGATGTAAAGAAGTCTTGGGAAAATCGTGAAGAAATCTCCCCAGGACAAGCACTATCTTACTTACAGTCTAAATGGTCTTTCGGTATGTTGGGTCCAGACGAACTTGCTTCTGGTGATTTTGACATATTTGACCCTAATGACCGTAAAGTATTTGATGAGGATTGGGGCGCTAGAGGTCTTAGCGGTGCTTATGATACTTTCTTTACAACAGTAACTGACCCACTAGGTAAATTGGGTAAGGCTGCAGGTCTTGCTCGTAAAGCAGTTGTAACTCGCCCACTTGGTGCAGAAGATACAAATGCAAACAGATTACTTAAAGAATTTTTAATGCCTAAAAGTTTACGCTCCGTTAAGGTTATATCTCCACAGACTTTGGCTAGAACAATTAACGAGGGTCGTGAAGAAGGCGGAGAACTTTACAACACACTATCTTGGTTTGCTAAGTCAGATAGAGTTGCTATTCGTAACCACCCAATGGTTCAGCAATCTAATGATGCCGATACATTGGCATATATGCTTGGCGAAGCAAAGACAGTAGATGATGTTGCAGATACTCTTGTTGCCACAGCCCGTCTTGGTACAAGCAAAGAGATTGGTTCTGCTGCTGCTCGTCTTATTGCCAAGCGCCGTGACTTAGCGTTTGTTCTTGATAAGATTAATGACACAACAGATTTAGATAAAAAAGTTTTAAACAATGTACCAACCAATGGTATTACAGATGATGTTAATAAGTTAGATACAGCCACTGAGTTAGTTAAGCAAGTAGAGGCTGACCCTTATTACCGCATGATTCGTTCATTTAACGACAAGCCTGCCGACTTAAGTAAGCGTACATTTGGTAAGCCAGTATTTGAGAAGTTGGCTATTAGCCGTGCTGAAAGTAAAGCAGCAAGAATTAAGGGCATAGACAAGCCTACTAAGTTTCCAACCGTTGGAGTTATACAACCAACTAAGTATCATCCACTTATTGCTGTTGTAAACTTTGGTATTAAAAAGATTGGCGATACTTTCCAAGAAAAGCCAGCAGGGTATGTTAACTTTAACGACTCTGATTCATTTGGTGAAATGACTTCATTTGGTGAGCAACTTCGCCGTTTAGTTGGTGGCGATATAGCACAACCAATTATTGACGAACATACAAGAGCCTACTTGCGTGCTGGTGGTTTACCAGAACTACGCTCAACCGTAGCAGTTTCTTTTGAAGATTTAGCAATCAGTGCAGTTAATAGAAGTCTTGGATTAACTGACGAACAAGGTTTATTTATCTGGAATCAATATAAATCACGCCGTCAAACTGCACTAGATACTATTCGTGACCGTAAGTTCTTAATGACTAATGACGATGTTATTCTTAAGATTCCTTACTTAGAGCGCCAAGGTGCTAACGCACTACCTATGGTAGACCTAGAAAACTATGCTCGTGTTCTACAGGCAAACAAGGGTGTACTTAAGAGTATCGGTCGTAAGGGTGAAATTATTGACCCAGATGAAATGCGTTATGTAACAGGTATTTTAAATGATATGTGGAAGGCTTCAGTACTTCTACGCCTTGGCTACACAATCCGAAATGTTAGCGAAGCAACGCTATCTATCTTAGGTAAAGGCTACGGTTTGTTAGCCCTTGGTGATTTAAACCGCGATGGATTTAAGTCTTGGTATAACAACCGCGTTCAGGGTATAGAGCGCCTTGCAGATAGAACACTTGTAAATAAAGGTTTGCGTGAAGATTCAATTCAGATTCGCCGTAGCCTTGCAGAAACTCAATCTGAGATTTTTGCTACCGAAAAGGTTATTAATGAGGCTCGTCTTTATGCACAGGCTGCAGAGCGCTTGTTCTTACAGGGCAAGTTAAACGAAGAACAATATAAAGAATTACTTGAACTTTCTGAGTACCTAACAGGACAGTATCTATATCACGGCTCTACTGCTCCTATTAGAGCATTGGATAAAAACAGACCACTGGCTATGTCATTTAGCCAAGATATTGCAGAACAGTATGCAGATGCTGGTATGCCTCGCATATCTGCCTCTGAAATATACAAGCGTTTATCTGGTCGTGCTTACCCACAGCCTAAGAATTTAATTAATCGTGAAACTGGCGAACTTATTAGACAGCCAGCCCGTAAGCCATCACCATCAATTCAAACTATTGGTGCTGATATGCGTGAAGGTTTTATTAACACTGTAAACAATGGAAATGTTGTAGAAGTATTAAACCCACAAACAGGGCGCTGGACAACTATTGACCCAAATACAGTATCTCAAAAGTTGCTTACAACTGCTGAGTTTAGAATCCGCAAGCCTGGTAACCAAGGCGCAGTAATTGGGCAAAAGGTATACGGAACTGAAGTTGACCTTCGTACAGAAAACCTACGCAGCCCTCGTTTAAACCTTGTTGATTACCCAGAATTAAAAAATGTTCTTGGTATTGAAAGAGGAACACCTCGTAACCGCGCTGCATGGGAAGGCAAAGAGAAAGCACTCCTTGATTGGATGCGTGCCAACGGAGTTGGCAAAGTAATCTTGCCTGATAACAAGGCTAACGGTAGGGCTACGGTTCTTGTAGACCCTGAGATGGTAGAAGGTTTTGGCGAAAGTCCATTTGTGACTTTAACTCAACGCAGACTTGATTCTGTTAAAAGACAACAGCAAATCCTTGGCAATGAGCCACGGATGCTTAGCATTATTGAGCGTACTATTAAGAATCAGGGCGGTACATTTGACTTTGCTGGAGATGTTCCAGTTGAGGGTATCTCAGTAGCCGTTCGTGGTGCTACACACACCTTCAAGTTAGAAGATGCTGCAGCAAATCCACAAGGTTGGATAGATTCAGTAGCAGCACACTTTGAAAAGAATCTTGAAAAGTTTGGTAAAGCAGACCACTTTGGTACATGGGTTGAAGATATAGATGGCGTGCCACATATCTGGGCTGAGCCAACTAATGTTATTATGGACCGCGCTCAAGCAGTTAAACTTGGCGTAGAAAGAAACCAAAAGTCAGTTGCAGATTTGGCTGCTATTGCTAGAGGCGACTGGGACAATGCATTTATCGTAACGAGAGGAACAGGCGATGAAGGAGCAACAGCAAGGTTTGCACTGGGTCAAGGCACCGAAGCCAGTAGAGGAAATGTCACCGCAAGAGCGGAAGGACTTCGCCCGACTCTTAGCGGAAAGAGCACTAGAGAACGCATTGCAGAGTTATCCGAATCCCTCTCCAGTAAACGAGAGTATCCAACCGCAGGTTTAGCACAAATTGTAAGAGAAGCAGCAGATATGCAGGCTGTTTCTAAGAAGAATTTAGAAAACCTACTAGTAAAACTAGATGCTCGTGTTGTTGAGGAAACCCGTATTGGCGCTCCTAAACAAGTACAAGGAACTGGTCGTAGAGTTGTAACTCTTTATGATGGCACCAAGGTAGAAATTGATGATGCCTTCCGTGGTGAGTTGGGTCAAATACTATATGACCGCACTGACAACACAGATTCTTACCGTAGATTCGTAGACCACCCATCACAGTTCTTTGCTGCTGAGCACAATAACTTTGTTGAGGATGTATTAACACCTAACATGCCAGATTACTATTCTGGTTGGGCTAATCAACTCAATACATTTTTCCGCTCTCCAGATGGTCGTATAGACCCATTGGTTGAACAGATGCTAAATGGTGCACGCCCAGAAGAGATTGTTAAGTGGTTGCGTAAGCCTGAAAATGTAGGCTATGCCCGTAGATTTAACATTGATGTTCCTGGTATCAAGGTTCCATCAGAGCGTTTAAACGCAAGCATTGAAGCAGAAGATTTTGTTGGTGATTTGTACAGCGCATTTAATCGCTACCTACCAGATTCACAGATGCAAGAAGCCTTCCGTGCTGGTCAAGTAAACGAAATATGGCTACGCAATCACTTTAAGAACGCAACAGAACTACCAGATATTGTTGGTCGCATCGTACCTACTAGCCCACAGGCTCGTAACCTTGCAGATGCTGCTGCTAAAGTTATTGATAGAGCGTTCTACTTCCTAGGTTCACTACCTGAAACAACGCTTGCTCGTCACCCATTGGCTAGAGCGATATATCGTTCAGACTATCAAGACAAACTTGATGTTGCATTATCAACAAAGCGTTTAAACACAGGAAACGCTAAGGCTGAATTAACTGTTGATGAGATTAATAACCTACGCAGGGATGTAGTTGAAAGCACCCGCAAGGAAGTTAATAAGACTCTATTTACAATTATTCGTAAGTCTTACGCAGGCGAGAAGATGCGCTTTATCATGCCGTTCTTTAACGCATGGGAGAACACTATTCGCCGTTGGAGTGGACTTGCCACAGAAAATCCTGCAGTTGTTGCTCGTGCTGGACAAATAGTTTCATCACTTCGCAACCAACCAAATGTTATTGATGCTGAAGGTAACCCAACAAACGAGTTTTCTTATGACAACAAGATTGTTGTACCTATGTCTGAGGGCGCAATAAGCGCTATTGAAAAGATTCCAGTATGGGGTAAGGGCATGGCTGATGCTATCCGTGCTACTGGTACACAAGTATCTATCCCAGTACGAAGCCTTGATGTTCTATTCCAAGGTGAATATCTAGCAGGTTTTGGTCCTCTAGTGGTTATGCCAATTAACGAATTGGTTAAAGCAAAGCCAGACTTAGAAGATATATTTACATCTTCAGTTCTACCAGTTCTACCTTTTGGTACACAAGAAGGCGTACTACGCCAACTGCTACCACCAGCAGCACAGAAATTTGCATCTGCTATAGGACAAGATGAACTTTGGAGCCGTACATTTAATACGGTTTACCGCTATGAGTTAATTAAGTACAACCTTGGTGAGCGTGAAAGCATGCCTAGCCTAGAGGAAGTATCTAAGTTAACTAATGACTTCTATAAGGTTCGTATTTTGTCTAACCTTGTAATGCCATTTGCTGCTCAATATGATTCACCACTAAGTTTCTACTCACAACAATTCCGTAAGTTACAGGATGTTTATGGTAGAGATGCTGAAGTGTTGTTCCTTGAAATGTATCCAGAAATGGGTCCAGCCTTGGTTAGTTCTTCATTTAACCCAACAGGTGCTCAAGCATCACAAAAGGCATTTAGTAATATCAAGAGATATAACGACTTAGTAAGCCAGATTGGTCAGACAGCCCCTGAAATGATTGGCTTCTTGGTTAATGACCCAGATGGTAAGTATGACTTCTCTGAGGCTGTATATGCATGGCAATATGGAAATGCCCCAGTTCCTGGTTCAACAGATAAATTCCGTGAACGGCGCGACCCTGCACAACTTAAGCGTGATGCTAATATCAAAGTTGGCTGGATTGAGTTCCGTAAGAATATGAATTTGTTGGATTCACAATTACAGGCACAGGGTTATCAGTCATATAGCGAATCAGGTGCTGAAGAATTACAGGCTCTTAAACAGTTAATGGTTACAGATTTATCACAGCGCAACCCAGACTGGCAGGCTGACTATCTCAATGTAGATAGAGGCAAGTGGATTTACAGGATGCAGGCTATGCGTAGCATGCTATCTAATCCAAAGTGGATGTCAGATAACGGTAACCGTCAGGTAGTACAAGCAATGGCTATCTACCTACAGGCAAGAGGACAAGTAGCCCGTGAGTTACAAACTCGTAAGTCTTATGGTGCAGCATCCACACTTGCTGCAGAAGATAATGCTGATTTAGATGGCTACTGGAACTCAGTAATCTATCAATTAAAAACTGGTTCGCCAGAGTTTGAGGATTTCTTTAATCGCTTTTTACAAAATGACCCTGTGACCTTGGGATAGGAATATGACCGAAAAACAAAAATTAGAACTTATCAAAGATAAATACCCTAACTACAGGGATATGCTTTCACAGGATGAACTAGAAAACTTATTAGACGAACTTGACGACCCAGAAAAATTAAACATGTTTCGTGAGCGGGGCGTTACCGAAGTTCTTGGTGGCGCTGCATTTGCTGGTATTGGTGCTGCTGCGCTCAAAGGAGCACAGGCTGCCAAAGGTTTAGCCAAGGCTGTTACTGCCCGTAAAGCAACAAAGGCTGCAGCAGAGGCTGGCGAAGAGGGAGTTAAAAAGCGTAAGATAATTACACCTAAAAGAGTCTTTGGTGCTGCTGCCCTTGCAACTGGTATCAACATTATAGATA
>JACCDX010118837.1_pt1 | contig 10759 bp, 10 predicted proteins | sample 7449681 | NCBI WGS metagenome assembly JACCDX01 (sample SAMN15323450, study PRJNA562643) | freshwater metagenome | isolation source: river surface water | place: USA:Blue River Watershed | collected 2017-08-18
AATGATGCGATGAATCGCGCTTTTCAGCAGACGCCTGTTGTTGGTTTTGCCTTCCCGCTCACCAGCGGAAAATTCAGGCTGAGCAGCTTCTCCATGGATGGTTTCACGGACGCTATACAGCGCATGGTGAACGGTGTTCGCGAGCGCGGTGATATACCGTCCGGCAGCCAGCAGCAGGAATTACAGATGGAAATTCAGGAGGCGACGCCTGAGTCACCGGGAAGTACCTAAGAGACTCTAAGTCTTTTCAGCGGCTCTGTCGAAGGCCCTGCCACTGCGGCGCGAGCGACTGCTCAATGCTGAACATATCCAGCACCCTGCCAACCGTGTGATCGACCATCTCGGTAATGTCAGTCGGTTTCTGATATAGCGCAGGCAAAGGCGGGAAGATAACGCCGCCCATTTCTGTCACTGCCGTCATGTTTCGCAGGTGTGCCAGATTGAACGGCGTCTCACGCACCATCAGTACCAGCCGGCGACGTTCCTTGAGCATGACATCCGCCGCGCGGGCGATCAGGTTGTCACACAGCCCGTGTGCCACCGAGGCCAGGGTTTTCATTGAACAAGGCGCGATGATCATGCCCTCGGACTGAAACGATCCACTGGCCACACAGGCGCCCACATCGCGCACCGCATGTACCGAATCGGCGAGGGCCTCGACCTCCTTGCGGGTCATGCCCAGTTCGTGATGCAGGCTCAGCGCGCCCGCCTCAGAAATCATCAGGTGAGTCTCGATGCCACCGGCTTCGCGAAGCCAGTGCAGCAGCCTCACCCCATATAGCGCGCCTGATGCACCCGTGATGGCGACGACCAGGCGCTTCATCGATGTCAGCCCTTGATCAGGGTCTGCAGTTCGCCGGACTCGTACATCTCGCCCAGAATATCGGCACCACCGATGAATTCGCCTTTTATGTACAGCTGGGGAATCGTTGGCCAGTTCGAGAATTCCTTGATGCCCTGACGGACTTCATCGTCTTCCAGAACATTCACCGTCACCAGATCCTGTACGCCAGTCGCTTTCAGCAGCTCGATCGCACGTCCAGAGAAGCCGCACTGGGGAAACTGGGCAGTGCCCTTCATGAACAGCACGACCGGGTGGGTGGTCACGGTCTCTTTGATCCAGGCTTGCACGTCACTCATGACTTCCTCGCAAATAGATAGGGGCTATTGATAGCCACATTATAGGGAAAAGCCGGGGGTGCTGCCCGCTGCCAGTCCCCTGCTCGAAAAGCTGTTGGTGTGCGACGAAAGACGCTGGATCCCGGCCTGCGCTGGGATGACGATTGGGAAGTTTTGGCCCAAAATCTTGTCAACCCAGCGCAGACTGGGATCTACCCCGGGTTAATGAAGCGTCAGCTCAAAGGCCAGTTCATTCATGCCGACTCAGCCTTTGAGCTTCGCAAACGCAGCCGCCATGGCCGTGTTCGACGGTGCTGCATCACGACGTGGCTGAGCACGATCACTGGCACGCCTGTCGCCAGAGCGCTCACCACCACGCTCGCCGCCCCGCTCACGTTTTTCGCCCGGTGCCGGCGCTGAATCGGAAAGGCGCATCGTCAGCGCAATCCGCTTGCGCTTGGAATCCACTTCCAGCACCTTGACCTTCACTACTTGACCTGCCTTGACGACGGTGTGCGGGTCTTTAACGAAATTATTCGATAGCGCTGAGATGTGCACCAGTCCATCCTGATGAACGCCGATATCGACAAAAGCGCCAAATGCGGCCACGTTGGTCACCACGCCCTCAAGAATCATATCCGGGCGCAGATCGCTGATCTCTTCAACACCATCCTTGAAGCTGGCGGTAACAAATGCCGGGCGCGGATCGCGGCCCGGCTTGTCGAGCTCTTTCAGAATATCGGCTACGGTCGGCACACCAAAGCGCTCATCTGCAAAACGTTTCGGATCGAGGGACTTCAGCAACCCACTATCGCCAATCACACTCTTCACATCACGCTTGATATTGGCGAGGATTTTTTCCACCAGTGGATAGGATTCCGGGTGAACCGCCGATGCATCAAGTGGGTTCTCGCCATTCATCACGCGCAAAAAGCCCGCGGCCAGTTCGAACGTCTTGTCTCCCAGTCGCGGTACCTCACGCAGCGCAGCGCGCGAGCCGAACATACCTTTCATATCCCGGTACTGCACAATGCTTTGCGCGACGCTGCCCGACAGGCCGGATACGCGCGCCAGCAAGGGCGCTGATGCAGTATTCACATCCACGCCGACCGCATTCACGCAATCTTCAACCACGGCATCCAGCGTGCGCGCCAGACGGGTTTGCGATACATCATGCTGATACTGACCCACGCCAATCGATTTCGGATCGATTTTCACCAGTTCGGCCAGCGGGTCTTGCAGGCGGCGTGCAATCGATACTGCGCCACGCAGCGAGACATCCAGTTCCGGCAGCTCTTTCGACGCATACTCTGACGCCGAATACACCGAGGCCCCGGCTTCGGACACGACGATCTTGTTCAGTTGCAGTTCTGGATTTTGTTTGATCAGATCTTGCGCAAGACGATCTGTCTCGCGCGATGCGGTGCCGTTGCCGATCGCGATCAGCGCTACCTGATGCTTGCGCGCCAGCTGAGCGAGCTGGTGCAGTGAGCCATCCCAGTCGTTGCGCGGCTGGTGCGGATAGATCGTCGCGGTATCGACCACTTTGCCGGTTGCATCGACGACGGCAACTTTCACACCCGTACGCAGCCCCGGATCCAGTCCCATCGTTGCGCGAGGGCCAGCTGGCGCGGCCAGCAGCAAGTCTTTCAGGTTACGTGCAAATACATTGATGGCTTCTGCTTCAGCCTCTTCCCGCATGCGCGTCATCAGCTCGGTTTCCAGATGCATGAAAATCTTCACACGCCATGCCCAGCGCACCGTGTCGAGCAGCCATTTGTCTGCTGCGCGATTTTTCTGGCTGACGCCAAAGCGTGCAGCAATGCGGCTTTCGCAGGGATTGTGTGGCGCGTCCCATTTGGGTTTTTCCGGCTCGCTGTCCAGTCGCAGCACAACAGTCAGGATTTCCTCGCGGCGCCCGCGCAGCAGTGCGAGCGCGCGGTGCGAAGGAATACCTGACAAGTTCTCTGTATGATCGAAATAGTCAGCGAATTTTTCACCGGCCTGCTGCTTGCCTTCGATGACTTTAGCTTCCACGACGCCATGCTCCAGCAGATATTCACGCAAATCTTGCAGCAGCGAGGCATCCTCAGCAAAGCGCTCCATCAGAATCTGACGCGCACCATCGAGCGCAGCCTTGGTATCCGGCACGCCGGGATTTTCGCCCTGATCAGTAGTAAATGCTGCACGAATGTATTTTGCCGCTTCAGTTTCAGGGTCGAGCGCGGGATCACCCAGCAGCGCATCGGCCAGCGGCTCCAGACCCGCCTCCACGGCAATCTGTGCCTTGGTGCGCCGCTTTGGGCGGTACGGAAGATATAAATCTTCCAGATGCGTTTTGTCCTCCGCCCGCAGGATGGCATCCCTAAGCTGTGGCGTCATCTTGCCCTGCTCTTCAATGGACGCGAGGATGGCTTCACGGCGGCTTTCCAGCTCGCGCAGGTAGCGCAGTCGCTCTTCCAGCAGTCGCAGCTGAATATCGTCCAGCCCGCCGGTGACTTCCTTGCGGTAGCGGGCAATGAAGGGCACTGTAGCGCCCTCATCAAGTAGGGCGATCGCTGCAGACACTTGTTCAGTTCGGGCCGCGAGCTCGCTGGCCAGGCGTTGTTCAATCGAAGGCAACATCTGTTTCAGTCGGAAAGGAGTGAGTAAAAAGCTTCAGAGGAGATGAGGCTGGGATGATACGTAAATTTATCTTTGGCGCCAGTCTTGACAGGATATTTTCATCTCACGCGCAGGCGGGCACCGGAGACGCGCTCTATGCCGGCCAGATCTCGCCAGCTGCAGATGTCATCCCACATGCTGTTTTCAAACAGCGTTCGCACAAAATCTGCCTGATCATAGCCATGCTCCAGCAGCAGCCAGCCGCCCGGTGTCAAATGCTGAGGTGCGCCACTAATAATGGCCTTAATCGCCTGCAAGCCATCAGCATGGTCCGTCAGTGCGCCGGGTGGCTCGAAGCGTAAATCACCCTCAGACAAATGCTTGTCACCCGCTGCAATATACGGCGGATTGCTGACGATCAGATCGAAACGGTCATTCAATTCGCTGTACCAGTCGCTTAGGATGAAATTCACCTTGCGCTGATGGCGAGCCGCATTGCGCTCAGCGATTTGCAATGACTCTTCGCTGATATCGGTGGCGCTGAGCGCTGCATCAGGGCGCAGGTGTGCCAGCGTCACTGCCACCGCGCCGGACCCCGTGCCCAAATCCAGCGCGCTGCCGCCCGGGGGTAGACGTTCATTCGCCAGCTCGACCAGCAGCTCGGTCTCAGGACGCGGTATCAGTACAGCGGGGCTGACCTCAAAATCCAGACCGTGGAATTCGCGAAAGCCAGTGATGTAGGCAATCGGCTCGCCTGACTCACGGCGCTGGAATAGTGCATCAATCGCATTCAGCTGTGATTCGCTAAGTACATCCTGCGAGCGTGTCACCAGCTGCACGCGCGACCATTGCAATGCATGCGCGATCAGGATGCGCGCTTCCAGTGGTACCAGCCTGCCTTGTCGCAGCAGCTCGTCTATCGTCATTTTGCGTGGCGATAGCGCAGTGCGATCAGTGCCAGCATCACTGCAAAAGCCGCGAACCATATCAATGCCCACTGCGGTATCGACAAACCGAGAATAGGATCGTATTCGGTAGTACATAAACCATCCGCCTGAAACAATGCTGGAAACCATTCAGCGATGAATACCTTGTTCAGTGAAGTTTCCAACGGATCAATCCCGCAAGACACTGTAGGATGCGCTTTTATCCACAGATGACGTATTGCGATGCCCGCGCCCGTCAGTGAGGCCAGTCCACCGAGCGCAGCGCCGGCGCGCAGCATAGACGGCGGTAAAAAGAAGGTCGCCAGACAAATGATGGCGGTGGCGGCAAACGCGTAGCGCTGCAGTATGCACAGCGGACAGGGCAGCATCTCCAGCACGAGTTGCAGATACAGTCCGACCGCGAGCATCGCGATGCAGGCCAATGCGACCAGCAGGATCAGGGGTTTTGCGTAACGAGGGATCATCCGTTGTTCTCCGCGAGTGCTGCCAGCTGTTCAGCCTGATGTTCAGCCATCAGGGCGTGGGTCAGTTCATCCATATCACCTTCCATCACGGCCTCAAGCTTGTACAGCGTCAGGTTAATCCGATGGTCTGTCACTCGCCCTTGCGGGAAATTATAGGTGCGTATGCGCTCGCTGCGATCGCCCGAGCCCACCAGTGATTTGCGCGTCGCCGCCTCGGCACTTTGTTGCGCGCGCAGCTGTACATCTTTGATGCGCGTGGCCAGTACTTTCATCGCCTGCGCCTTGTTCTTGTGCTGGCTTCGGTCATCCTGGCATTCGACCACGATACCCGTTGGCAGATGAGTGATGCGCACTGCTGAATCGGTCTTGTTGATATGCTGACCGCCAGCACCAGAAGCACGAAACGTGTCTATGCGAATATCAGCAGGATTGATGTCTACTTCGCCGATTTCATCTGCTTCCGGCATCACTGCCACTGTACAAGCCGACGTATGGATTCGGCCTTGCGCCTCTGTCTCGGGTACGCGCTGGACGCGATGACCGCCGGATTCGAATTTCATCCGCGAGTACGCGCCATGCCCGACGATACGTACGATCACTTCCTTGTAGCCGCCCAGCTCCGATGCTGATTCAGACACCGTCTCTACCTGCCAGCGCTGGCGTTCCGCGTAGCGCATATACATCCGCAGCAAGTCACCCGCAAACAGCGCTGATTCATCACCGCCCGTGCCCGCGCGTATCTCCAGAAAGATATTGCGATCGTCATTCGGATCTTTCGGCAACATCATCTTCTGCAGTTCCAGCTCCAGCTGTTCAGACCGTTGCTGTGCAGCGTCGAGCTCTTCCTGTGCGAAGGATTTCATGTCCGGGTCAGCCAGCATCTCGCGCGCGGCACGGATATCTTCATTGGCCTGAGCCCATTGCGCATGCACCGCGACCAGCGGTTCCAGTTCAGCATGCTCTCGTGTGAGCTTTCGGTACTGGTCCATGTCGGAGGTGGCATTTTCCTGATTGAGCAGTGCGCCGACTTCTTCAAGTCGTTGGGTGAGTTGCTCCAGCTTGGATAACAGCGATGGTTTCATCAGAGACGAGAAAACAGTTCAGGAGGTGCGGCCGCAATACGGGCGCGCGCGACAAGGCAGCGTCGGGGAGGGCGCTATCGCTTGGTGCGGAACAGCTGCGGCAGCAGCTGCGCAAGACGGGCGCGCTCATCGGCGTCGGCACTGTGCAGTGCCTGCTGCGGGCCATGCAGGAATTTTGCGGTCAAACCTTTAGAGAGGGCTTCGAGTACTGCGTCGATATCCTCGCCTCTGGCCAGCAGCTTGCGTGCGCGCTCGACTTCGGCGCGGCGCAGTTGTTCGCTGGTTTCGTGCAGGTCGCGGATCAGGGGTACTACGGCACGGCCGTCCAGCCACTGCATGAAAGCCTGCACCCGGGTTTCAATGATCGCCTCGGCCTGCGCGACTGCCGACTGACGATTTTCAATGCCGATCTGTACCGCTGCACCGAGGTCATCCACGGTGTAGAGAAACACATCGCTGAGGCGCGCGACTTCAGATTCGATATCTCTAGGCACCGCCAGATCGACCATCACGACCGGTTTGTGGCGACGCGTCTTGATCGCGCGCTCGACCATGCCCAGCCCGATAATGGGCAGCGAAGAGGCAGTGCAGGAGACCACGATGTCATAGTGCGCCAGCTGATCTGGCAGTTCGCCGAGACGCATGGTCTTGCCACCGAGCCGGTGCGCGAGTTGCTCTGCGCGTTCCAGTGTGCGGTTAGCTATTGTTAGTGTTTTCGGATGTTGCGCAGCAAAGTGTGTTGCGCAGAGTTCGATCATTTCGCCTGCGCCGATAAACAGCACATGTTGTTCCGACAGCTTGTCGAAAATGCGCTCTGACAGTCGCACCGCTGCCGCCGCCATCGATACGCTATGCGCGCCGATCTCGGTTGTGGTGCGCACTTCTTTCGCGACCGCGAAAGTACGCTGGAACATCTGATGCAGATACGTGCCGAGCCCGCCTGCTGCTTCCGCCTGCCGTACCGCGTCTTTCATCTGGCCAAGAATCTGAGGCTCGCCCAGTACCATCGAATCAAGACCCGAGGCGACCCGGAATGCATGGCGCACTGCTTCATCCTGCGGCAGCGCGTACAGATAGGGACGCAGATCAGAGTAGGGCAGCTTGTGATAGTCAGCGACAAAATGTGCTGTTGCATCCAACGCGGTATCGATATTGCCGTCGTTCGCGCTTGCGCCGTAGATCTCTGTGCGGTTGCAGGTGGAGAGAATGGCCGTTTCCTGACCCCGCGCCGAGTCAGCGGTGTTGCCAAACCAGGCGCAGGCCGACGCCACCGCCTGACCTAGCTGGTCAGCCGGGAAGGCCACCTTCTCGCGGAGCGAGACCGGTGCCGTGGTGTGATTCAGACCGACGGCGAGCAGTTGCATGCTGGGGCGTAAAGGAAAGTTGACTGTTCGTATTATAGCCCCGGGTGGACAGTCCTTATGAGCTAATCTGCTCCAGCCGGTACCCAAAACTGTAAACCGGGACCAACCGGTAGCCCGATTCCGGCTTCAGGCTCAGCTTGTTGCGTACCCGAGAGACATGCGTGTCCAGAGTTCTTGATGACAGTTCGGCATCACGGGACCATACCGTCTCATGAATATAGGCGCGGGACAAAGGCCGTCCGAGGTGCCGGAAGAACAACAGTGCGAGCTCGAATTCCTTCTGTGTGAGCGCGATTGAGCGCCCCTCAAACGCTACCTGTGACCGATCCATCAGGAACTCATGACGTCCAAAAACCATCAATTCACCGCGCGACTGACCGGGGCGGTATCTGTCCATCAGCAGCCGCAAGCGTAGCAGCAGTTCATTTTTGCGCAAGGGTGCGAGCAGCACATCTACAGGGCCCGCAGCTAGATGGACCAGTGCGGCATCGCTAAGGGTACGCGAGGAGATCAGCAATAGCGGAAGTGCTGGCCACTGCTCCTTGAGGTTTTCCAGCAGGCGCAGTCCGTCGCTTTCATCAGGCCAGTGAAGTAGCAGTGCGCTGGGTTCCTCGGACATCAAATGGGTACGCAGCGCCTCGTACCGGGTAAAGCCAGCGCAATCATGGCCACTGGTCTTCAGCAGGCTTTCCAGCGTCTTTCTGCGTTGCAGATCATGATCGAGAAGCGCAACGCGCATGATGTCGGGAGCTTTTCCGTTGGGAGGACAGGTGAAATTGTAAAACCATCAAGGATTTTTCGTTAACAGATTTCTTTGTCTGCCATCGTGAGCCGGAACTGGCGGGCAGCCCCTGTCGGAGTGAAGGCTGGCCCAATGATGGGATAATGCGGTTCGCAATAACTCATTCAAAACAATAAATCCTATGATCCTCGAACTCGCAGACATACAGATCCTCTCCGGCAAGCAAGCTGAATTCGACGCTGCCATCGTTCATGGCGTCAGGGACGTCATCAGCACCGCCAAAGGTTTCCGCGGCTACAAAATCAATAAAGGCATCGAGTCTCCCGAGCGCTATGTGCTGATGATTTTCTGGGACACGCTGGAAAACCACACGGTTGATTTTCGCGGCTCTGATGCATTCACCCAGTGGCGCAGTATCGTCGGGCCCTTCTTCGCTTCGCCTCCCAAGGTCGAGCATTTCGAACTGCTCGCTAAATCGGCCTGATTCCTTCTTGCGCCGGGCCGTGACTGCGGCCCGGCTGTCTTTGCCTGTCCAGGCTGCATCCGCGATGTACTAATTGCCGCTTTTTCGCACACATCAGGCCCCGTTACTCTCCGGCCGTTGTTAAGCTCGTCACTAGTGCGAGCCAGTATTCGCTCGCAGCGCGTTAATAGCCCAGCTCCTTTGCGCCGCAAGACGAAAGATAAGTATCTTCGTCACGTCCCACGCTGGTCTGACACTCGCGCGATCGTGCGGTAAGAGCCATCTGTTTTACGCGCTATCCGATTTCAATATCAGACGGGTTTGTAATGCAGCCTAACTCGGGCGTGTCTGCACGCCTGCTCGGTCTATTTCTGGAAGGTGTCTCTCGTCCTCAGTGCTTTACTGAGGGCTTGCGCCTGCTGGCAGAGTCGCTGGGCGTCGAGCAGGCGGTTGTCAGAACATGGGATCGGCGTGGCAACTGGGCCTGTGTGCGCGAAGCCCGGCGCGTGAACCGAGGCTGGCATCTGAATGCTGACGACACGCCGTTACCGCATTCGGAATGGCGCTGGCTCGCTTCGACCATGGAGCCCGGACGATGGCAGCATTTCAGGGTGTTACATGATCGGTCTCGCTCCAGTGAATCAGATAGTCATCGCATCAGCCTGCCCGATGCTTCTCTGGGTTTGCGCCTGACGCTGAAGAACGGTGCCGAGGGGCTGCTACTGTTGAGATCTGCTCCCGGCATCTTGCCGGGTGCCAACGACCTGCCTCCGCCTGAAGGAGATCTGATCAAATCTTTGCAGACAGCGATTGAGCTGATCGTGCAGCTACGTCAATTGAACCATAGGTTGGCCTGCACAAATCTGCTGCTGGATGCCATACGGTTGCCCATGCTCTTACTTGATTCTTCCATGCGCTTGCTGGCCGCCAATAGCCACGCTCATCTATTGATGAAGCGCACATCGACCGGATCAGGCAAACGTCAGATCACCTTGCACGGCGTGTGCGTGACAAAATTATCCGACGCTGTTCGTGACGCTTGCGAGCTTACCCATCGCACCGCCGGCGCTATTCTTCGGGTGAGCACCGATCCTGTTCGGCAGGTACTCGTCCTGCCCATCGTGATGCGTCATTCTGGCAAGGCCGAGCGTGCAGCATTGATCCTCGTGCATGGGCAAACTGAATCATTCGAACCGCAGGGTTCGGTCAACCAGTTGCTGCAGCAGGTCTATGGCCTGACTCCAGCTGAGGCCAGGCTGGCCATTCTCATACTTGACGGCCAGTCTCCGGGCGATGCGGCAGCCAGCCTGAAAGTCAGCATCGCAACCATCCGCACACAGCTGTCATCCATCCTGAAAAAAACTGGCTCTCGCAAACAAGCTGAGCTGGTCAGACATCTCTCACCGCTGATGGTGCTTGATCAGCCGCTGCTGCCGCGTTAAACACAGCCTCTAGTACAGCGTCTTACATCAAATGAAGGATGTTGGATGCCAGTCTCTTGCCTACCATCGATCCGATGCGGATACGACTGCGAATTCAGGTCGTGTCCGCGCTTCAGCACATTCAGATACAACAACAGGAGAGATTGATGGTTACTCAGACGACAGTCAGCACCGATACACAAGACTATGTACCGGGCTCATGGGCAGAGATCACAGCGACCGGTTTCGATCCCGGTAGCACCGTGAGCTTTCAGGTCCAGCATGCAGGTGATCCCGGCGCTGACGGAATCTGGGGAACGCTGGATGATGTGACCATCGATCTGGGTGGCGATGGGCACGAAGTCTGGAGTGTTGAGGATGGCAGTGCACTTGATCTGGATGGCACAGCCAATGGTACTGTAGTGACCTCGTGGTATGTGAATCCGGATGATTCGCTCAACTGGCATTTTCTGCTGACTGCGATGGCGGCCAATCAGACAACGGCGAGTGCGGGGTTTACCGACAGCGCTGGCAGCTATACGCTGAAATGGTA
>JACCDX010636712.1_pt1 | contig 10759 bp, 10 predicted proteins | sample 7449681 | NCBI WGS metagenome assembly JACCDX01 (sample SAMN15323450, study PRJNA562643) | freshwater metagenome | isolation source: river surface water | place: USA:Blue River Watershed | collected 2017-08-18
GCAAGCGTTGGAGCGACGAGCGCTACTGAGATAAGTAGTGCTCCAAATAGTCCTAAACGCTTCATGCGATCTCCGGTTCTTAAATTGTTTGTGGTGATGAAAGAAGAGACCGCCCCCGGCTCACTAATTTCTTAGCGAGCCGAGGAACGGTTTGCCCTCATTCATCTATATGGAAGAAGTTGTGAAACTACTTCTTCTTATAACCTGCTGGACATGCTGGCTTGACTGCAGTGATCTTCTTTACAGCCTTTCCCTTTACGCATGTGATGGTTGTCTTGTTCAAGATCTTGGCAGCAGGCTTGTAGCCCTTCTTGATACCGATCTTGAGCTTTGGACGTGAGTATTCGAAGCCAGATACATCGATGATGATCTTGCCGTTCTTCACGCTGATGTTCTTTAGGAACGCTGCGGTTCCGCCAGCTTCTGTTGTAAGAGAGATTTCAAGAGCTGATGCAGCATCGTTTGGATTAGTCATACCCCAAAGAAGCGCAGCATCTGCTGCAGGAATTACTGCCTTGTAGAAGCCCTTGTTCACTGTCACGCCATCTGGTGCGAAGTGAGGAGCAGCTGCACGCCAGGTGAACTCTTTGTTCTCTTCGCTCCATACTGGAGTTGAGAGTCCGCAGACACCGTTTGAACCGACGTACATTCCACCAGAAGTTCCTTCAACGCCGAAGCCTGAAGTGTCATCGTTAGATGCCATTGCGATCATCTGGAATTGACGAACGTTAGCCTTTGAAACGCCGGCTTCGCCTTCGCAATCCTTAAATGATTTAGCAAGTGGAACTGTTACTGGTGTACCAGTGATTGAAATTGCGTTGTACTCGCCACCTGGTTGTTGTGTAACAACGATGTCTGTACCAACAGCAACTGTGACGCCAGTCTGCATTTCGCCGATGCGAACCTTAACTGTAATCACGATATCTGAATCAAGGCTTGTTGCGTATGCCTTGTTACCGACCTGGCCAGCGAGGTTGGTCTTCTTATCAGCACCTGTAAGTGTTGGAAGAACGTCAACGAAGAGCATGCTAGAAACGAACTCGTTAGGAGTCTTTGCTTCAACATAAAGTCCGTCGTAACCAAGTGATCCAAGGTTTAGACCTTGCCAATCAGGGTGAGTCCAACGTCCAACAAGCGCACGGCCTGCTTCAGTTGGTGTACCAACAGCAACGCCTGGAGCTGGTGCAAGAGGAGCAGTTGCAGCGAGTTCAGTTGCTTCTGCTGTTGCTGACTCAGTTGTTGGTGTTGTTGTAGTCGCAGCAGCTGCTGGATCAGCAGGAACTGCAGCAGGTGTACCTGCTACTGCCCAACCGTTCACGAGTGCATCACGAGTTACCCAGATAGGAATGATGATTCCTTCGGTAGCGCCAAATGTCTTCTTGGCAGCATCGTATGTAGTACCCCAGACTGGACGCTGTTGTGTTGCTGAAAGTTCAGCAAGATCAACGAATGTCACGCCGGTGAAGTTTGTGATCTGCTTGGCTGCTTCTGCCGCTGTTGGGTAGAAGAAGAACCATTTAACTTCGTTATCTTGCAAGAATGCAACTGAGCCCTTGTAGCACTCACCAAATGTTGATTTGGTTGATGACTTGGTCTGGTTGTTCCAGCAATCCATTGGGTAGCTGTAGAAATCAAGTGGCTTGTTGATGTCGTAAGTCTTCTTAGCTGGATCGTACTTCGCACCCTGTTCTGGGTGATTAGCTGTCCCGAAAAGTGAAGATAGATCCTGCATTACGAACTTGCCTGATGTAAGTACATCGCGCTGGTACTGCGACATCCACCAGTTGTTATCAATTACTTTGCCACCCTTGATCTGTGCGACTGGTGCAAAGAAGTCGGAAGGTGTCTTCTTCGCAGGCACATCGGCTCCGCTAGGAACGTAAGTCAAAGGAATTTTCTGTCCTGAACCTGTTGTGAGTGTTACTGATTCGATGCAATAAATACCGTTTTGAACAACACAGGCATTCATTGCAGACTTAGGCAAGCGGATGGTTGCAGCAGTTGCTGGATTAGCAGCTGTGAGCAAACCCGCGAGCATTGCTAGGGACGCAGCCCCGGCGAGTAGTTTCTTTTTCACATTTCCCCCATAGAGATAGGCGAAGCCACGGGTATGGCTTCATAGTGGTTACCGCACTATGGGGGCTAATTTATGCGCTGCCGCTCCCGTATAAAAGGGGCAAATTCGGACTAATTACGCTCAAATAGCGTAACTGAGCAATCTATTCAGCTCAGACTCCTAACGGAGTTGAGCCATCTCTTCGGCTCAGACTCCTAACGGAGTTGAGCCAAGTACCAGTTCCACTGCCATGTCTCACGTGGAGAAGTCTCGAGGGATTCCTTAAATTCAGGGAAGGTGTAGACCAAGAGCGCTTGGCCACCTGGCAAGACCGTTGTCGGACGAGAATCGCTCACGATTGGTGTGTGGTTGGTGAAGATTCCAAGCGAAGGAGCAGATGAAATCAGATCTTGAGTTCTATTTTCCAAACTCAATACCCAAGTAATTGGGCACTGTCCCTTGCCGCAACGTTCCCAAGAAATTTTTAGACCAACTGCCGTTAGCCCACCGAGAGTGTCACCGATCCCACCTGCACCACTGATGGCACCGAGATCGCCAACGCTTTGTTCCCAGGTAACTGGATAATCAGATTGCAGACCAATGATCTCTGGTTGTGATTCAGCATTAGTTCCGGTGACTCCAGAATCCGCGGCAACGATGATTGTTGCAGGGCGTTTAAAGACTTCGTAAATACCAATACTTGTTGCACCGATAGCTACAACTGAGAGAACAGCAATTAGCGCCCGACGAATTCGTTGACGGCGAACCTTAGCGATAATGATTGGTGCTAAGTCACGGTTTTCTAGGACCCCTAGGGCCATCCATTGCATCTCGCGCTTAATCAGTGGATCTACATCACTCATTGTTATCCACCACTTCTGCGATTACCGTTTCAATTTCATTTGGTCTGCTGCCAGCGTTGGTTAACTCTTTCTTCGCCGACTTTTCTAACTCTGGAACTAATTCAACATAAGCAGCAACGGCGGCTTTGCCGCGAGCTAAGTGCGATGCTGCTGTTCCCATAGGAATCTGCAAAACTTCGGCAACTTCGCGAAGAACCATTCCGTGTTCGTAAATCAAAACGAGAACAGCACGCTGTGCGGCGCTTAGAGTTTTTAGCGCTGCCTGAACTAATAAGCGCTGGGTTACATCGTCGGTTTGATCAACCAAGTCGCGAATGTTCTCGGCCAGATCCCAAGAGGTTTCCTTCTCTTGCTGGCGACGTAGCCACTTGCGACGCATATCTGCGTGCTTGCTGACCATTACGCGCATTAAATATGCTTCTGGATTTTCGTGCTCGCGGATCTTGTTCCAGCGCTTATAAACATCAGCAAGCGCCTCTTGCAAAACATCTTCTGCATTTTGGGTATCGAAGCAGATTACCTTTGCCGCACGCAAAAATGCCTTCTGGTTTTCGCGTAACCAGAGGGTGAACTCAACTTGATTCTGTTGGCTCATGCGCGCTCCATGGAACGAAGGTTACCTGCTCGCTGCCCCAAAGAGCGATGTTGCCAATAAGACTGACAGTCCAATAAATACTCCGCCCGCCCCCGCCGATGCGGCCAGTGCACCGGCTGCTGCCGGCACGATGAATTGACCGAAACGATTGCCCATGAGTCGCGCTGATACAGCAAGTGCTCTTTCATTTGCGGCGGTCTTCTGTGAAACCAAAGACATAGTCAGTGGCTGGCCAACGCCAAGTGAAAATCCGGCGATAAAGACAATCGCGCCAAGGGTTAAGGGAGTCTTTGCAAACGCCATCCCTGCACATGCAACCACTGAGACTGTCGTGCTGACCATTAACAATTGATAAGTAGAAAACTTGGAACTTAACCTGCCGAGAAAGAAGCGCGAAATCATTGTGGTGCCAGCGCGAATAGCCAGAATAATTCCGATTGCATATGGCGAGAAGTTATTTTCAGTACCGAAAAGTGGCAAGAAGACTACGAGTACATCTGCAACTGATGAAATGGCCAGAGACACATATATTGCCGCCAAAATTCCGGGCTTTTTCATTAGCGCAATTGCAGCGGTGTAGGTACCTTGATCTGACTTTGCTTCGACGCTTGGTTTTTCACTACGCCACTTGATCACTGGGACAAGTGCAACCACACAAAGTGCAACTCCTAATAGAAATGCGTTGGAAGTAGATTTCGGAAGCGTGCCATCTGATCCAGCAACTAGTGCGGCAACCAACGGTCCAACTAGGTGGCCGAGAGATGCGCTAAATGTGTAATAACCAAAATACTTGTCATAGTTTTCACGAGGTGCACGAAGTGCAACCATTGATTGACCACCAACCATGCAGGCCAGGTGAGAAACGCCAGCGAATGCGGTTGCGATTGCGAGCGTAAGGACCGAGTTAGCAAAGACCAGCGCAAGAGCAGTCAGCGCCATTGAGATAGTGCCAGCAATAATGAACTTGCCTTCACCAATTTTTCCAACCAGCGAGCCAAATTGCAGCGCCAATAAGACTGGAAAGAGCGCATAGAGCGCAGCAACTATTCCGATTTGGAAAGTGCTGGCATCTAACTCGATCGCGCGATAAGTGATCATCGGACGTAGCACGTAAATCGTTGCCTGCGTCAGGGTAGAACTCAATAACAGCGGGCGAGCCCACGGTAAGAGCTTTTCAGATGACATTTATTTCTTTAGGGCAAGCTTCTTCTTAAAGTTCCAAACTAAAGGTCCGATAATTACTGCGATAAGAATTACGTATAAGACCTTAGACATGGATGTTGCATATAAAGCGGTGAATTCGCCGCCGCTGATCTGCAAAGCACGGCGCATCTGAAGTTCTGCCATCGGTCCCAGAATCAAACCGATAATCAGTGGAGTGATTGGAACCCCGAAGCGCCGGAATGCAAAACCAATTACTCCAACTGCAAGTGCAATCCAAAGATCAAATAACGCATTATTTGCTACGTAAGCTCCCATGAGAGCGAAGGCGGTAATCCCAGAGAATAAATAAGGGCGTGGGATGTGAAGTAACTTTGCCCAGACGCGCACTAAGGGCAGGTTCAGCGCCAAAAGTAAGGTGTTACCAATAAATAGTGATGCGATCAAAGTCCAGACGATTTCTGGATTTGTTGAAAATAGCATTGGCCCAGGTTGAATATTGTAAGTTTGAAGCGCAACGAGAATTACTGCTGCTGTTGCAGAAGTTGGTAGACCAAGTGCCAAAAGTGGAACTAAAGCACCAGCTGCATTTGCATTGTTCGCAGCCTCAGGACCCGCAACGCCTTCGATCGCGCCCTTGCCGAACTCATCCTTATTTTTAGAAAGAGATTTTTCTGCGGCATAACTCAAGAAAGTCGGAACTTCCGAACCGCCAGCTGGAATAACTCCTAATGGAAAACCGATTGCAGTTCCACGAAGCCATGGCTTCCAAGAACGCTTTAGGTCTTGGCGAGTCATGATCGCCTTGCCCTTCATCGGAATAATTGACCAACCTGTTGCCTTGGCACGACCTGCGATATACAAAGCTTCACCGAGTGCGAATAGGGAAACGATTACGGTGACAGTTTCGATTCCATCGATGGCGTGGAGATTGCCAAAAGTTAGGCGTACTGCACCTGATTGCAGATCTGATCCAACTAAGCCGATTACTAGACCAACGCCGAGGGAGGCCATGCCGCGTAACATGGAATTGCCCAACAAGGTGCCCACGGTAGTAAAGGCAATGAGCATCAACGCAAAATAATCAGCAGCAGTAACTTTAAATGCCCATTCAGCAAGCGATGGCGCGGTAAAGGCCAAAATTGCAGTTGCGATTGTTCCTGCAATGAAAGAACCTAGCGCTGCGGTTGCTAGCGCTGAACCAGCACGCCCACGTTTTGCCATTTGATGGCCTTCGAGCGCGGTAATAACCGATCCAGATTCGCCGGGAGTGTTCAGCAAAATTGAAGTTGTTGATCCGCCATACATGGCGCCGTAATAAATAGCAGCGAACATAATCAGAGCTGATGCTGGGCTTACTGAATAAGTAACTGGTAGCAAGAGCGCAATCGCAAGCGCTGGTCCGATACCAGGCAGAACACCAACAAGAGTTCCGAGAATTGTGCCAAGAAGTCCGAAGAGTAAATTATTTAGAGTTAGGGCTCCAGCAAAGCCCTCCATTAGTGAATTTAAACTGTTCATTCAAAGACACCCAAAAATCCTGCTGGTAGACCAACATTTAAACCTTTTGCAAATGCAAAATAGACGATAAATGAGAATACGATCGAAATTACTAAATTCTTAAGTAAGTTTTTCGCACCATATGCGAATGCGACGCCGAAGAAGGCAACTGAAGTTGCGATGATAAATCCAGCGCGCTCGATTAATAGCGGGTAAGTCAGCATTGAACCAGCGACCATTGATAAAGATTTAAAGTCAGTCTTTTCGACCACTTCACCAAATTCGGTGCCTTCAGGAACGCCAAGGTTGCCACGTAAAATTTGTACAAATAAGCCGAGCGAAATAAAGATTAGAAATCCACTTACTAGGTAAGGGAAAATTTGAGGACCGACGGTTCCTGAACCTGGCGGAACTAACATCTTGGAAGTGTCGTAGAGAACGACTACTCCAAGAATTAGGAGAGAGCCCGCAAAGGCGAGCTCTCCCCCAATCTTCTTAGATTTCAAGAGGACTTATGCCAATCCGAGTGAAACTAGAGTGGTTGTGATGTCCTTCTTTTGTGATGCAAGGAATGCTTCGAAATCCTTGCCGTAATCTGTCTGGTTCTGCCAATCCTTAGCAACCAAAGTTGCCTTCCAAGCATCGCCAGCGCGAGTTACGTCAACAACCTTGAGCCAGTTAACGCGCTCTGCTTCAGTAAGTGTTGCTGGAGCAAGAATTCCACGCCAGTTACCGAATACGAAGTTGATGCCTTGTGCGGTCAAAGTCTGGCCCTTGATTGATTTCAAACGCTTTGGTGATGAAAGTGCCAAAACGCGAAGCTTTCCGGCCTTTACATATGAAGCGAATTCAGATGTACCTGAAACGCCAGCAACAGTCTGTCCGCTGAGTACAGAAGTTGTAACTTCTCCACCACCTGCGTATGGAACGTAGTTCATTGCTGTGGCTTTTCCGCCAGCCTTCTCAACTAGAAGACCCATGAATACGTGGTCAACAGTTCCCTTAGATCCACCTGCAATAGCAAGCTTTGGATTGGCAACGATATCTTCAAGAAGTTGATTGATTGTCTTGTACTTAGATGATGTTGGAACAACGATTGCTTCGTATTCGCGCATCAAACCTGCGATCGCCTTTGAATCGGCCTGTACGAGCTTTGACTTAGTTGAAGCAACGCCCGCTACCATCGCAAAACCGGTAATGAAGGCAACATCCTTTGACTTCTGATCCTGGAAGTAACCAAGACCAACAGTTCCGGATCCACCAGACTTGTATGAAACTGTGTAATCGCTAAGCATGCCTTCTGCCTTCATTGCATCAGCAAATGCAATTGCAGTAGTGCCGTATCCGCCACCAACGCCTGATGAAGCAACCCATTCAAGCTTTGTTAGTGGAGTTACATCTTTGTACCACCATTTCAATTGACCCTTAAGTGAGCCAGTTGTAACTACTAAACATGTGAGGTCTGAGCCTTCGACTCCGCGACCTTTAGCAACGCGACCTGCTTTAACGCAGTCATCTCCTGCTACGGCAATATTTGCTGCCTTTGGTGCAGCAGTTGCAGTTGGAGCAACTGTCACAATCGAAGCTAGCGCCATTGATGCAACGAGCGCACCGGCAAATTTCTTTTTCAACATCAAGACTCTCCTTTAAGAGTGTGCCCACGAGGGATGGGATTTGAGAAAGGTTATGCGCTACTCAGTAGTCAGGTAAAGGGATTTAGATAACGTTTTGTCCTTAAATTGTGAGGTCGGACACCCCTTGTGCGTACTGATGAGCGCTAGGAAAGTAGGTCAGAAACATCAACGCCAAGGGTGGCAAGTTTCGCCCGTCCCCCATCGGCGGCGGTCAAGACAAATGGTTTGCCATCTGGCAAAAGCGCGTAGGAATGTTCAAAGTGCGCACCGCGAGATTTATCTTGGGAAACCACAGTCCAGTCATCGCCTAAAACTTTTGTCTTGTGTGTGCCGCGAGTAATCATCGGTTCGATAGCAAGTGCCATTCCTACAATTAACTCAGGACCATTTCCGCGTTTTCCAAAATTCAAAACGTGTGGCTCCTGATGCATCTCAGTACCAATGCCATGGCCACCGTACTCTTGCAAGATTCCGTACTTACCTTGCGAATCGATATAACTTTCAATCGCAGCGCTGATATCGGTAAGTCGCGCACCAACCTGGCCAGCGGCAATTCCGCGCCACATTGATTCTTCGCAGACATCCATTAACTTCTGATCTTGTGGATCAACGGTTCCAACGCCAACTGAAAATGCCGCATCTCCATGCCAGCCATCAACGATCGCTCCGCAATCGATAGAAACTAAATCACCATCGTTAATAAGGCGATCCCCAGGTATCCCGTGCACAATCTCGTCATTTACAGAAACGCAGATGGTTGCGGGAAAGCCGTGATAGTTAAGAAAGTTTGGAGTAGCGCCGTTTCGCTTGATGCATGCAGCGGCAACCGCGTCTAGTGCGCTAGTTGTCATTCCCGGTTTGATCACTGCACGAATTGCTTGATGGATTTCGGCGACCACTAAACCAGCGCGGCGCATTACCTTGAGTTGATCAAGGGTTTTTATCTGGATCGCCATGAGATTTCTTAAATTAGGCTAAACGGCCGAGCGCAGTAATGGCATGCTCAGTGATTTCAGCGACTGTTCCGACTGCTGGGATAGTGATTAATAAACCTTCAGAACGGTAGAACGAAATGATTGGTGCAGTCTGCTCTTCATAGACTTCCAGGCGACGTGCGATAACTTCTTCCTTGTCGTCTTCGCGTTGGTAGAGATCAGGGCTCTGGCATGAAGAACAGTTCGTTGCAGCAGCTTCATTTGATGCTCCGCATGCACGACAGGTGCGACGCGAAGAAAGGCGCTTGATGATTTCATCCGCGGCAATTGAAAGTTCGAGCGCTGCTTGTAGCGGAGTCTTATTTTCGGCTAGAAATGCTCGGAGAACTTCTGCTTGCGCAACGTTGCGTGGATAGCCATCAAGAAGAAAGCCGTTTGCAACATCATCATGGGTAAGGCGATCTTTGACCATTTCGTTGGTAACTGAATCTGGAACAAGTTCGCCGCGATCCATAAACGCTTTCGCTTGGTTGCCTAAGTCAGTTCCAGCTTTCAAATTTGCGCGAAAGATATCGCCAGTTGAAATATGCGGAATTGAATAGTGCGCAGCTAGGAATTGAGCTTGTGTTCCTTTACCAGCACCTGGTGGTCCAACCAGGATTAAACGCATTAGCGCAAGAACCCCTCATATGAACGTTGCTGCAACTGGCTTTCGATCTGCTTTGCAGTATCGAGACCAACGCCAACAACGATCAGGATCGCGGTTCCGCCGAATGGGAAGTTCTGAGTTGCACCAAAGAGAATCAACGCACCGATTGGAATAATCGCAACGAGTGCAAGGTAGAGAGCACCTGGCGCTGTGATTCGTGAAAGTACATATTGCAAGTATTCAGATGTCGGACGACCGGCACGGATACCTGGAATAAATCCACCGTACTTCTTCATATTGTCAGCAACTTCATCTGGGTTAAATGTGATCGCTACATAGAAGTAGGTAAAGAAGATAATCAATGATGAGTAAGCGATGATGTAGATAGGGTTATCGCCATTTACCAAGTTACGTGAAACCCAGATTGCCCAGGCTGCTTGGCTGTTGGTGAAGTTAACGATCAAAGATGGAATGTAAAGAAGTGATGAAGCGAAGATAACCGGAATAACGCCAGCCTGGTTTACCTTGATTGGAATGTATGTGCTGGTTCCGCCGTAAGCCTGGCGTCCAACCATGCGCTTTGCATATTGAACAGGGATGCGGCGTTGAGCTTGCTCAACGAACACAACCGCTGCAACAACTGCAACACCGACGATTAGAACAACTAGGAATGCAAAGAGGCCCTTTTGAACTTTGATGCTCCAGAGCTGGCTTGGGAAACCTGCAGCGATAGATGTGAAGATCAAGATCGACATACCGTTACCGATACCGCGATCAGTGATGAGCTCACCGAGCCACATGATTACAGATGTTCCGGCAGTCATGACGATGATCATCGTTGCAATGCGCTGCCATGAAGTGTCAGGGATGATCGCTTCGTTACAGCCTGAGATCAAACGACCTGGTGTACGAGCAACTGCAACCAAACCAGTTGACTGCAATATCGCAAGACCAATAGTTAGGTAACGAGTGTATTGAGTTAGCTTTGCAGTACCTGATTGTCCTTCAGCTTTAAGTGTTTCAAAGCGAGGGATAACAACGGTAAGCAACTGAATAATGATCGAGCTGGTGATGTAAGGCATGATGCCGAGTGCAAAGACAGAGAGCTGAATAAGCGCTCCGCCTGAGAACAAGTTGATCAAGCCGAATAAACCACCAGTTTGCACTTGGTTTAGACAGGACTGAACTGCTGTGTATGAAACGCCAGGAGTTGGTACTACTGAACCGAAGCGGAACAAGGCCATGATTGAAAGAGTGAAGAAGATCTTCTTGCGCAGATCTGGTGTCTTAAAAGCCATTCCAAATGCTGAAAGCATCAATCTTCTCCCTCTATCAAATCAAACTAGCTAAGTATTTTTCTAAGAAA
>JACCDX010422267.1_pt1 | contig 10758 bp, 19 predicted proteins | sample 7449681 | NCBI WGS metagenome assembly JACCDX01 (sample SAMN15323450, study PRJNA562643) | freshwater metagenome | isolation source: river surface water | place: USA:Blue River Watershed | collected 2017-08-18
AAAAAATATCCAGTATCATTTTTATTGAAGAAGTACGGACAACAGTTTATTGATACTAAGGAATTATCACACAGAGGTTATAGAACCGATTTCGATTCCTCTTTTCATTCGTTGGAACATTACGGAAAAGAACTAGTTAGAAAATCTTTATATGAATTACCACAACTTTACAAACAAGAAAAGTTTACCGAAAAATATAAGAAGGTGATTCCGCATTTTGTACAAATGATGGATTTACCGTCATTCGTTAGTGTGGTTTTTGTGGAAAATGAACCGAATAGAGTTGTTGTAAGATTTGATGTGAATTTCGATGAATGGATGAAATATCCTGAAAAGAGTAAAATAGACGAATATAGCACATTAACAAAATTAAAAAAGATATTCAGTGATTTTGGTGGTGTTGAATTTGGAAATCCTGCTCACGGAGAAGTGCAAATGAGTTATTCATCGAATATAGAAAGTAGTACGGAAGATTGGGTAAAAAATCAACTCAATAAAGTAATAAAGAAGGCCATTAGAGGTGTTGATGGAACCAAGGATGTACATTCAATTCGATTCAAACCATCATCTTCTGGAGGTAGGATTGAGATAGTATTCAAGGACAGATATAATGTGGGTTATCCTGCAAAAAATAAATTTGTTCGTAGTGCCCAAGAGGTTGTATCCTCACTTGGATATGGACCTAACTTAGTGGTTGGTAATGCGTAAATCTGAAAAAAGTTTTTTACCATCTCACACTATTTATAAAGAAAAAACATCGTGAATAAAGAAAATATATTTGAGGAACTTAATAAGATGAGAAATCTTATGGTTGCAAAGGCAGGTACCGTTATTTCTGAACAAGCCAATCCTAGTGCTGATGTGGGGACAATAATGAGAGAATTAGATAAAAACAATTCCGACGAAACCAAAATTGTAAACATTGTTAAAAACTATAAAGACAAAGCGAGTTTAAAAAACTTTGTGGACCAATACAAAACAATTACGGGAAAAGATTTTGGTACTGCAATTTTTACGGCAATTCAACCTTTTAACGACCCGACTGAATGGAATGATTTAAAAACTCATTTATCATCTTTAGGGGTTGCATTAACTTATGCATCTAGAGACAATAGATTAGGAGGTTCATATGCAATATTTGGAGGATTAGATACACCAGCGGCTCAAGTTGCAAATGCTGATGATGCATGGAAAACAACTTATAGTTGTGTAACAACTCAACCTGGTGCTAAGGCAGTCAAAACGAATAATGCTGGAACCGCATATCTTGTAGGACAAATTTACTATTATGCCAACGGTAGAAAAAAATTAGCAGACGGTTCTATGGCTAGTTATAGTTGTGCAACAGAATTTAAATCAGGAACTGCTAATTCTGGTAGTGGTTCGGGTAGTGGTTCAAGACAAAGTTCATCGTCGGTAAACACTAGATTTGCTGATTCAGCAAAATCATTAGGAATTCAAGATGGTAAAATGGACTTACAAACACTTCAATCAATATTAAAGACATTGGAAGGTGGACAATCAACGCAAGCGGTAGCATCAACGGCAACACAGGGAACACCTGATTTGGCACAACTTACCGCAGCATTAAATCAATTGAACGCATAAAAAAATATAAAATGAACAAGTTAGTAAACGAAGAATTAAATAAAATGAAATACCTTTTGGGATACCAAAAAGGTAAAGTAATCTCAGAACAAGCATTAGTGTCATCAACAACACCACCTGCAGCGGGAGGAACAACTCCACCAGCAGCGGCTCCTGCGGCAACAGTTGAAGATGTAATCAAACAAATTCAAACAACATTGAACACTAAATACGGTGCTAAGTTGACCGTAGATGGTAAATGGGGTAATTTAACTCAGACCGCATTTGAAGCGGCAACCAAATCTAAACCAGCGGCAGCTCCAGCGGCAGCTCCTACAGGAACAAACCCACCAGCGGCAACTCCTACAGGAACAGGGACTCAATTACCAACTGTAACAGTGACGGGACAAAAAGCACCTGACCCAGCAATCGCGGCGGCACCAAAAGTGGGTCTTCCATCAGTTATGGCTCCAACGGTTCCTGGTGTTTCATACCAAACCCAACCTACAGCAGAACCAGCGGCTCAATCTCCTGATGAAATAGTAGGTACAGAAGTGGCTCCTCAGTCAAATAGAGACCAAAGAAGAGAAAGACAAGATATGAGAAGAGACCAAAGAAGGGCAAGACAAGATTTGAGAGCTCAACAAAGGGCACAATAAGTAAATAAAATTATATTATAACCCCACCCCACAAAGGTGGGGTTTTTAATTTAAAAATTAATTCAGATATTTATTAATAAAAAAATATGGAATCAATATATGAAAATATAAAAGGTAGTAATACGTTGTTAGTTGCGTTTCAGGCTCATGATAGAACTGTTTTTGGTACTACAATTGATGAGTTCAAAGGGATTTTGGCACAATTGAATTGTGATACACTTAAGATTAATGATACAACTGGTAATTATTTTTTTAATGGTATTGATGAAACATACGATACAATGGAAAAAGTTTTGGAAAAACTCTCTGAATATATTTCGGGATATACCAAAACGGTTTTTATGGGAAATTGTGGTGGCGCTCACGCTGCGATTCTTTATGGTACGATGTTGAATGTTGATAAGGTTATTGGATTTAATACCGCAACTTATTTAGACCAAGAAACATTATTGTTGAATGAGGATGGTAGAGAAGACCAACTTATTTCTTTAGACCAATCGATAGAATATTTAAATCTAAAGCCATATTTGGATAATAAAGTTTATGATACTAAAATTTATTCTATTGTTGCTCAAAATACCGATAGACACGTAAAACAAAGTAATAACATATCTGAATGTCCTAATGTAAGTATTGAGTTTATTGATTGTGACACACCAAAAGTAGCACTTTATCTAAGGAATCAAAATCAATTAATTTCAAAAATAGAGCAAATAATTGAAAGTAGTTAAAGATTATGAAAACTTTGATTGGGAAAACTTATTATTATCCTAATTTCATATCTAAAGAGGAACAAACAACAATTTTTAGTTGGGCATTGAGAAACGAAGACAGCTTGATACCAAACCCATCAGGACCATTCAGAACTAGAGGATTGTTTTCATCAATTGAAGAGCCTCTAACTCTTTTGGACGAAATAAAACAACGGATTATTGACATCGAAAATTTAAAGGATAAAACCTTTGAACCATTTCGAGGAGATTTCGTTAGTATACAAAGAAATGGGGCAAAAGTACCTCCACACGTAGACCACAATCCAAAAGACGATTCTTTATATTCAAGAAGATATAACGTTTTTATTTCTCTTCCTGAAAAAGGAGGGTTACCAATATATGATGGTGAGTTATTGGAAATTCAAGAAAGATGTCTATTAAAAGTTGATTCAGGTTTGATTACCCATTCGACAAATGTGATTGAAGGAGATACCCCAAGAGTTATTCTTTCTTATGGATTTGCAATTAAAAAATAATGAGAGAACCCCGCCACACAAAGGTGGGGTTTTTTATTTTAAATTATATTTATTGATATGAAAATTATTTTGACAGAACAACAATACAAATATATTTGTGAACAACAAAATTTAGGGTTAAAAGGAAAAACTCTTGCTCCAAAAGCTGCTCCACCAAAAGGGTTTGGAAAGTCAAACCCACAAGGAAACTTACACGACGTAGCAACAGTCTTATCAATTGCAACAGTTTTTATTCCTGTGGTTGGTCCATTTATTTCTGCGGGTATTGGACTTGCGGATGCTGCTCTTTATTATAAAGAAGGTGATGCAAAAACTGCAGGATTGGTGGCCGCGTTTTCTATGTTACCTGCAGTTGGTTCAGTTGTTAGTAAAATACCAGGTGTAAAACAACTTGGAGTTAAAGGGATGGCATCATTAGCCTCAAGATTATCAAAAGGTGCTCAGATTACAAACCCTGTAGAAGTTGCGGTAGTTAATGGAATTAACCTGAATAAAAATTTAGTTCAGAGTGGTTTGAATTCTCAAGTAAGAACTTTAGCTCAACAAGGAGTTTCAAGAACCACAAACGCGGTTACTAAGGCGGAATTAGCGAACTTAGCAAAGAACGGTGTAAAAGAGGTAGGTGGTGAACTTGCAACTGATAAGGCGGTTGAACTCATCAGGGCTAAAATTTCATAATATCATGTATTAGTTTAAAAAATATTAACCCCACCCCACAAAGGTGGGGTTTTGGTTTGATATGTGATTAAAATTTATTATATTTGAATATGGAAAATCACAACACAATCAGAATCGAAGAAAATAAAATCACGTTAAAATACGAAACGGAAACTTTAACTTTTGAAAAAGTGAAAAATCCATCCTATGTGGTAAAAACTCAATACATCAACTTCGAAAAAGAAAGATTTTTTCTAACCAAAAGAAAACCTTAATATAACCCTTTTTTATTGTATTTATTTGTATGATGAAAATCCCACAATATAATAACTTTGCTCGAAAGATTTTGGGATGTAAAAATCTTTTCGAGTTGAAAGATGTTGTAAAAGAAATTAACGAATTCAATAAGAAAAATTCTATCAGAAGTAGTTCTGAGGACTTTAAAAGATTGGAAACGTACTTGGGATTGATGAAAATCAAGTTGAGAAACAAACATGGTGTTTACGAAACTAAAACACCCCTTACTGAACAATATAGCCCTGACAGGTTATATCCAAAAGAAGAAATAACTAAAGCTCTTCAGTCAGCACCTAAAGAATTGAAATATATTCTTAGAAAATTACCGAGTATTCCTTGTGAAAATGAAAATGGAACAAGAAGTATTTGTACAAGAATACCTGAAACATTATTTGTTTATTTGACAGGTAGATACTAATCTATTTTTTATTTCATTTAATTTTACTATACTTTGTCAAAAGATAAAATATGAGTAAAGCAAAAATTTCTACAGATAAAGGAGACATGATTGTCGAACTTTATGATAATGAAACCCCAATTACTGTGGGTAATTTTAAAAAATTGGCATCCGACGGATTCTACAATGGATTGAACTTCCATAGAGTGATTCCAGGGTTTGTTGCTCAAGGAGGATGTCCTAACAAACGTGGTGATGGCGGACCAGGATACACTATTCAGTGTGAGGTGAGCGCACCAAGACAATTCCACGATAAGGGGGTTCTCTCTATGGCACACGCTGGAAGAAACACAGGAGGTTCTCAGTTCTTTATTTGTCATGGTAGACAAAACACACAACACTTGGACGGAAACCACACTTGTTTTGGAAAAGTGATTGAAGGATTAGATATTATCGACCAAATTCAACAAGGGGATAATATCATCTCAATTAGTTTAGTTGACTAAAAATTAACCCCTCCTAATCCGAGGGGTTTTTTATTATAACTCTGAAGGTATTTATAATTAAAGATTTAGAATCATGGGAAAAAAATTTGTAGTAAGATTAACAGAACAACAACTTGCTGATTTAATTGCCAAAAATATATTGGGAGCTGAGGGTGATTTTCTTAAAGGATTGATGAGAGGTATGAAGGGAGGAGATGAAAAAAGTTCAACGTCATCGTCATCATCCGATAGTACTGAAAAATCCTCCACGACAAACGACACTATGAAACCCTCGTCGAATACAGGAGGTGATTTCCCAACATTAGATTTGAATAAATCTGAAGATTTCAGAGCATATGAACAAATAGCAGATAGATTTATCTCAAGTAGGTCCTCCAATTTATTAGGTATTAGAGGTTCAATGTTGGCGGATGCTGCCAAAAATGCTCAAAATAAGTATGGGAAATACGTTCCAGTTGAGCTTTCATTGGCTCAGCTTGCGGCTGAAGGTGGGTTTTCTAATGACCCAAAGTCGAGACCTATCAGAACAAAAAATCCTTATAACGTTGGTAATACCGATAGTGGTAAAAATGAATTTCATTCAAGTGTACAAAGTGGTATTCAAAGATATTATGACTTAATTGCTAAAGATTATTTAGTAGGGAATAAGACGGCATCAGACCTTTTAAATAATTTTGTGAACAAGAACGGACTGAGATATGCGACTTCGAAATATGAAGGACCTGTCTCACAAATTGCTAATCAAGTAAAAAATATGAGTCAACCTGTATATGCATCATTAGGCAAAACAAAAGACACATCAACACTAGCTTAACATGAAGTACGTCATCACAGAATCAAGGTTGGATGAAACCATTACCAATTATCTATATCAACTTTTTGATGTAGACAATATTCATTATACCGTTCCGTATGAATATGATGATGAAACTGGTGAAGAAGGTGATGATGACACAAGGATGGAATTCTATATTGGAGATTACGAAAATGACGATAGTTGTTTCAAATATTATACTTGTGACTATTTTGATGAGGGTAGTAGTCCAAAAGAAATTTGTCCTATAGTAGGTGTTGATTATCCATACGACACAAAGTTGAATGGTTATTTCGGAGATAAGTGGCATGAACCATTCAAAAAATGGTTTACAAAAAACTTTGATTTACCAGTTAAAACAGTAAGATAGTTCGATATGATACAAGATTATCAAATAAAAGGATTGGAAAAGTTAGCCAACAGTGGTTTAATACACTCAATATACCCTATGGTTGACCATATTAAAATCCATGTCAACGAAGACAAACAATTTAAACATCATAATTGGGCTCCAGACACACTTGACGTTGATATTTTTTTGAATGACCCTGATATTAATAACTCTAATATGTATGATATGGAGTTAGACCCACATTATTTAATTGACCATTACCTGAAAGAATATTATCCTTATTTCAACATCAACAACACAATAGTAGATTTCATTGTTTGGGGAACTGATGGTAATATAATTTACAGTTGGAAAAATTAATAAAAAAAATAAGGAAAATTTTTGATATCGTGTTTTTAACGATATACTCAGCATCTATTTTATTTTTATTGTATATTCTTTATAGAATATATGATATATTTTTTTCTTGGTGGATATTTTAGAAAACAAAAAATTAAGAAAATTCGTATTTGATAGGATTTTCGACGAATTATCGGATAAGACGTACTATCCTTATGGTAGAGAATTGTGGGTCATTGACTTCGACAAGAGAGAATGGTATTTCCAATACAACAGTGATGGAGTTTTGTGGTACAACTACACCTTTTTCGACTCTTTTTTCAGAATGTTCTCTTTTTCCAACTCAGAATACCAAAAAATATTAAAATTTTGGTTCAAAACAGAATTAAACCATCCTGTTTCTCAAATTTCACGTAGAAAATTGGCTATTGATTACTACATTGACGGAATGATACGCTCAAATAACAAAAAGTGGTCTATTTTTAATAGATTTGGGTACGGACATGGTGTTGTGAGACGTTATTTGAACATAAAACAAGATAATTCTTATGAAAACATAAAATTAGAAAACTTTTTGAGTAAAAATGAAGTTTGTTAAATTTTTGATAAAATGGATTGCTAGTAATTTGTCCATACCATTTTGGGTTGTTGGACACGTTCACCTTACACTTAATGTTTATCAAGATTTTCATGAAATTCTCATGTCATTCGGTATGAATTTGGTTGTTGGTCTCGGATTTTGGTTGGAATGGAAAGAATCCAAGCAAAAATGAGTATAAAAGTATTTGAATGGAGTTAAATATTTATAATAAACGAACGACTATGAAAAAAATATTATTATTTTTAGTTTTAGTACCTGTGATAGGTTTTTCACAGGTTAGTAATTGGAGAAGTAGTCCTCCACAACCACAAAGGTCGGCACCTTCAGTACAACAATCAATCCCACAAAGAAATGATGTTAGTAGATGGAGAAACGAATCACCAAGAGAGTTTAATAAACCTACAAGAACAAGACCTGGCTCAAATATAATTGTTAGAGACCCATGGTTAATGAATAATTGGGGATGGGGATGGAATAGATGGGATATGTGGGGAGCACCAGGATTTGGATGGAACTTTTGGCAACCGTCTTGGTACTTCAATGATTGGGGATACAGACAACCTGCCAGAATATACGTTTATGATAACGGTAGGTCCGATACAATTAGAGGTAAAAAACCAATTATAAGTTTCGGTATCCAAAAAACAGGCGGTCGTCAAATAGGTGGATTCTTAACGATGGGTAACAAAGCATATTTTATTGCTGAATATAACTCAACATTTGAAAGAGATAATTCAACATTCTTTCCTTATGGAAACATAACACAAGTTGATTTTCCATTAGTTGATGATTTGATAGAACAAAGAAATTTCTATGTTGGTGTGGGTAAAAGAATAAAAAGAACAGGTATTCACATGATGATTGGTAGTGTAACTGAAGACGTTAAATGGAGGGGAAAGGATGACATCGGATATATTACATTTCCAAAATATAGAGATAGATTTACAACGGTAAAAATAGGAGCTCTTCATGATTACAAAAATTTTACTGTAAAGTTTGATTATGACCCAATAGTTAATAATAGTACTTTCGGTTTAGGTATAAATTTCTAAAAATATGTCAAAAGTAATAATTACCGAATCTCAATATAAGAGATTGTTTGAACAACAAGGGTCAAACAGTGTTGCTATGGATTTAGATATCTATACACAACCTATGCAAACAGATACAGATAACGGTAATTTGGATGTAATAGACGCGACTGAAGATGTTATTGGTAATTTGGAGGAATTAGTTGCCATGTTTAAATCAGGTAAAAAAACTTCGTCTAAGATTAAAAGTAAAATTTATAAATCGTTAGATGATATAAATCAAACTCATTCTGATATAAAATATGAAAATTAATTTACAAACGCACAATTAAATTGTATATTTTAAAAAAAATAGTATGGCACAGTTAAGTAACGATGAAAAGGCAAAACTCTATAATGATATGTTATTTAGATATCAGAGAATGTCTGAACAAATAAGACAAATTAAAGCTAAAAGTTTTGATGTTTCATTGGAAGACCAAAAGGAAATCAACATATTAGAAAGTAAAATGAGACAATTATATAACGATACTCAGAGATTATATCAATAAAAAAATTTAAACCCCTTCATGTAGGGGTTTTTTTATATCTATGGTTAATAAAATTATTTTGAAAGTAAGAAGTTGGTTTGCCGAAAAACCGAAAAGAAAATTAACTTGGACTTGCGAAGATTACATTGCAGGTAAGAAATGGGCGTCATCTCAACCTCATCCGTTTATTAAAGGTAAAACTTTATGGGATTTTGTATATGACAAGTATGAGTCAACATATACAATTGATAACCTTAACAAATATTTGTTTAGCGAAATGTAATTCCAGTTAACTTAGTTATTTCTTCTACCTTAACTTCGTTGTTTTTGATTCCGTCAGGTTTTGACGTATTGTTTTCGAACAAATACGCAGACCATTTATTTTCTTTCTTGATGTGAATAACTTTCCAACAGTATTTCGGAACCGCCACACTACCAATTCTTTTTATTTCCCCTATGTTTCCTGTCCATACGTGAATTGAATCTTTAAGTTTTGCCTCTTCTCTGGTTAATGTCTCTAAAGATTTCCAATCACCAGCGTTCAAACTATGATATTGAGCAGACATGTTAGAGAAATAGAAACACTCGTCTTGAATTAATTGAGTTTGACAAAGATTATCTGCGGCTGGCATCATATGACCCCTATCAAATCCGCTACCAACATAATCTTTTGCAATGTTTGTGTGTTCTAACAACAATGGGTCTGGTTTGAAATTGTCTTTTCTTTTTAATGGGGTTGGACAACTAACCATAGATTTAGTAACCCACCATTCAACCATAATAGGGTATTTTTTTGAGATACTAAATGTTGATGTGTAATTTGTGTGTTTTAAAATTATATTGTCCTGTTGTGATGACGAACTCATCATCATGAAGGAAAGTAGAATAATTGAAACTAAGATTAGAATTCTTTTCATATATGTTTTTATTCATAAATAGATTATATATTAGTAATGAATATCAACCATGAACATAAAATAATTTGGTGGGCACCTGAGAGGTGTGGTACCAAAGCTCTTGCCAGTATATTTTCAAAACTTGGTTTTGAGTTCTACCAAAAAAATACAAAATCGAACTATCAATCTCACGAAATTGAAATACCTGAAGAGTTTTTCGATTATAAAATTATTTTCAGTACAAGAAATCCTTACGATAGAGTTCTTAGTTTATTCACCAATTTTACAAACGTTGGAAAAAATACTATATATACTAAAGATTCCCAATCTAATTTTGCTCAGAAATATGAAATATTTTTGAAAGAGCTCTTTGCAAACGCGGATAAAAAAATAAACAAGCCAATATTGAATAACTACATCTTGAAATATTCGTTCGAAAACAAAACTCCTGATATGATTATAAGAATGGAGTCAATGATTGAGGATTTATCTAAAATTGAATTTGTAAAAAATTCAGACCTGTGGAAGTCAGGATATATCCATGATTATTTGATTGATAATGAATATATTATTAGAAGACCATATAAGTTCAACAAAGTTTATACACAACTCGGCGCAAAATTAGTGTATGAACATCACATCAAACATTTTATCTTGTGTGAATATGACCCCTTTTCATTCACGACTGAAATAATGTCAAACAAACAAAAAATGGATTTCATCCATGATAATTTACAATAACTGATATATTTATCGGTATGAGCAAAAGATTTGTACTTACAGAAGACGAAAAGGATTCAATCAAGAAATTGTATATGATTGAACAATCCGAACAAAAAGATG
>JACCDX011154701.1_pt1 | contig 10756 bp, 13 predicted proteins | sample 7449681 | NCBI WGS metagenome assembly JACCDX01 (sample SAMN15323450, study PRJNA562643) | freshwater metagenome | isolation source: river surface water | place: USA:Blue River Watershed | collected 2017-08-18
TAGATGTGAGACCATTTTTTCTATATCACTCGGATCAACAGAGTCGGTACTGTCATCATAAGTGTGCATTATAGCTATATCTTTGATGGTCTTCCCGCTAGAAAGACCACCCTCGATATTTTCAGTTTCTTCTGATAAGTAAAGATTTTTCATTTTTTTCTTAATCTCACCAGGTGTCATGGCTTTCGAATTTAGTCCCCAATTTGTGTTTGGGTTTATAATCTTGCTTTTCTTATTTTTCCAATCAGGAAAAGTCCAAAGCCATCTGTTATAAGCTTTACCCACCGTTTCAAATCCAGTATCGCCAGGTTGTATAGCGATAGGTGATTGTGGTGGGATATAGCTTCCTGTTTCTGCCATTAGTCAATGCATGCTTCTATTTTGGATTTTGAAATTTGGATGGTTTCAAAAAATCCAGTCGTGTCCTTCAGAAACTCAGCTACCTTAGTTTCTACCTCAAGAACAGATTCTGCGGCTACCAAAAATTCAGACTTGTGAATTACTGGATCGCCATTTCTTTTTGTTTCTGTTGATTCAAAATTTACTTTTGCTACGTAGTATCCCATGATTGTGTTTTTACTTACTTATATATCTCTTTCCATAGATTATTCCATAGAAACAAAAAAAGCAGCCTAAAAAGGCTGCTTCTTCTAGTAGTAGTTAGTATGCTTAAGAATTCTTCTTATCTTGCACGTCAACTCTTACTTGCTGTGCAAGTTTTTTGATTTCTTGCATAGCCTGACGAACACGGGTTCCAGCTGTTTTGTTGCCTTTTTCAAGGAACTTAGCTAGGTCACCCTCTACGGACGTCATGATCTGTTTGATTTGTTCAAATGATTCCATAATTATGTGAATTTAGATATTATAGTGATGTTAAGGAAAAAAGTTTCAATATTATCTGCTAAAGATAAAAGTTCCTTTGTGGGAAGCCTCTTGCATTGACCATTCAGGTCCTAAGAAAGATATGAGGATCGATTTAACCACATCCTCATAGTTTTCAATCTCTAGATTGTCCTGCATTTCATCGAAAATACGAATAACTTTCGGATTTTTTTCTAAGTAGTTTTGAAGAGCCTTAGCTACTTGCTCTAAGAATCTGCTAAGGTCATTATCCTTCAATTTAAATTTTGCATCGTTGAATTCCGGGACCTCAGATTTTTTTATTGCTATGTCTTCTATTATCTCAGGAGAAATTTCATTTACATTAAGAACAGCATATGAATTCTTTGGACCTTCCATGATTTCGTACTGTGAGTATTTACCAACTGAAAGCATAAAACCTCTTTGAGATCCATTTTCCAATTCTAGCTGGAACAAATAGTTATAAATGTCACCGTCACGAACTAGAAGAAATGGATAAGTACCAAACCCATCACCCTCATTAACCAGGCTTTCTTTGATAAAATCCGAGAAACTATTAATTTTTCTTTTCACTTCTTTAAGTTATTTTCTTATATATCAGTTTTTTACTGAGGTAACCAAGTCGTTGAACATATTAGCAACTTCTTTTGGAACCATCTTCTTGAACTTAGAGAAATCACCATCAGCTAAAACTTTTCTCACATCGGTTGCGCTGGTAACTCTCGGGGTTTCTTTTAGTTTCAGATCGTCACTTATTTGATCCTTAATATCTGACATTTTTAAGTAATCAACCTGCTTCTTGTAATCTTCGATGCGATCTTCGCCAGCACCGATTAGGATCGGATCATATCCCATCTCAATCAATTTGGCTACACCAGATCCAAGAAGACCTCTGTTCATAATGATATACGATTCAATCTCCTTGTTATTATCAACAACAGCATCCATGTATCTTTTTATAGTTGCCTCGTCAAATGGGGATTTTCCAGATTTGTTGTGACCTGGATAAACAACAATTGCAACCGAGGGGTGCCCATTTTTTTCTTTGAGCTCCTTTGCCATATTCAGGTGTCCAGAGTGAAAGGGCTGAAATCTTCCCATAATTACATTTACGGGCATACGATCTTTTTTCTTCTCTTCCTCTATCAACTCTATGTTATCCGGAATATTTTCCGAATCTATAGTTTCAAGCTTTGTGATGAATTCGTCGAAAGAATAAAAAGGATTGTCGCTGTTTTCAGTTTCATCACTTTCCTCTTGTATGTAATCTACATTGGGTGTAAGCTCCTTTCTGAATTCACCAAAGCTTACAAATTTAGACTCGTTAACCTTCTTAGGTTTTTTGATGTAGTCTTTAATGTCTTGAATTAAAAGATTCAACTGATCTTTCATCCCAGACGTTACGATACCACCGGCTCTTGTTTTGATCTTCCTAAAAGAGTTTAATATAAGCTTGTAAAGCGACTCAAAAGATGAATCCTTTTCAACATACTTTAAAACTCTTTTGTCTTTTACTTTGTCGCGATTGAGTCTAAAATCATCCTTTTGTAAATATTCAGGCTCTTCAAAATCAGTACCTTTATACTTGTCAGCATATTCGTCTAAGAATTTAACAAATACGTCAGACATGAAAGAAATGTATCTCTCATCGTCAGTTTCACCTTCGACATTAAATTCATCTAATCCTTTTTCTAGAATGAAGTTCATCACATCTAGCAAAGTTATCCCAAGAAAATCGCTTGGTTTCTGAGACTGCTTGTCCGCAAATTTCTCTTTTGCTATCTCAGTAAATATCGGATCAACCATTTTTGCTAAAACAGTTTCTCCCTCTTTTTCAGGATCGCCAAACCTAAAAACAATACCCTCAACATCTTTGTCCAAATTATCATTAAGAGCTGTTTTTTCTAAATCTGGATTAAGAGTTGAAATTACAAACCGAACGAAAGATTGAGTCTTAAATTTTTCTACCAATTCTTTGAATGGTGTATTTAAAAACTCAAGTAAATTAGATTTTTGATCCTCGTCTAGTATTCCTTGAAAAATAATAGGTGGTCTTTCAACACCAAGAATATCGGCCCAACTATCTAATTTAGATTTATCTTGGATAGTGGTTTCTATTTTCCCACTATCGGAAATTTTGTGAACGTAAGAGAGGATCAAATTATTCTTTGGCAGTCTATCATATGAAATTTCGACCGGCTTGCGACTAGCAAAATACTCCAATCCAAATCTCCAGCCTCTAGGAATTTTCTCTAAGATACTTGGTGGTAGAGATTCAATATACTGAATTGGCTTCTCGTAGTATTTCATTAAAGTCCTATCGATCAAAGTAATTGGGTTTCTTTGATCTCTTCTATAGAACTTAAACTTGCCAGTTTCACGATCCCTTTCAAACGAAAAAGCGGACCCATCCATTTTTTCATTGATTGTAACAAATTGATTGAACAACTGGTCAACAAAATCGGATCCTTTCTTGTTGTAAATATCATACAAGTGGTTTATTCCTGCCATCTCTTAATTAAGTAGTATTTTAATGTTTCCTATTTCACCGTTACGTTTGATTAAAAACGGACCCAATTGGAGATCTACCCCAACATCTATTTTCTGGTCAATGATTAATCTAGCTATTCCTCTTATGATAACTTCAACTAAAATTTTCGATTTATCTTGTAATTTATGTTTATGTACATCCGCCAGGATATCAAGCAGATCCTCAACCGGAGGCGCGTCTTCTTGTAGATTAATTAAATCATAGACCTCCTTTTCTATCGTGTAAAAAGGATTGCCCTCTATAGAAATTTGCCAATCACCATTTTCCATCGGTTCAATCCTACCGTCATGGCCAAGAACAGTAGAAAAACAAATATTTTTCTCACCCTCTCTTGCAACCAAAAGTGGAGAGTCATGCTCTAAAAATACTTCCAGAGCACCATAAATTAGATCTTTATTTTTTGATGTAAATTCCATTATAGTATTTCGCTTGGGATTTCAAAACCACCTTTCTCAAGATACTTTTTTAGGTTATCCGTTATTTCCTGTTTCTTATCCTTGTGTAAATATTGGGGTGAGGAAACGATTGACCACGCTTTCTCGAAAGTGTTAACCGATTCTTGACTAATTCCTGGTCCAAAGATCATAGAAATCAATTCCTCTGGGTCTCTTGTTATAAATTCACTTGAGCCTTTAATGGTTTCGGGATTTTTGAGCCTCTTTGTTGCACCGCGGAATGTCTTTTTATTTTTAAAAATACCGTCACTTAGCCGTAGAGCGTACGAATTGAAGTTTTCTATGTTACCGTCAGTATCTGTGCTAGTAACCTCTTTAAGGGCTGAAAGAATAGCTTGTATGAGCCAATTTCGATGTGCAGATTTATATTTGCTTTCGTTGTATCTATAATCTGGAGAATAAAATATAAACCTTGCCCAGTCCATATCACTAAGAGGGATGATGTCAAGTTGTACAATACCTTTGCTAACATCACCCTCGATTGGCCATCCGATTGATAGTACATTAATGCCTTTCATCAATTTCATTTCAGGGACAAATCCTAACAAATCAGGTAAGGTCTCCTTCAGCACAGATTCTATAGTTTCCAGAACATTATTCGGATCAGCTCCTAGTTTCCTTGCGATAAAACTTTGATCTACTCCCAGATCAATATCTCCAGATGTGTCTTCCGGATTTTTCTTTTTTCCGATGCTTCCGATTATCAAATAATCTTTATCAATCTCTCCGTCACCCAAAATAGGAAGCAACAATTTTTTGATTGAATCTATAGTTCCAGGAGCTTCCCGCTCCATAATTCTTCTAGAGCTCTTGACTGCAGCGCCTCCTTCAAAAAGGGATACAAAATTATTATACTTTAGAACCTTTTGCATCTGGTTTGAAATCATAATATTTGGAAGCTCCAAAAACGTAATCACGATAGATCCTTTCCTCCTTTGTTGACGGATCGTTTATGTCAAAATCTTTCCCGAAAGTAGCCTTACCTCTTTTTATAGCATCAGCATAAAAAGACTCGTAATCTTTTTCTTTGTTTTTACCAGAAGCTTTAAGTGTCTCCCCCCATTTGGACAAGGTTTCCTTCTTATCTTTTTTGAAATCCTCTGCTGAATGTCCCTTTAATTTCTGGCTCTTGAAAAGTTCGCTCATGGTATCTTGGAAATTTTGTAACTTTTTTACTGCTCCTCCAACCAATCTTTTTAAAGCCCCGCCTTCATCATAAACGGTTTGGTACAATCTCTCTTCTCCCGTTTGTGCTTCTACTCTCCTACGAATTTCTTTAATACGGTCTTCCGCATCAGAATCATCATAAGAAGCCAAAACAGTTTGTTTTCTAGTTTTTTGTCTTTCGTTTAGAAACGAATCGAATTTTTTTAGCTTTTGCATCAGCTTAGGTAATTTATCCTATATATCAGAATTTTAAGTCAAAGCTTAATCTTAAAAATCTGATACTTGAATTTCTCGTTCTTGTAAATTTGGATTCTTGCTTCCCCGTGTTTAACTAAATAGTTTTTATATCTCGGAGTCGAAAAATCATCAACAAAATCAATAACATTTACCTTCTCCTTACCTTCCATCTTTCTCATTCCTCTTCCTAGTGATTGCTTGATAAGGATCTCACTTTTATAGGATTCAACCAAGAAAATGTTGTGTAAATTGTTGATCGAAATACCAGTAGAAAAAGTACCGAAGGTTGCCACTAATACTTTGTTCTCACCGGTTGACATTCTTTCTTTATACTCCTCCCTTAATTTTTCATCAGTATCCCCATCAACATAGAATACTTCCTTATTGTTTGTAATCTCTCTAAGTCTATTCCAAATTTGTTTTCCGTATTCGTCTTTTACTGATTGAAAAAGAACTAATGAATTTTTGGAAGTTTTAGCAATGAATTCTACGATGTATTTTAATCTTTTTTCACTCTCAATAACCAGTTTTCTTTCTAGATTGTAAACTTCATTACCCTCCAGATTCTGTGAATTTGCTTTTAAATCAGCAAGCTTTTCTTTTATCTCCTGGTCCAACCAATCAAGCATAACCACCTTAATATTAACAGGGGTTGCGTGTTTGTTTTTGAAAAGGAAGTCGGGGGAAATCTCTACGATTACGGGGCCAAGAAATTGTTGGATAGTTAAATGATCCGCAGATCCTCTTTTCGTCAATGTTCCGGTGAGACCAAATCTCCATTTGCTATGCATACATTTAGCAACGATCTTTTTGATCGACATAGAGTTAGTGTGGTGAGCTTCGTCAACAAAAACAGCATCCACACCATCAAAGAAATCTTCCTCCTTCTTGACTAAGGAATGGAACGTTCCAATTATCAGGTCACAATCTTCTCTTAATTTGCTTCCGCCTCCAATTTGTTGTATTCTTACCCCCAATTCACCAACTCCATAATCTACGAAATCATCATTACCCTGGAAAACTAGGTTTGTACTTGGAACGATCATCAAGAATTTTCTGATGTAGCCTTTTTGCTTAAGAAAAGCAAATATCATGAAAGATATAAGGGTTTTTCCTGAAGAGGTTGCAATTTCGGAAACAGAATATCTATATTTTACTATTTTCCATGCTGCTTCAACTTGATAGTCCCTAGGTTTAAACTCTTTGTCTTCAAAGAATTCGTCGACCCATTCTTGAAATTCTTCCAGAGACAAATCATTTAGAATTAGTCTATCCAATCCCTCAATTTCTACCTCTAGATTATATTCCTTTCCAATCTCAAAGATTTCTCTCCAAAGACCAATCGGAACTTTCCAAAGAGCACCTTTTTTTTCAATAAAGCAAATACTTCCATCCCATATTTTTTTCTTAACTAGAGGATGGAAATACCAATTGTGTATTTTTTTGGTTAACGAAATCTCTATTTGTTTCTTTTCTATTTCGTCACTAGACTGTGCGAGTATTAACCACTGTTGATCTTCTGAAACGTTAAACTTAAGCATGCGTGCATTTTATTTGACAGTACTTCCTCTCAAGTACTCTTCCAAAGCTATACGGCTTTTGATCCCATACAGCATGTGATCAACGGTTTGTATAGTTTGATCTATGAATTTTCTGTGACCCTCTACAAGCTGGATTTTTTCCAGTATCTCCGATATGTCGCTTTCGATAAGCACCTTGGTCTCATTGGATCCATATCTTACATCGGAGTTGGTTGCGTATTCTCTCAGTTTTGCCGATCTAGCTTGTCTTTCTTTGCTGGACAATTTACTAACTATCTGGGCAAGTTTATAGCTGTATTCCAAAAGGATCTGTCTACTGGAGAAAAGCTCAACCTGAGCTTCGGCCACGGTCCTGATGCTTTTCAAACTCAAAGACATAACCTGGATCTTTTCTTTCCATTCAGATCTTTCTTGATCGAAAAGCTTTACATAATCTATTTTTTGACTTTCTGACATTTTAAAATAATTCGTTTCCTTTATTTTTGGATCTTTTTCCGATTTTTATTTCTTTGACCGTAGTTTTCTTAAATCTGGGCAAGCTAACTGCGACTGAGGGAAGTGAAGTCTCTATATCCTTCATATCAATACTATCAAAAAAAGTGACAGGAAACTTTATAGTCCCGTCTACATGATTAAGGCTTTCTTCCCACTCTTCAGTTTTGTCAATTGTTGGCATTTCAAGCATAAATGAAATCGGATAAGTCTAAAATCTCCTCTGTAAAATAATTATCCAATCTTCTTATTTTGATCCTCTTCGCACGAAGGTAATTTACAAGATCGTTTAGATCCCACTTTTTATTTATCGGTAGCTCGTGATCTAGCAAAAATTTCTTCCAATTGAACACTTTTTTACCTTCTGAAAGCAATTCAGAATGCTTATGTCTTCCAGCGTTGTCCCAGTCGTACCAATATTGGATGTTTTCAACTTCAAATGGAAATTTATTCTCAACGGAACAAAGTGCTACCGAATTCTTCCAAAGCCAAGAATCCATAGGTCCCTCAAAAACCGTTATTGTGTGGTCAAATGAAATCATTCCGACATTAAACACGTGAGAAACCGGGTCGATCTTCCTCGCCTCATTGAGGAAATCTTCGTCAGTTACACCAAGCATTTTTTCCCATATCCCACTCAACTTGTAAGTGTAATATTTTGAACCCGATGTACCAGACATGTTTCTGAATTGTAACCCAAGTATTTCACCATCTTTGGTGAGGTTGAAGAGATAAAGCTTTTGTGTTTTTTGATCCCAAGCAAATTTTTTATCTGGCTTTTGGTTCCTTCTTATCAGATAATTTTCAATTTTGGATCCTTTGACATTTTCAAGTCCCATCTTCTCAACGAAAAGGTCTCGGTCAATAACTAGTTTCTTGAAGTCAGCATCAAAGAATAAGGAAATGTCAATGTCACCAAAATGGGTTTTCCTTTTCTCCTTGCCTAATTTTATTGTCTGGATTATGTCTTCCTTCTCGTCACTCTCTAGTTTTGAGATAACCGAAAAATCTCGGAACATTGAAAAAGCATCCTTATAGATGCCACATCCACCATTATAGCATTTATAAGTCAAAGTATCAAGATAAAAATTCCCCCTCTTTTTTCTTGAGGATGAACTATCCCCGCAATAGGGGCAAGAAAAATTTAATCTGTTTGCGGCATGATAAATTTTTTGCTTGTCCGCATTTCCTGCAAATTCTTTCCTTAAAATATCCGCTATTAATCCTTGAACTCTACTTAAATCCATAATCTTCTACCTTTGGTTTAAAAAAAAGGGAACAGCAAGATTTATCTTGACTGTTCCCTCTCGGTTGCAAATTAGAGATCTGCGTAAAGGTCGTCTAAAGACGAAGAAGTTTCGGGTGCTTCCGGTCTAACAATACCTTGATCCTTAACAGGCTCTGGTTGGGTTCCAACTTTGGTATTAGAAGCTTCCTGGAAAATCTGGTTAGATGAACTAGATTGAGAAGAACTAGATGGTCGGGAGGAAGATGACATATTTACACCTGACATAACCTCATTGACTAACCTACCATCAGGAACTGAATTTCTGATAACATTCATAACTCGATCTGTCATCGCATCATCCCAGTCACGGTATTCAAATTGAGCTAAATTGTCCGGCCCAGTTTTTAAATATTCCAGGATGGTGTTCATGTCCTCCTGGTTCTTTTGCATTTTTCTTCCGTTGATCTCGATAGGAATTCTATCACCGACAAAAGAGCAAAGATCGTAATTATTCCAATCTCCTACCTTTCTAGTGTGTACCGAAAATAATTTACCTTCGAAAAGATCGTAAGGATTTACAGGTTCACCATATTCAGGTTTCAATTGGGCCTCAAGCATGTCATTGAGTTTTTTCCCAAACTTGAAAATCATAATTTTACCTTCTAACTCTGGGTTGTGCTTGTCTTGCACAATTTGAATTAAAGAGTAATAGTCTTCTTTGCGAGAAAAGCTTTTTGCCAATTCTTGGTCTGCAGCTGAATGTGAATTTTTCAACTTCCAGAACATGTCTTTGAGAATTGATTTCTTACCAACAGTAGATGGACAATCAGCTACAAAGCCATCACCAGTAGATGGATCGGTAAGATAAACGTAGTACTTGTGGATTTTGGATTTCGTAGGATCTACGTGATTTGGGAGAAAACGAACTAAAGATTTATAAACTCCATCTTTTCCGTTTTCTGGATAGGGTTTGTAAAATTCTGTTCCTTCGGATGTCTCCTTTTTTGCCTTTGTTACGAATGCTTCTGCATCCAAATTAAAAATGTCTAAATTGCTCATGATTCCTTAAAATTTATTTTTAAATCCTTTATTTAACATCTAAGTGTCCCAAATGTTTCCCTTAGATTCTATATATCGATAACTTTTTTTATCAAATTTTTCACCTTTGACCTCAGTCTCCCAAACATTCTTACCTCTTAGTGATACTTTTAGTAGTGGTCGATCAAGATTATACGGAGAAATTAAGAGATGATGTCTAAGTAATGTTTCTGGATGAAAGAAATTTGTTGTAAGTATGTGTTCTTCTAAATGATCGAACATTGAGCAGTACCACTCCATTGCATCCCTTCCTCCCCAGGCAAAGACATCATTTATTCCTCCCTTCCAGTCATACCCGGGAGGAACACAAATAGTATCAAGATTCCTTTCCAATACAAGTTCGTTATGTATTCTCAGATCAAACCTTCCCTTGATAACGTAATCGTATCTTTCTCCTAATGTTTCCTCATACTGTTTCACGAGATTGAAACCTTGCTTGATTTTGTACCACATTAGAAAAACAGACAAGGGATTCATTTCCCCCGTAGAAGGGGAAAAACTTTGATATGCTAATGCTTTTTCCCGAATGGTCTTTATTAACTCTGACTCATAGTTATCTGAAATAAACAATTGCGGCTTGAATTTTTCTAAAGTCTCTTCAATAGTAAACGTGTCTTCTAAAAACCAGCTTTCCGCATGCAAAGATTTTTTTATTTCCGAAGATGGATTCCAGGTGCTAATAAACACGTCAGCATTGAACGGTTCGATAATCTTCGATTTAATAGAGGGATATACTTCTCTTGCCTCTCTAGTTTGTCCGGGAAGTATTAGTGCAACTCTCATTTATAATTCATGACGTAATCCGAGCAAACCGCAAAACATTGTGAAAGATCATCGTTATGAATCTCTGGCATAACAGCAACACTTCCGGGAATTGGTTGGTTACCAGGAAATGCCCAGATCGCACATTTGGATGTAAGGGTTACCTTGTCCGATTCGTGCCAGAAAAAATTGAAGCTATAAAACCTAGATCCAAATAATGATTCGTAAGAGGAAAAAAAGGTTATTGCCTCTAAGTTTTTACAATGTATCCACAGGTTTGAATTTCTTTTACCGAGCCATTCAATACTTGTTTTATACTGTGGAAAATCATGTCCTAAGAACAAATCACCCTCTATAGTCCAGA
>JACCDX011702028.1_pt1 | contig 10756 bp, 9 predicted proteins | sample 7449681 | NCBI WGS metagenome assembly JACCDX01 (sample SAMN15323450, study PRJNA562643) | freshwater metagenome | isolation source: river surface water | place: USA:Blue River Watershed | collected 2017-08-18
AGCATCCACGCATTTTTCTCATGCACCTGCATACGCTGCGTGAGCAGATCGCAGGTGGGCTGATCGCTGGCCAGTTCGGCGTTGCGGAACATGCCGCGTGCGACCCGAGCGATGGTTTCCTGGCCTTCGACGAGTTCAATCATCATCTCGCGTGCATTCGGCTGACCCTTGGTCGGTTTGATGGAGGTAAGTTTGGCGAATTGTTCATAGCTGCCCGGTGCGGGTGCGCCGAGTGAGCGGATGCGCTCGGCGATCAGATCAACTGCGGCCCACTGCTCGGTGTAGAGCGTCATGAAGAGCTGATGCAGCGTCTGGAACATCGGCCCGGTCACATTCCAGTGAAAATTATGCGTCTTCAGGTACAGCGTGTAGGTATCGGCCAGCAGGTGGCTGAGTCCCTCGACAATGAGCAGGCGGTCTGCATTGGTAATGCCGACATCAACAGGCGGTAGTGCGGATTCGGTGGCAGACATGAACACTCCTTCGGGTTGAAAGTGCTGCATTTTAGGCATCACTTATCAAAATTGTCATGCTTGCTGCATGGACTCTTCCCTAGAAGCTCAGATGGGTTTTGGACGAAAAAAATCCTCCGGCTTTTGGGCGGAGGATTGTCCGAGACGAGTGCGCTGGGTTAGGTAAACGATACGGTCAGGCCGCCCAGATTGAGTTGCGAGAAAGCACTGGACCAGATCTCGCCGCGTTTGACAGGCAGTGCGTTGGTCCAGCTGCCCGTGCTGACGATTTCACCGGCCTGAAGAGAGGGCGCATCTGTTTGCTGTTGCAGCTGCTGATGCAAGGCCAGCAGCGCATGCAGCGGGCTGCCCTGAACATCCCTGCCGAAACCTGCAGCGCACAGGCTGCTGTTGCCGGCCACGCTGCGCGAGAGCGACATCGTTGCCGACGCCAGCACTTCCGGCAAATTGCGACGGCTCTGGCGGGAAATCATGCGTGGTTCGCCAACGATCAGAGCGCGGTGCAAGCCGAACGCTGCGACCGCATCTGCCGCTTCGAACTCCCAGTGACGGAAGGGCGAGGTCACGACTTCGAAGCCGTGCGCAATCCACTCCAGACAGTCGGAGAGACCCTCAAGATCAATATCCGCCTCGGGGGTGCGCGCCAGCTTGAACACCAGCTGAGGCTCGATGCGCGGTTGCTGTGATTTGCTCAGACTATGAGTGGCCACATTGTCCATCGCATACTGGACCGTGCTGTCGTAAATGGTCGACCAGATCGGCGCGTTCAGGCTGCCTTTGCCATAGACATTCCACAGCTTCGGGTTGGAGAAACCGATTTTGCGTCCAACGGGATTTTCTCCCTGGGCGGTACGGATTTTTACGATGCTCAGGGCGACGTCATAGGCATCATCCACAGAGAGTTTGCCATCGGCGCTCAGCAAAGGCATCAGCGTTCCGCTCATGCGTGCCTTGATCAGAGCATGGGCCAGGCGACTGGCCTGGGTCGACATCAGCATACGATTCTCCTTGCGTAGAAAAGGTTTTGCTACCAGAGAGTCACAAATTAAACCCAATAATAGAGATTGTGGCGCATAAGTGCAAATACTTGCTGAAAATTTATATTTATGGCAAGAAAAACTGGTCTTTTCTGTGGGAAGTCGCGGTGATTGGGGGACTTTGCAGGATCAAAAGCGCCCTGATGGAGTAGACCGATTATGATCCTGATGATTCACCCTGATCGTTCAATCCACTCAGCCGTACGGCCCCAACAAACGCATGGAAATCTCCTTCGACAGTGAAATAGCGCAGCTCAGGCTCGGGCAGGGCGAGGACTTCCATGGCGAAGGCATCCTGGCCATTACCAAGGCCTTGCTGCAATCCGGGGTGTCCTATATCGGCGGCTATCAGGGCGCACCGGTATCCCATTTGCTGGATGTGATGGTGCAGGCACGCGGGCTGGTCAGCGAACTGGGCGTGCATGTCGAGGCCTGTTCGAACGAAGCATCGGCGGCAGCGATGCTGGGCGCATCAATTCACTACCCGGTGCGCGGCGCGGTGACCTGGAAGTCGATTGTCGGTACCAATGTGGCGGCCGATGCACTGGCCAATCTCGCATCGCCCGGCGTTACCGGTGGCGTGCTGATGATCATTGGTGAAGATTACGGCGAGGGGGCTTCGGTGGTGCAGGAGCGCACGCATGCGTATGCGATGAAGTCCACAATGCTGCTGCTCGCTCCGCGCCCGGAATTGTCAACCATGGTTGATATGGTTGAGCATGCGTTTGCAATGTCTGAAGCGTCGAACATGCCGGCGATGATGGAGTTGCGTATCAGGGCCTGCCATGTGCGCGGTAGTTTCGTCAGCAAAGATAATCGCCGGCCTGCGGTGTCATCGATCTCGCCGCTGGAAGAACCGGCGAGTTTTGATTACGCGCGGCTCGCGCATCCGCCCGCCACCTTCCGCCATGAAAAACTCAAACTGGAGCAGCGTCTGCCGGCAGCGCGAGACTATATCGTTCAGCATGGTTTGAATGAGCTGCATGAGGGAAGGCATGCGGACATCGGCATCATCGTGCAGGGTGGTCTCACCAGTGCGCTGATGCGCTCGCTGCAGCAATTTGGTCTGGCTGATCCCTTCAGTGTCTCCGACCTGCCGCTGCTGATTCTGAATGTGACCTATCCGCTGGTGCCCGAGCAGATCGCCGACTTTGCGCGCAGCAAACGGGCGGTGCTGGTGATTGAAGAAGGTTCACCCGAGTATATCGAGCAGGACATCGCGACGCTGCTGCGGCGGCGTGACCTTCAAACGGCGCTGCATGGCAAAGATATGCTGGTCGCTACCGGCGAAGTCACACCCGAAGTGATGATGCAGGGCTTGCTGACATTTTTTGCGCGTCATTTTCCCGAGGCAGACACGGACAGTGTGCAGGCGCTGCTGGAGGCGACCGCACTGCGCCGGACCACGATTGCGGCCAAGCTCGATGCCGCCTTGCCGGCGCGTCCACCGGGTTTTTGCATCGGTTGCCCGGAACGGCCAGTGTTCTCTGCGCTCAAGCTCGCGCAGCAGGAGCTGGGGCCGGTACATGTGGCAGCAGATATCGGTTGTCATTCATTCGCCACCTTTGAACCGTTCTCGCAGGGTCATTCGATTCTGGGTTATGGCATGAGTCTCGCCAGTCGCGCGGGTGTATCGCCGATGATGAGCCGGCGAGTCATTTCCATCATGGGTGATGGCGGCTTCTGGCATAACGGTTTACTGACCGGTGTGCAGTCGGCGCTGTTCAATGGCGATGATGCGGTGCTGCTGATTTTCAAGAACGGCTATACCTCGGCCACGGGAACGCAGGACATTATTTCCACACCCAACGACGCCACCAAGCAGCAGGCAGAAAACAAACTGGCCAGCCTGACAGCGACTAATCGCACCATTGAAGACACGCTCGCCGGCCTGGGTGTGAAGTGGATGCGCACCGTGCATTCGTATCGGGTGGCGGTGATGCGGGATGTGGTCAGGGAAGCGATGACCACGGACTTCAATGGACTGAAGGTCATCATCGCCGAGGGCGAGTGTCAGCTCGAACGTCAGCGTCGGATTCGTCCCTGGCTGGCGGCCCTGCAGTCGCGCGGCGAGCGCGTGATGCGCGTGAAATACGGCGTCGATGAGGATGTTTGCAATGGCGACCATGCCTGCATGCGGCTCTCCGGCTGTCCGACACTGACCCTGAAAGATAATCCGGATCCGCTCAAGGTCGATCCGGTTGCTACGGTTATTGATGGATGCGTCGGTTGCGGTTTGTGCGGCGAGAATGCACACGCTGCAACGCTGTGCCCGAGTTTTTATCGCGCTGAAGTCATACAAAACCCACGCTGGCATGAGCGCCTGATCGCGATGCTGCGCACCACTGTGCTGCGTGTGTTGCAACCGGCATGAGCGCGATGACAAAAACATCAACGGTTCCTCAGCCTTTGTCCTTGCTGATCGGCGCCCTCGGTGGTGAGGGCGGTGGCGTACTCAGTGAATGGCTCACCGCGATTGCCCGTCATGCGGGCTATGCAGCGCAAAGCACGTCGATACCGGGCGTTGCGCAGCGCACCGGTGCAACGACCTATTTTTTCGAGATGTATCCGGTGCCGGTCGCGCAACTCGGCGGACGCCAGCCGGTGTTCAGTCTCAATCCGATACCCGGCAGGCTTGATGCGCTGGTGTCTTCGGAATTACTGGAAACTGCGCGCGCTGTCAGCAACGGTTTGCCGTCCCCTGATCGTACGCTGATTATCACGTCTTCCTCACGCACACTGACCAATACCGAGCGCATGCATCTCGGCGATGGCCGTCTGGATGATGCGGCGCTGATCGCTATCATGCAGAGTGCCTGTCGTGCGCATCATCTGCTGGACATGCAGCGCATTGCGCGCGAGAACGGTACTGTAGTCAGCGCTGTCATGCTGGGCGCGATTGCCGGTAGTGGTTTGCTGCCCTTTGCCAAAGATGATTACATCGCCATCGTTCGCGACAGCGGACGCGGCGCGCAAGCGAGTCTGGCCGGTTTTGAGGCGGCATGGCAGCGGGTACAGAAGGGTCGCGATCAGGCGGCATTTGCACAGCAGCTGGTGGGCGATGCTGTGACCGATGTTGTGGCCAATGCATCTCCTGCGGTGCTGAATGAATTTCCTGCAGTGGCGCGAGACCTGCTGTCGCTGGGTCTGGCGCGCGTAATCGAGTATCAGGATGCGGCCTATGGCACGCTGTATCTGGAGCGCATGCGGCGCGTGCAGATCGCAGAGGACAGCGGTCGTGCTGATGCCGAAAGTCACGTTGCAGAGGGCGCCATCACGCGCGAAGTTGCGCGCTGGCTCGCACTGTGGATGGCCTATGACGATATCGTCCGCGTGGCCGATCTCAAGAGTCGCGCCGCACGAAGTCAGCGTGTGCGCTCTGAAGCGCGCGTCGCTGTGGGTGATGTGCTCAAGACCTACGAATATTTCAAGCCCGGCGTTCCCGAAATCGCCGCACTGCTGCCAGCGCCGCTGGCGGATCGATTGAAAGACGCGAATCGTCGTCGTATCGCCGAAGGCCGGCCTGCGTGGGAAGTACCGGTCAAGCTGGCATCGCATACCATTCTGGGCACGCTGCTGCTTCGCACACTCGCTGCGTTAAAGCATGCAAGGCGCTGGAGTAGTCGCTATGCCGAGGAACAGGCGTTGATCGACGAATGGCTGGGCGCGGTGCAGCAGGGCGCACAGCAAAGCAGCTCACTCGGTTTTGAAATTGCGCAATGCGGTCGCCTGATCAAAGGTTATGGCAGCACCAATGAACGAGGCCGGGATAACCTGCTGCACGTGATTCGTCATCTCGCGCAACCGGCGTTCGGCAGTGCCATGGAGCGTGCCGATGCCATCCGTCGTGCGCGCACCGCTGCACTGGCCGACGATGCCGGCAGGGCACTCGATAAAACCCTCAGCGAACTCGGCGCAACACCGCGTGCCATCAAAGCCCAGCCGATACGCTGGATGCCCCGCAATCGCATCAAGACAGGACCTGCGCAATGACCCGAACCGTAATTTATGAAGTGCGCGTTGAATTCGGTGACTGTGACCCGGCGGGTATCGTCTGGTTCCCGAATTTCTTTCGCTGGATAGACGCCGCATCGCGGCATTTCTTTATTGAATGCGGCGTGCCGCCCTGGCAGGAAACGCGGCAAAGCATGGGCCTGATTGGTACCCCGCTGGTGGATACACAAGCGAGCTTTGTGCAGACCGCGAGCTACGGCGATGTGCTGCAGATTCATACGCAGATCACCGAGTGGCGCAATAAAAGTTTCGTGCAAACCTATCGCGTGATGCGAGGCGATGACGAGATCATGCGCTGCACCGAGGTCAGGATTTTTGCGGCCGACAAGCCGGGTGGCGGTATACGGGCGATGGCGGTGCCGGAGGAGATTCGGGCACGCTGTGCGTGACCCGGGACTTTCCGGGGTCTGCGGTTCGGGGTTTTCCGGCTGGGCTGTACTTGCGGCGCTAATAATTGTTCAGTATATTGAACAATATTTGACGGTGGTCTGCCATGAATCTTCGGGAAATCGGAAAGCTGGTCCGTACACGCAGGGAAGTCCTGGGGCTCAGCCAGCAGAGGCTGGCCAGACTGGCGGGACTCTCGCGTACCACCATCAATCTGCTTGAGACCGGCAGTCTGGCCGACCTTGGCATCGCCAAAGTGACTGAGCTGATGGGTTTGCTGGGTCTGATGCTCGATGCGTATCAGCCTGACGCTACCCATGTCAACGCCATCAGGATGGCAAGCAAGACCGCCAGCGTGAGCTACAAGGACAGCCTGACCCCGAATGAATTGATGTTGGCACTGGCCACCGGCGAAATTCCTCCCAATCGTGTCGCACACTTGTCCACCTTGGTCGATGAAGTTCCCCTGAGCCTCATTGTTTCTGCGGTCGAGACCGCCGCTCGGAAAACGGATGTGCCCACCAAGCAGATATGGAAGCACCTGACTCAATGGAGCAGAGCACTTCAGTCGCCCAGAAAGTGCTGGGCTGATTGATGAGTGAAAACAAAACGCCGGAATGGCTCGCCGAGGGACCATGGAGAGGTCTGTTGGAGCAGGCATTCAGATTGATTGATGACCTTCAGTCGAAGGGTGGTGTTTCGGATCCCTTCTGGACCTTCGGTGGTGGTACGGTGCTGATGCTTCGATACAACCACAGGAAGAGCAAGGATATCGATATCTTCGTGCCTGATCCACAATATCTCGGTTATGTGACGCCAAGGCTCAGCGATCTCGCCACAGAGGTTGCGCGAGATTATGTGGAAGCTGCTGGCTTCGTAAAGCTAATCCGCGATGAAGGAGAGATTGATTTTGTTGCCTCACCCAATCTCACACAACATCCATTCGAATACTGGCACTTGTTGGGAAGAGAAGTGCGCGTGGAGACTGCAGTTGAAATTCTGGCGAAGAAATTATGGCATCGGGGCGACACAGTTACGGCAAGAGATCTTTTTGATCTCTCATTGGTGATCGACAAGGAACCTGAATCACTTCGTGCAGCTGCGCCGTTTTTGATACGTCACCGCGCTACTTTTCTGGCGCAAATGGCGTCAAGGCAGTCAGTGCTCAGGCAGCAATTCGAGGCGATCGATATGCTTGATCATCATCCTGTGTTTGAGGATGTATGCAAGATCTCATCAGAGTTCTTGTCTGATCTCTAGTCCTCATGAGCGATGGAGACGGCAGGTCACATCCCCAGCGGACTCACCCCAACCCATCTCGCATGCAGCCAAAGCATGAACACCACACCTGCACCCAGCCCGACGACCAGCGTCAGCAGGGTGTTGGCCATGGCGCCTGACGGATAAACGGTGGCGTTCATCCGGTCACGACGGCGTGAAGCGCGGAAGTCCACCACAGCCCACAGCAGGAAGCCGCCAAACAGCAGCACATCAGCCAGCGTGCCATTGGCGATCAGGTGCGCGAGCGCCCAGATTTTTACGCCTGCGATCATCGGATGCCCGATCTTCGCTTTGATGCTGTTGCGCGGAACGTAGGCAGCAGCGAGAAGAATGAAACCGAGCAGATTGAGCAGAATCGCCAGATGCCGTGTCCAGACCGGCGGCTCCCACAGAACGACGGGTGCGATACGAGCCTGGTCATAGCCGACGATCAGCAGAATGAAGCCCGCGATCGAGAGGACGGTGACTATACCTTTCCACTTCATCTCACCCAGCCTTTCAATCATGCGGGTGCGCCAGTCATCCGCAAAGACGCGCGTTGAGTGGGGAACCAGGAAAAGAATCAAACCGGCGATCAGCAGGGCCATGACATCCTCCGAAATAGATATTGGGCCGGAGTTTACCGGATCGACCGGCCAAGTGTGGTGAGTCGTTTATGATGTGCGCCACGGCCTGACGAGACAGATTCACGGGCCCATGAAAACAAAAAATAGGGAGAAGTCTATGCAGCAGGACACCATCCACAAGCGCCAGATTCTGGCGGCCGTCATTGGTAATGCACTGGAGTGGTACGACTTCGTTGTGTACGGCTTTCTGACCGTGATCATTTCACGGCTGTTTTTCCCGTCCGACAGCGAATATGCGTCCCTGCTGATGGCGATGGCCACCTTTGGTGTGGGGTTTTTCATGCGGCCGGTGGGCGGCATCCTGATCGGCATGTATGCCGACCGCAAAGGCCGTAAGGCCGCGCTGCAGCTGATCATTCTGCTGATGACCGTGTCGATTGCGATGATCGCTTTCGCGCCGACGTATGCGGCCATTGGTGCGGCGGCGCCGTTGCTGATCGTGCTGGCGCGACTGCTGCAGGGCATGGCCACCGGTGGCGAATTCGCCAGCGCGACCTCGTTTCTGGTGGAGAGCGCGCCCGCCGGGCGGCGCGGGTTTTATGGTTCGCTGCAAATGGTCGGTCAGAGTGTGGCAGCGTTGGCGGGCGCTACGGCTGGCATGCTGATCATGCAGGGCCTGACGCCCGAGCAAATTGACGAATGGGGCTGGCGCGTGCCTTTCCTGTTCGGCTTGCTGATTGGTCCGGTCGGTCTGTGGATACGCCGTCATCTGAATGAAACCGAAGCCTTTATCGAAGCAAGCCAGTCCACCGATGCACCGATGGGTCTGATGGCCTTGTGGCGCTCATACCGCCGTAGCATTGCGGTGTCCTTCGGTCTGGTGGTGTCGGGCACGATCATGTACTACGTGGTGCTGATTTACATGCCAACGTACGCAAAAACACAGCTCGGCATTCCGCTCGGTGATGCTTTCATCGCGCAGGTGGCGGGCTTGTTGTGCCTGACGGCGGGCACACCGTTTTTCGGGATGCTGTCGGATCGCATCGGCCGGCGTCCGGTGCTCATGCTCGCCTGCAGTCTGTATTTCGTGCTGCCCTATCCGCTGTTCTCGTGGCTGCAGGCCGACCCCGGATTGTTTCGCCTGGCCATCATGCAGATTGTGCTGTGCAGCTCGGTGGCAGTTGGCTTTGGTGCTATTTCAACCGCGCTTGCAGAGCAGTTCCCCGTGCGCATGCGTTCCACCGGACTCGCGCTGGCGTATAACTTTGCGGTGATGCTGTTTGGCGGTTTTGCACAGCTGATCGTCACTTGGCTCATCAGCGCGACCGGCACGCCGCTGGCACCCGCGTACTACGTGATGTTCGGTGCGGTGGTGGGATTGACCGCGGCGTATTTTCTGACCGAGCGCTTCCGTGACGAAATCTTGCACTGAGTAAAAAACATGCATTACTCAACGGAGAAAATCATCGCCATGACATCACGAGTTGGCAAGATCGCCTGCAGTTTGCTCGCCTGTCTGGCGATGCTCGCACCCGCCGCGCAAGCGGAAGAGGTCTACGGTCCGGAGCTCGAAGGCTTCGATTACCCGTGGCCGGAATACCGTTTTCATTTCACCTCGCAGCGTCAGGCGGTGCAGATGGCGTATCTCGAGCTGAAACCGGAGAAGCCCAACGGGCGAACGGTGGTTCTGCTGCATGGTAAAAATTTTTGCAGCGCGACCTGGGAAGGTACGCTGCGTTTTCTGCAGCAGCAGGGTTACCGCGTGATTGCGCCAGACCAGATCGGCTTTTGCAAATCCAGCCGGCCCGCCGCGTATCAGTACAGTTTTCATCAGCTCGCGCACAACACCAAAGCATTACTGGATTCGCTCGGCATCGATAAAGTGACCGTGATCGGTCATTCGACCGGCGGCATGCTCGCCACGCGTTTCGCGCTGATGTTTGCTGATCGTGTCGAGCAGCTGATCATGGTGAATCCGATCGGTCTGGAAGACTGGAAAGCCGAAGGTGTACCCGCCTTGTCGGTAGACGAGTGGTATGCGCGTGAACGCAAGGTGACCGCAGACGCCATACGCAATTACGAGCGCACGACCTACTACGTGAATGAATGGCGACCAGAATATGAGCGCTGGGTGCAGATGCTGGCGGGTATGTATCGCGGGCCCGGCGGCTTTACGGTGGCCTGGCATTCGGCGCTGTTATACGACATGATTTTCACGCAGCCGGTGCTGTATGAATTCCCGAATCTGCGCGTACCGACGCTGCTTTTGTTCGGCGAAAAAGACAATACTGCCATCGGTAAGGACATCGCGCCGCCGGACGTAAAATCTCGCCTCGGTAATTATCCTGCGCTGGCACGTCGTACCGCCGCAGCCATTCCCGGTTCTGTGCTGGTGCTGTTTCCCGAGCTGGGACATGCGCCGCAGATGCAGGACCCGGATCGCTTTCATCGCGCCCTGATCGAGGGCATGCAGTTCCGTCGATAAACCACCATCTTCAAAACACCATCCTCAAAACACCATGAACCAGGCACCGAGCGCAGAAGACCAATTCGATGAGCAGGCATCACGCCGGCTCGAATCCATTTATCTCACGCCGGACGTTGCGGCACAGCGAGCGCAGGTGATGGCTCTGCTTGAACCGCAACAGGGCGAGCGGGCGCTGGATATCGGATGCGGTCCCGGCCTGACCACCGAAGCGCTGGCCGAGGCGGTCGGCGAAGCGGGTGATGTGATGGGCGTGGATATCGCCGAGCCCATGCTGGCGATTGCGCGCCGCCGTTGCGCCACGATGCCGCAAGTGCATTTCGAGCGTTGCGATGTGAATGCCTTGCCTTGTGCGAACGCCAGCATCGATATCGCGCTGGCTTCACAGGTGTATGAGTATGTTGAAACGATTGACGCGGCGCTTGCAGAACTGGCCCGCGTGATACGGCCGGGTGGCAAGGCTGTGCTGGTGGATACCGATTGGGAGTCGGCGGTCTGGGCCAGTCATGATGA
>JACCDX011771331.1_pt1 | contig 10755 bp, 11 predicted proteins | sample 7449681 | NCBI WGS metagenome assembly JACCDX01 (sample SAMN15323450, study PRJNA562643) | freshwater metagenome | isolation source: river surface water | place: USA:Blue River Watershed | collected 2017-08-18
CGAGGTTGACCTTGTTGGGGTTGGTGTCGGCGTTGTATTGCTCGTTGAGACCCAAGATAGGGTCGCGGGGTGCCATTTCGACAGCGGTAAACATTGACATCGTCAGTCCTTGATCACGGATAAAGAGAGGAGGTGAGGTAAACAAGCGCAGTCTGCGGTAGGCTTGCGTGTTCGGCCTGAATTTTAAGGGTCAACCCGCATGGTTTTGAGAGCCGTGCATTTTTTTCGAGCTATACAGTTTTCACACACCATGTCTGACACCACAGAAACACTTGCGCCAGCGTCGCCTGAAGCCACAGAGGCGCCAGAACAGCCCAAAGGCACGATGGTCAGCTACCCCGGTTCGCCGTTTGAGCTGTTTCAGCCATACCCGCCCGCAGGCGACCAACCGGCAGCCATTGCCCAGTTGGTGGAAGGCGTGAACGACGGCGAGGTGTTTCAAACGCTTTTGGGCGTGACGGGCTCGGGCAAAACCTTCACCATGGCCAACGTGATTGCGCAATTGGGTCGACCTGCCATCATCTTTGCGCCCAACAAAACCTTGGCGGCGCAGCTGTACAGCGAGTTCCGTGAGTTTTTCCCCAACAACGCGGTGGAGTATTTCGTCAGCTACTACGACTACTACCAGCCCGAGGCCTATGTGCCGCAGCGCGATTTGTTCATCGAAAAAGACAGCGCCATCAACGAGCACATCGAGCAAATGCGACTGTCTTGCACCAAGAGTATTTTGGAACGACGCGATGTGATCGTAGTGGCGACCGTCTCAGCCATCTACGGTATTGGTGAGCCCGAGAGCTATCACCAGATGATCATGACCCTACGCGTTGGCGATAAAGTGGGCCAGCGCGACGCGATTGCCCAGCTGGTGCGCATGCAGTACGAGCGCAACGACCAAGATTTTTCACGCGGAAAATTCCGCGTGCGCGGTGACACGATTGACGTGTTTCCCGCTGAACACTCCGAGCTGGCGATTCGCATTGAATTGTTCGATGACGAGATCGAAAGCCTGCAACTGTTTGACCCGCTCACAGGCCGCATTCGCCAAAAGATTCCACGCTTCACCATTTACCCATCGAGCCACTATGTCACGCCGCGTGACCGCGTGTTGGTTGCGGTGGAAACCATCAAGGTTGAGTTGGCCGAGCGTTTGAAAGAGCTGGTGGGCATGAATAAGCTGGTCGAAGCCCAGCGCTTAGAGCAGCGCACGCGCTTTGATTTGGAAATGCTCAGCGAAGTGGGCCACTGCAAAGGCATTGAGAACTACACCCGCCATTTGTCGGGTGCGCCGCCCGGTGCGCCCCCCAGCACCTTAACCGACTACATGCCCAAAGACGCGGTGATGTTCTTGGACGAAAGCCACGTCATGATTGGCCAGCTTGGTGGCATGTACAACGGTGACCGTGCGCGCAAAACCACTTTGGTGGAATACGGCTTCCGTTTACCCAGCGCCCTGGACAACCGGCCTTTGAAGCTCGAAGAGTTTGAAAAGCGCATGCGCCAAGTGGTGTTTGTCTCGGCCACGCCCGCTGACTATGAAAAGACCCACGCCAGTAAAGTGGTGGAGCAGTTGGTGCGCCCCACAGGTTTGGTCGACCCCGAGGTGGAAGTGCGTCCCGCCACGCACCAAGTGGACGATGTGCTGCAAGAAATTCGCATCCGTGTGGATAAAAACGAACGTGTGCTCATCACCGTACTCACCAAGCGCATGGCTGAGCAGCTGACCGATTACCTGACCGACAACGGTGTGAAAGTGCGCTATGTGCACAGCGACGTCGACACCGTGGAACGCGTGGAAATTCTGCGTGATTTGCGCTTGGGCGCGTTCGATGTGCTGGTGGGCATCAACTTGTTGCGCGAAGGCATCGACCTGCCCGAGGTGTCGCTGGTGGCGATTTTGGATGCCGACAAAGAAGGCTTCTTGCGTTCTGAGCGCAGCTTGATTCAAACCATTGGCCGTGCGGCGCGTAACCTGAGTGGCAAAGCCATTCTGTATGCTGACCGCATGACCGACTCGATGAAGAAGGCCATTGGCGAAACCGAGCGCCGCCGCGCCAAACAAATGGCCCACAACGAAGCACATGGCATCACGCCGCGCGGCGTGTTCAAGCAAGTGCGTGATTTGATTGATGGTGTTTACAGCGAGAAGGCGGGCAAAGAAGCGCAAGAGCGCGAGATTCAGCGCGCCGCCATCGAAGACATGAGTGAGCGCGACGTGGCCAAAAAAATCAAACGCCTTGAAAAGTTGATGATGGAACACGCCCGCAATCTCGAGTTCGAAAACGCCGCTCGCGTGCGCGACCAGCTGGCCACCTTGCGCGAGCAAGCTTTTGGCGGGGCAGGGCACGACAACGTGGCGGTGCTGGCGCAAAAGCCCTGATTCAAAGGGTTTTGGGGTGTTTTCGGGTATTGATAAATCGCCTCGGTGACAGAGTACCCGAGCAAATTTGTGGGGTTTGAGGTATACTTGACCTAATTAGTCGACAAAGCCCAAACCTCAAGGAGCTTGCCATGCGTCTCACCACCAAAGGCCGTTTTGCGGTTACCGCCATGATTGATTTGGCCCTGCGCCAAAACAGCGGCCCCGTCACTTTGGCGGCCATCAGCCAACGCCAACAAATTTCGCTGTCTTACCTCGAGCAACTGTTCGGTAAGCTGCGCCGCCACGACCTGGTGGAATCCACCCGTGGCCCCGGCGGCGGTTATTCGCTGGGGCGCAAAGCGGCTGACATCACTGTGGCCGACATCATCTTGTCGGTGGACGAACCCATCGATGCGACCCACTGCGGTGGCAAAGAAAACTGTTTGGGCGAAACCGGCCGTTGCATGACGCACGAGCTGTGGGCCTCGCTCAACCAACGCATGGTGGAGTTCTTGGACTCGGTCACCCTGCAAAAGCTGGTGGATGAACAAATCGCCAAAGGCGTGGAGATTGAAAACAAGCCCACGTTAAAGCGCGCGATTTCACCCATGCCAGTGGTCAAACCCATCCGCGTGAATGCGCCCAATTCCGTGTTTGCCCTCGGCAACACCCTTGCTAAATCTTGATTGAACCCATCATGGACATGACGCCCCATTTTCCCATTTACCTCGACTACGGCGCGACCACACCGTGTGACCCACGTGTGGTGGACGCCATGATTCCTTGGTTGCGCCAGCACTTTGGTAATCCCGCCTCCCGCAGCCACGCATGGGGCTGGGAAGCCGAAGCCGCAGTTGAGAAAGCCCGTGGTGATGTAGCGGCCCTCATTGGTGCGGATCCCCGCGAAATCGTGTGGACCTCGGGCGCGACTGAGTCGAACAACCTCGCCATCAAAGGCGCTGCAAATTTTTACAAGTCCAAAGGCAAGCACCTCATCACCGTGAAGACCGAGCACAAAGCCGTGCTCGACACCATGCGTGAGTTGGAGCGCCAAGGCTTTGAAGTGACTTATCTTGACGTGCAAGAAGACGGCATGCTCAGCATGGACGCACTCAAGGCGGCCATTCGCCCAGACACCATCCTCATCAGCGTCATGCACGTGAACAACGAAATTGGCGTGATTCAAGACATCGCTGGCATTGGTGCGATGTGCCGTGAAAAAGGCATCATCTTCCACGTCGACGCGGCGCAGTCCACTGGCAAGGTTGAGATTGACCTGACCACCTTGCCGGTGGACTTGATGAGCTTGGCTTCCCATAAAACCTATGGTCCCAAAGGCATTGGCGCTCTGTATGTGCGTCGCAAACCTCGCGTGCGCTTGGAGGCACAAATGCATGGGGGTGGCCATGAGCGCGGCATGCGTAGCGGCACTTTGCCAACGCACCAATGCGTGGGCATGGGCGAAGCGTTCCGCTTGGCCAAACTCGAAATGGCGCAAGACTTGGCCAAAGCCCAAAAGTTGCAAAAGCGTTTGCTCGATGGTTTGACCGATATGGAACAAGTGTTCATCAACGGTAACCTAGAACACCGTGTACCCCACAACTTGAACATCAGCTTCAACTACGTGGAAGGTGAGTCGCTCATCATGGGCATCAAAGGCTTGGCGGTCTCGTCGGGCTCGGCCTGTACCTCGGCCAGCTTGGAGCCCAGCTATGTGTTGCGCGCTTTGGGCCGCAGCGATGAATTGGCGCACAGCAGCTTGCGCATGACGATTGGCCGCTTCACCACCGAAGAAGAAATCGACTACGCGATTGAAACCATTCGCCTCAACGTGGCCAAGCTGCGTGAACTCAGCCCTTTGTGGGACATGTACAAAGAAGGCATCGACATCAGCACCATCCAATGGGCTGCGCACTAATTAAGGAGATTCACCATGGCATATTCTGAAAAAGTCATCGACCACTACGAAAACCCTCGCAACGTGGGCTCTTTTGACAAAGGCGACGACTCTGTGGGCACTGGCATGGTGGGCGCACCTGCCTGCGGCGACGTCATGAAGTTGCAAATCAAGGTCAACCCCACCACGGGCGTGATTGAAGATGCACGTTTCAAAACCTACGGTTGCGGTTCAGCCATTGCTTCTTCATCGCTCGTGACCGAGTGGGTCAAAGGCAAAACCCTGGACGAAGCCGCGGCTTTGAAGAACAGCGAAATCGCTGAAGAGCTGGCGCTGCCGCCTGTGAAAATTCACTGTTCCATCTTGGCCGAAGACGCCATCAAAGCGGCTGTGGATGATTACAAAAAGAAACACACGGCTGCTTAATCAAAGAAGAACAACATGGCTGTCACACTGACTGAAGCTGCGGCACGGCACGTGACCCGCTACCTTGCTAAACGTGGCAAGGGTGTGGGCGTGCGCTTGGGCGTCAAAACCACGGGCTGTTCGGGCTTGGCTTATAAGCTCGAATATGTGGACGAGCAAGAACCGGAAGACATGGTGTTTGAAGACCACGGCGTGAAGGTCTTGGTGGATCCCAAAAGCTTGGCCTACATCGACGGCACGCAGCTGGACTTCGTGCGCGAAGGCCTGAACGAGGGTTTCAAATTTTCGAACCCGAACGAACGTGACCGTTGCGGTTGCGGCGAATCGTTCCGTATTTAATTTCGATTGATTGAAGCGAGGCGTGACGTGAACGAACCGGCCTTGCCGTTGTCGGCTCAGCTCGCGGTCAGCGACTTTGAACTCTTCGGTGTGCCCGCGCAGTTTGCACAAGATCGCGCACAACTTGATGCACGTTGGAAAGACTTGCAACGCGAAGCCCACCCCGACAAATTCGCCTCTCAAGGCACAGCCGCGCAGCGCGTGGCCATGCAGTGGTCAGTGCGCATCAACGAGGCGTACCAACGCCTGAAAGACCCGATGCGCCGCGCCGCCTATTTGTGCGAGCTGGGCGGTGCGCCCATTCAAGCCGAGAACAACACCGCCATGCCCGCTGCATTTTTGATGCAGCACATGGAATGGCGCGAGGCCATGGAAGATGCCACCGATGTAGCCGCGCTTGAAGCCTTGTATGACGATGTGCAACAAGCCCGCAAAGCCGCTTTGCAGCAATGCGCCCAGCTCATTGACGTTGCACATGACCTGCCCACCGCCGCGCAGCAGGTGAGGGGGCTGATGTTCATCGAGAAGTTTTTACGCGACATCGAAGCCCGAATCGACTGAGACAATACACACCTATGGCGTTGTTACAAATTTCCGAACCTGGCCAAGCGCCAGACCCACACCAGCGACGCATCGCAGTGGGCATTGACTTAGGCACCACCCACTCGCTCGTGGCTGCCATGCGCAACGGCGTGGCTGAGTGCTTACCTGATGCTGAAGGCCATGTCATCTTGCCTTCGGCTGTGCGCTACCTCGAGAACGACGGCCGTCAAATTGGCCGTGCAGCGTTGGCCGCGCAGGCCCAAGACCCACAAAACACACTCGTGTCTGTGAAGCGCTTTATGGGGCGTGGTGTGGCTGACATCACCAACCGCGACCAGCTGCCTTATGTGTTTGTCGACAATCCTGGTATGTTGGCCATTCAAACCCGTGTGGGTGAGAAATCCCCTGTCGAAGTGAGCGCCGAAATTTTGGCCACTTTGCGCTTTCGCGCCGAAGACACCTTCAACGACGATTTGTACGGCGCGGTCATCACCGTGCCTGCCTACTTTGACGATGCCCAACGCCAAGCTACCAAAGACGCGGCACAACTCGCCGGCATCAATGTTCTGCGCCTCATCAACGAGCCCACCGCTGCGGCAATTGCCTATGGTTTAGACCAAGCCAGCGAAGGCGTGTATGCCGTGTATGACCTCGGTGGTGGCACGTTTGATATTTCTATATTGCGTTTGGCACGCGGTGTGTTTGAAGTGCTGGCTACCGGCGGTGATTCTGCTTTGGGTGGTGATGACTACGACCGCGCCTTGGTCGATTGGGTGCAAACCCAAACCGGTTGCGTCATTGCGACACCCGCTGATAAATCCAATGTGTTGGTGGCGGCGCGTGCTTGCAAAGAAGCGTTGTCTGCGGCTGACAGCGCCACGTTTGATGTGGCTTTGTCGAGCGGCGCATTGCGCCACACCGTCACACGTGCCGAGTTTGAAGCCGCCACGGCCGCGTTGACCCAACGCACCTTGTCTGCCGTGCGCAAAGCCTTGCGCGATGCCAAGCTCAGCAAAGACGAGATTCAAGGCGTGGTCATGGTGGGCGGCTCCACCCGCATGCCGCAGGTGCAGCAAGCCGTGGCTGACCTCTTGGGCTGCGAACCCTTGAACAACCTGAACCCCGACGAAGTGGTGGCGCTTGGTGCCGCCATTCAAGCCAACCAGCTCGCAGGCAACAACCCGGATGGCGAGTTGTTGTTGTTGGATGTGATTCCTTTGTCGCTGGGCATTGAAACTATGGGCGGTTTGGTGGAGCGCATCGTGCCGCGTAACCAAACCATTCCCACCGCGATGGCGCAAGACTTCACCACTTACCAAGACGGTCAAACCGCCTTGGCTTTGCATGTGGTGCAGGGTGAGCGCGACATGGTGGCCGACTGCCGCAGCTTGGCGCGCTTTGAGCTGCGTGGGATTCCCCCCATGGCCGCAGGCGCTGCGCGCATTCGCGTGACCTTCACAGTGGACGCCGATGGCATGGTGAGCGTGAGCGCGGTCGAGCAGCTCAGCGGCGTCACGGCCAACATCACGGTCAAACCGTCTTACGGTTTGTCGGACGACCAAATTGCCGCCATGCTTCAAGACAGCTTCAAGACCGCCGAGCAAGACATCAAAGCCCGAGCGTTGGTGGAGGCTCGCGTGGATGCCGACCGCATGTGGCTGGCTACGCAAAGCGCCTTGCAAGCCGATGGCGACTTGCTGTCTGCCGAAGACCGCGCACGCATCGACGAGCTAATGGCTGCTACGCTTGAAGCCAAAAAACTCGAAGCCGCCGCCGCCATTGAAGCCATCACCGAAGCGTTGGCCAAAGGGACCGAGGCCTTCGCCGCACAACGCATGAACCGAGGTATTCAACACGCCTTGGCCGGACAAAACATCGAGAACATTTAAATGCCCGTCATCAAAATCTTGCCCCATGCCGAACTTTGTCCACAGGGCGCAGAGCTGCAAGCTGCTGTTGGTAGCACCATCTGCGAAGTGCTGCTGGAAAACCACATCAACATCGAGCACGCCTGCGACATGAGTTGCGCTTGCACCACCTGCCACGTCATCGTGCGCGAAGGGTTCATGTCGCTCAACGAGGCGGATGAAAACGAAGACGACTTGCTCGACCGTGCTTGGGGCTTGGAGCCCAATTCACGCCTGAGTTGCCAAGCCATCGTGGCGCAGCAAAACTTGGTGGTGGAAATTCCGAAGTACACCATCAACCACGCCAAAGAAAACCACTGACCATGCGCCAGATTTTTCTAGACACTGAAACCACAGGCTTGTCGCCCGACAACGGCGACCGCATCATCGAAATTGGTTGCGTTGAGCTGTTGCACCGCAAGCTCACAGGCAATAACTTGCACCTCTACATCAACCCCGAGCGCGACAGCCATGAAGATGCGTTGCGCGTGCACGGCATCACCACGGAGTTTTTGAAAGACAAGCCCAAGTTTGCTGAAGTGGTGGATCAGTTTCTCGAATACATCGAGGGGGCCGAAGTCATCATCCACAACGCGCCGTTTGACATCGGATTTTTGAACAAAGAGCTAGAGTTGCAAGGGCGCAAACCTTTGACGACCTACATCGAGGGTGTCATCGACACCTTGGTGATGGCCAAAGAAATGTTCCCGGGCAAACGCAACTCGCTCGATTCTTTGTGCGACCGCTTAGAGGTGGACAACTCAGGCCGCACGCTGCACGGCGCGTTGCTCGATGCCGAGTTGTTGGCCGATGTCTACATCAACATGACGCGCGGCCAAGATGCCTTGCTCATGGAAGTGGAGAGCCACGACGAACAAACCCGCACCACCGAACGTGTGGACCTCCGCATTTACCAGCTGCCGGTGATTGCCGCCTCTGAGCAAGAACTCACGCAGCATGAGGATGTGCTGGCTCAGTTGGATAAATCGAGCGGCGGAAAAACAGTTTGGCGAAATCTGCAAAATTCTGTGGCATAATCACGGTCTTTCCAGAGATGGAAAAGACGGTAAAGATGGGCGATTAGCTCAGGGGTAGAGCACCACATTCACACTGTGGGGGTCGCAAGTTCGAAACTTGCATCGCCCACCATTTTTGCCAACAACATTGCAAGTCAAGCGCTTGCTTCAAAAGCAAAAGTCAAAGGTTCCGCAAGGAGCCTTTTTTGTTTCTGCTTTACTTTTCTGTCCCCCTTGTATTCCAGTCGGGCGCGCTCATCTAAGTGCCATGTGAACCGTCACATCGGTGCTGCACAATGCAACGCCGCTGAAGTGTTCAGTTTGGATGGAAAGGTGTTAAACCCATGTTCTCACATTTAATGAAATCTGTTGTAGCCGGTTTCTTGGTGCTCAGTGCCACGCTCGCCTTGGCTCTACCCACGCCCAAAGACATTGAGGCCGCCGTGGCCGCTGGCCAGTACACGCAAGCCGAAAGCCTGCTGCGCGAGGTGTTGCAAGACAAACCGCAAAGCGCCAAAGCCCATTACGAACTGGGCCAAGTCTTGGCGCATGAGCGTCGTTACAAAGAGGCGCAAACCGAACTGCAAAAGGCCAAAGATATCGACCCATCTTTGAAGTTCGCCACCAGCCCTGAAAAGTTCAACACCGTGTTGGCCAAGGTTAACGACTTGGCCGCGACACCCACATCATCGGTGGTGATGGAGCCTTCTGTGGCACCTGGCACGCACGCCGCGACAAAAACAACACAAGAGCCTGCGCCTAGCAGTAGCGGTTCATCGCTCAGTTATGCGTGGCTCGCCATTGCTGGTTTGGTGGTGTTGGGCTTGTGGTTGCGCCGCTCAGCTGCCAATGCTGCTAACAACGGCAATACAACCGCGTATGCACCAGCGGCAACGCCTATGGGTACACCTCCTGCACCGCGTGGTTTCGGTGCGCAATTCACACCCAATGCCGCACCTGCTGGCTATGCCCCGCAAGGCTACGCACAACCCAACAGCGGCGGCTCCACCATGACGGGTGCTGTGGTCGGTGGCTTGGCGGGGGTGGCGGCTGGTTATGCTTTGTCTAAAGCTTTAGAAGGCGACCATCACACCTCTGCGCCAACGTCTGCGGGGGCACCGTCTTCTGTCGGTAACGGTGGCTATGTGCCGTTTGACACGCCAGCCCAGCCCGACTTGGGCGCCTTCGATGCAGGCTCTGGCAGCGATTGGGACAGTGCCGACTCAGGCGGTGGCAGCGACGACAGCTGGTAAATGGCTTAGCTGTTGGCCTGCAGCGCTTGAAACACCACGTCTTGCGTGAGCTGCATGGCGGCTTTGTGCGTCGCCGTCATCGGGCGGCGCGCTGACCACACCAGCATGAGCTGGCTCATCAGTTTGGGTTTCTCTACGCGATGCGTGGTGAAGTCTTCGGGTTTGGCAAAGTTGCTCAGGGTGTAGGCGGGTAGCACGGCGTAGCCCATGCCTTCTTTGACCAATTCCAAAATCGCGTTCAAACCATCAATCTCCAACACGATGTTGGGCTTGCAATTGAGGCGCAGCATTTCGGTGTCAATCAGCAAGCGAAATGCATTGGGGCGGCTAGGCGCAATGAGTGGCAGTTTGGCCAAGTCGGCCAGTTGCACCACATTTTTCAGCGGGGTGTTGCCAGTCAGGGGTTGGCTTTTTTTGCCTGCAATCAACACCAGCGTGTCTTCGTGCAACACGCTCATTTCCAAATCGGGTGAGGGGGCTGGGTTGTAGAGCACCGCCATGTCGAGGCGACCTGCGCGCAAACTTTCGACCATCAATACCGAGAAGCCTTCGGTCAGCGACAGCTGTGCATGGGGTAGGGACTGACGAAACGCCATGGTCAGTGGCACGGTCACCAGTTTGGATAAGCTGGGCGGCAATCCAATCGACACGCGCCCCGCCAGTGCACCCCGCACCGAGCCCAGTTCTTCTTGGGCCACAGCCACTTGGTGCAGAATGCCGCGCCCGTGTTCTAGCATGACCAGACCAGCTTCGGTCACGGTCACGCCACGGCCGTTGCGCATCAGCAGGTTTTGGTGCAACTCCACTTCTAACTGGCGCACATGGCGGCTGAGCAGAGGTTGGGGAATACTTAAAGCCAGTGCTGCTTTGGTGAAACTGCCCAGCTCAGCGACGCGTACAAAGGATTCGATTTGTTTGAGTTCCATGGAATTCTCGATTTTGAATAACCAATTGTCCGTTATTTAAAAACGTTATAGCAGCTAGTCCGTCATTTATGGCCCATTTCTGGGGTAAA
>JACCDX011183311.1_pt1 | contig 10752 bp, 12 predicted proteins | sample 7449681 | NCBI WGS metagenome assembly JACCDX01 (sample SAMN15323450, study PRJNA562643) | freshwater metagenome | isolation source: river surface water | place: USA:Blue River Watershed | collected 2017-08-18
AGCGCAGCTGTGTGGTGGCCCTGACCCACGATCCCAAGCTGGACGATTTGGCGCTGCTGGAAGCCCTGAACACGGCGGCCTTTTATGTGGGCGCCATTGGCTCACGCCGCAACAACGAAGCGCGCCGCGCGCGCATGATCGAGCATTTCGAACAGACCGAGGCGTCTTTGGCGCGACTGCGTGGGCCCATCGGCATTTACATCGGCAGCAAGATGCCTTCGGAAATTGCGGTGAGCATCATGGCGGAAATTCTGGCGGTCAAAAACGATGTGCCCTTGCCGCGCGAAATGGATGTGGCGCATGCCAAAAATGATTTGGCCGTGATGCACAACGACCCCGGCGTGATGGTCTGCTCGACCTCTCGCTGAGGCCAGGCTTCAGGCTGCAGGCACTTGGCGCAAAAAAAGCGCCACGGTTTTAAGGCCTAAAACTGTCAGCGCCAAAGAGCCTAGCAAGTGCAGGCTGGCAGTCATCAAGGCCAGCCCATAGCGCGCCTGCATCAGCAGGCCCACCACCTCGGCACTGAACGAAGAGAACGTGGTCAACGCTCCCAAAAAGCCGGTGACCAAGGCCAGACGCCACACGGTGTCGAGTTGCGGCAGGGCCTGAAACACCCCCACGCACACGCCCACCAGGTAGCCCCCGATCAGGTTGGCGGCCAAGGTGCCCCATGGCAACACGCCCTGGGTGTTCCACAGCAGGCCCAATTGCCACCGCATCAGGGCACCCAGGCAGGCACCGATGCAAATGGCCAGAACGGGCATCATCTTATTTGTCCACGCCCATGACCGCATCGGGCAGGTAGGTCACGATGCTGGGGAACAAGGTGATCAGCGCAATGCAGACCACCAGGCAAAGGAAGAAAGGCACAGCCGCTTTGGCAATGGTGTTGCTGTCTTTGCCGGTCATGTTTTGCAGCACAAACAAATTGAAGCCTACGGGCGGCGTGACTTCCGCGATTTCCACCAGCAGCACAATGAAGATGCCAAACCAGATCAGGTCAAAGCCGGCTTTCTGGATCATGGGCAGCACCACGGCGCTGGTCAGCACAATCATGCTGATGCCGTCCAGGGCGGTGCCCAGAATCAGGTAGATCACCGTCAGCACGCCAATCAAGGCCAAGGGCGACAGGTTCATGGCGCTGACCCATTCGGCCAACTCACGCGGAATGCCGGTGAAGGCCATGGTCTTGGTCAGAAAGGCGGCACCGGCCAGGATGAACATGATCATGCAGCTGGTGCGGGCGGTGCTCATCAGGCCTTCGCGAAAATTGTCCCAGGTCAGGCTGCGGCTCCAGGCCGCCAGCAGCAAGGAGCCCAGCACGCCATAGGCCGCGCACTCGGTGGCCGTGGCATAGCCTGCAATCAGCACCCAGCAAATGAAGACGATCAAGGCGGCACAAGGAATCAGGCTGCCCGATTGCTTGACCTTGGAGAGGAAGCTGCTGGGCGGGTCGGCGGCGGGTACCTGGTCGGGATGACGCCAGCTCCACCACATGATGTAGCCACTGAAGAGGCACATCAACAACAAGCCCGGCAGGAAGCCTGCCAAAAAGATGCGAATGATGGAGGCGTCGGCCGCCACCGCGTAGACCACCATGGTGATGGACGGCGGAATCAGAATGCCCAGGGTGCCCGCGGTGGCCAGCGAGCCCAGGGCCAGTTTTTCGTTGTAGCCCCGCTTGATCAATTCGGGCAAGGCCACTTTGCTGATGGTGGCGCAGGTGGCGGCCGATGAGCCCGATACCGAGCCGAAGATGCCGCAGCCCAAAATGGTGGTGTGCATCAGGCGACCGGGCACCCGGTTGAGCCAGGGCCGCAGGCCATCGAACATGTCTTCGCTCAGGCGGGTGCGAAACAGAATTTCACCCATCCAGATGAACAAAGGCAGGGCCGCCAGCTCCCAGCTGGCATTGCTTTCCCAGAAAGCCGAGAACAGGTTTTTGCCAGGTTGTGTTTGCGTGAAAAAGGCTTGGCCCACCCAGCCGCAGATGGCCAAGGTCATGGCGATCCAGACGCCGCCCGCCAGCAGCACCATCATGATCAGCAACAGCAAGCCGCCAACGAGCAGAATGTCCATGCCTCAGATGTCCGAAGAAAAGTCGCCACGCGCGTGGCGCTCTTGCACTTCGCGAACATAGGTAGGCACCTGGCCCCGCAGCACCAGAATCAGTTCATCCAGCATGGCCACCCACAGCAGTACCGAACCCAAGGCAAAGCTGAGTTGCGGAATCCACAGCGGCAAGGGCAACAAGCCCTGTGCGATGTCGTTGAACTCCCAGCTTTCGTAAGTGAACTTGCAGGCCCACCATGCGAGGTAACCCACCGCCAGGCTGCCAATGGCCAAGGCGGTGATTTCCAGTGCCCGCCGCGTGCGGGCCGACACCGACTCCAGCAAGAGAGTGACGCGCACAAAGTCGCCGTGCTTGAAGGCATGCGCCATGGTGAAGAAAGCGGCCGCGGCACAGAACCAGGCCACCACATCGTTGACGGCGCCGGTGCGCACATTGAGCTCACGCAAAATACTTTGCGCAATCATGAGCACACCGATCAGCACAATGAAAAACGCGCCCAAGGCCCCTGAGGCCAGGTACAGGCGATCCAGGGCGCGACGCAACATCACTTCTTGGCAGGTTTGGCGGCAGGGGCCGATTTGTTGAAGGCGGCGATGATGGCCTCACCTTCCGGACCGGCTTTTTTCTGCCAGTCTGCCAGCATGATGCTGCCCACCTGCTTCATGTCGGTCATCAGCTTGGCTGAGGGCGTGGCCACTTTCATGCCTTTTTCGGTGAGGGCTTTTTTGTACCAGGCGTCTTTTTCTTCGCTGACTTTCCAGCCACGGGTTTCGGCTTCTGCTGCCACCTTGTTCAAGGCGGCTTGGGTGGCGGGGTCGAGCGCGTCATAGGCTTTTTTGTTCACGATGACCGCGTTCTTGGGCAGCCAAGCCTGGGTGTCATAAAAGTACTTCAAGCTTTCGTAGGTTTTGGTGTCGTAGCCGGTGGAGCCTGAGCTCATGTAGCTTTCCACCACGCCTGTGGCCAGGGCTTGCGACAGTTCAGCGGCCTGAATGGTCACAGGCTGGGCGCCAATCAGTTCCGCAATTTTGGCGGTTGCGGGGCTGTAAGCGCGCCATTTGATACCGCGCAAGTCAGCCACCGAGTTGATTTCTTTCTTGGTGTAAATGCCTTGCGGGGGCCAAGCGACGGCAAACAGCAGCTTCATGCCCTGGTTGCCCAGCAGTTTGTCGAGCGCAGGCTTTTGGGCGTCGTACAGGCGCTTGGACTCAGCGTACGAGGTCGCCAGGAAGGGAATGCCATCGGCGCCGTAGATCGGGTTCTCGTTTTCAAAGTTCACCAGCAGCACTTCGCCAATCTGGGCCTGACCGCCTTGCACGGCACGCTTGATTTCATTGGCCTTGAACAGTGAGGCATTGGCGTGCACCGTGATTTTCAGTTTGCCAGCGGTGGCCTGGTCCACATCTTTGGCAAACTGAATCAGATTTTCAGAGTGAAAGTTGGTGGCGGCGTAGGCGGCGGGCAAATCCCACTTGGTTTGCGACAGGGCGGGCGTGGCGCCCAAGGCCACAGACAGGGCAAACAGGCCGGACAGTGCTTTGATCATGGCGGAGGTCCTTGACAGAGAGGTTTGGAATAAACCGTAAGGATAACGCCATTGCACCCCTCCCTTGGAAGGATTTACAGTCCGGGGCAGCACAAAGACCTTGAATGTCAGACATACCCATGAAAACAACGGTGGATCAAAGTGGCAAGTGGGCTTTTTGGACTAAACGAGTCAGTTCGTAGACCAGTATCCATGCGGTTTCCGAGAGTATGATGCTCTATGTCAACGTCATGTAAACATTTCATTTTAGATATGTTTACGATAGTCAAGAGGTATCTCAATGGCAGAAATTCATCGCTTGAGTGTTGGTGCATCTGGTCGTCTGATGGTGTCTGTTTATCTCCGCAAACACAAGCAAGGAAGTTGCTACTACGCACGCTTCAAAATCAGTAACTCAAGGTCTGCGAATGGACAGCGATACATAACTGAATCCCTTCAGACTGATGACATTCACTATGCATTTGAAAGAGCTAGAACTAGGTACGCAGAGATAAATTTTATTGAGTCACAGAATCAATCGCTAAAGACCGAAAGCGTTGCTTTAGAGATAGATAGGTTCGTAGCCGAGTACAAAGAGGGTGTTAGTAAAAATCTAGGAAGTCACTCTAAAAACACTCTTCGGCTGTACAACAGGGGGCTGGCAAAGTACTGGAAGGAATTCCTTGGCTCTAAACCACTCATATCAATTACTAGTGAACATTTGGCTGGTTACGAGTTGTGGCGACAAGGCAATAAAGATCGAGCCAAGCTAAAGCAGAATTCGCAAAAAAAGAAGCTCCATGGGAATACAAAGGACAAAGTTTCTAACGTAACTATTGAAGCTGAGATAAACCAGTTCAAGGTATTTTTGAGATGGGCAACTAGCAAGGGCAAGTATTCTGGTTCGGGTTTAGCCTTTGTTTACAAAAACTTAGCTGGGGACAACAAGCGTTCGGCATTCACCGCAAAGCAATGGACTACGTTGACTGGTTACATGCGAAGAAAAGCATGGACCGAAGTTGGGCGTAGAGGAAACGACTCACGGCTAATTCGTCACAGGCATATGCTGAAGGCTTATGTTCTGTTCATGAAAAATACTGGGCTGAGGGTAGGTGAGGCTAGAAATTTGCGATGGTCAGATGTTGAATTTGTGCATGCGAATGATGAGGCAAAGCGTTTGGTCAGAGTTAGCATTCTCAAAGCACATAGTAAGGTCAAGAAAAGTTCTATAGTTATTGGTAACGAAGGTGCTTACAACGCACTATGGAGTTGGTATTCATATAGAAAAGAACACGATGACTTTTGTGAAAGTGATCATCTTGTCTGGTGTGATGTAGACGGCAGATTGATAAACGAATTCAGAGAAGGATTCAATAATTTGATAGCTGGTGCCGGTGTTAGTCTTGACTCCGCAGGCAATAAACTAACAATTTATTCTCTCAGGCACACTTACATCACAGAGCAGTTGCGAAGTGGAGTCGCCATCTACACAATTGCATCAAATTGCAATACAAGTGTTGCAATGATTGAACGTTACTACAGCGACGCACGCCCTAAAGATTTTGAAGAAGCACTTACTGCAGGTTATCGCAAGTCTGCAGTTGGAAATTCAACCAAAATTGCATCAGAGAGTGCAAAGCCCGTCGCAAAGAAAGCAACTGAAGCAACCAAAAAACGTTCTAAACCAGTTCTGACTGCCCGCCAGTAGCGAACTAGCTTCCTCAAGCAAAAACGCTTGAACCTCTTCCTAGTCAATGTCAAAATCTTCTCAAATTCAAAAAGAAAGATTGGTGGCGCTGACATGTCACATGACCTGAGTTCATTGTTCGCAGCAACAACGCCATTGAGAGCGTTTAGTACAAGCAACATAGCTGAGATCCCGTCGTTTGGCTCAATCATCTACACCGTGTTTCTTGACGGTGCAAACTTCATCTATGTCGGTATTGGTGGACTTGCTGGCGCTACTGTTCATGACCGAAATCCTCGCTCTCGCATCATTCAGCACGCTCAAGGCAGACGAAGCGGCGATCAGTTCTGCATCTACATACAAGATTTCTTTGTTATTCCAGCGATCATCGGCAAGACCTACGAACCAAAGAAAGGCTACCTAGATGCACTTACGAAAGAGTTTATTCAGTCTAGATTGACTTATAGGTACCTAGTCATACAGACAGAAGATTCAGACAAGGTCGTGAGAAAACTTGAGCGTGAGTTGCAGAACAACGAGCACGGATTTGGATTGCCACTTCTAAATGGAGTTTTGAAATGAAAAAAATAATTGCACTTCTAGCAACTCTAATATTTGTTCCATGCTTAGCTCAAAACCGAGATACTGTTATTCACAACAGCACAAGTGTTGGGAGTCAAGCAAGGTATGAGCTTGTTCAATCATCTTTAGCCGCAAGATGGGCATTTCGGTTGGATAGGGTATGCGGCGTTGTATCGCAGGTAGTTATTTCAAAATCGGAAAACATGACGTTTGAGCCGATGTTAGTTTTTGGGCTACCTAAATGTGTACCTGATGGAAAGATACGATATCAACTATTTACATCTGGATTGGCGGCAAGGCATACGTACCTACTCAATACAGATAATGGTAAGGCTTGGCAAATACAGGCTATGAAAGACAAAGATGGTAATGAGTTTCATGCTTGGTTTGCATTTGACGAATAACGAGATATCTACTAATGAATACGCAACAAGCATTGACTAGATTTTTCAAAGGTAGTCAACTGACACGCGCTGAGATTTGGCAATCATTCCATCCAAATCTTGGAGCCAAGCCTAAAGGTGGGAACTGGGACACAGGCTATGTCATTGAAGGTGATGAGCTGATAGCATTTTTGAACATTGATGCGGCAGGTAGAACTGGTCATGATTTTGAAAATGCATACAACTCAGATTCCGAAAAAGTAACCTGGTTTGGCAAGCCAAATACACACTCAAAACAGCCAACATTTCAAAAACTACTAAGCGGTGAGTTGACGCCACACTTCTTTGCAAGGTGGGATAGTAAAAATACAAAGTTTACTTACCTAGGTATCGGACGCATTGAGTCTTTTGAAGACAATGTTCCTGTGATGAATGGTCAAAAAACAATAAGACTACACATAGCTCTTTCAACATCTTTTGAAACAATCGGTTCTCAAGGGGTGGTCAGCACAAGTGATGAGAAGACTCCACAGTTCGCAAAAAAATTGACTATGGTGGTCAATAGATACGAAAGAGATCCTCAAAAACGACTTGCATGTTTAGAGCATTACGGATATGAGTGTCAGATATGTGGATTTTCATTTGAAAAGACATATGGAGAACTAGGCAAGGACTTCTGTCATGTCCATCATATTGAGCCATTGGGAGAAGTTGGCGGGGAGAACAAAGATTTAGATCCGATCAAAGATTTATTGCCTGTATGTGCAAATTGCCATGAAATGCTTCACAGAAAAAAGGTTGCTCTAAAACCAGAAGAGTTGATGAAAAAACTATCAATAAACTGATAAAAATGAAAGAATATTCATCATGCTTATTCTGTGATGTTCAAACAGTAGATCGCAAGCGCATCGTTGCAGAAAACAATCTCGCATATGTGATTCGTGATGGATTCGCTGTTACTGAAGGGCATTCGCTGTTCATTCCAAAGCGACATGTCGCAGACTACTTCGGTCTTGTGCAAGCAGAAGTTCATGCAATCAATGCATTGATGACTGAACAGAAGAAAAAGCTAGAAGCTGAAGACCCAACGATTGAGGGGTTCAACATAGGAATGAACTGTGGTGAAGTTGCAGGGCAAACTATCTTTCATTGCCATGTGCATCTGATACCGAGGCGTAAGGGTGATGTTGAGAAGCCACGAGGCGGAGTGCGACACATCATTCCTGGTAAAGGTCACTATGAGGTGAAGACATGAAGGTATTAGCACTTCTGATTTTTCTTTTTTCTCAATACGCATTTGCTAGCGATTCGCATTGCTACTCCATCAAAGACCAAGATCAGAAAAACCTTTGTCTGGCAACAGTAAAACACCAAGATTCCTATTGCTATTCCATTCATTCGCCAGACTCAAAGAACTCATGTCTTGCTCTAGTGAAGAATCAGAAGAGCTATTGCTACAGTATCAAATCGTCAGATACGAAGAATCATTGCTTGGCATCAGTCAAGTAGTTCACGGATTGACGTAGAGACGGAATTAGGAGTTGATGATGGCAATCTACGGTGGTAGAGTCGCTGAAGAGCAAAGCACTTGTCGTTACTGAGTTGTCACAGAACACGAAAACTCAGGTCATTACATCTGACTTGAACAAGATGACTCAAGCAGTCAAGAAGCATCTGAACAGCAAGAAAGACGTGCTTGTTGCTGTCATTGAATTGCCGAAAGAGCGTCAATGAGTTTTTGAGCTTGATGGTGGACCAATGAAAGCGTCAATGCCATCAGCGTCAATCTCTTCAAGACAAAACTTCAAAGCATCTTTGTCGGTGACGAACTCATCGTCCCATACGGTTGAGTTATTGTGCTCATCAACGACCTCTAGCGACCAGCCAGAGTCAGGCATCCTGTAAATGTGAATCTCTACAGACTTACCGTTCTGCATGAAGGTCTGTTGCAAAGGTGAGTAGATGAGATCGTTCTCGTCGTACATGAGTGCTACTCCAGCTATGTGAAAATTGTACAGCGGAGGTGAGAATTTGATGTTCAGAAAGGTCTGCTTGTGCTGAGTATGATTTCACTAGTGAAATCTGTGCTGAAAATCATGTTCGGCAATGGTTCGGAAAAGATTAGTTAAAAAGTGCTGTATCGTGTGTGCCAGAGATTACCCGAGTGTTATATTTTGAGGAATAATCTTTTGTCTGCCCATCCCTCTACATCAGGGGTTAAAATTTTTATGAAATTTGCGTCGTCCTGCTCTAAGTATATTACTTGATCACTCTTTTTCAGTTTTCCAATAATTTGTGATTTTGAATTTGGATGTTCGTACAAAGTAACACCATCTAACTTTGGAGCCAAGACATCACCATCGCAAATTGCTAACTCTAATATTGAGGTTTTATTTAAATTCGGTGAGCTTTGGTGGTTTTTATTTTGGTCATTATAATTTATAGCTTCATTAATCGCAAATTCAACCAGATCTTCCTCGCGAACTTCTATAACATGATTATTTAATCTTTCAACATTCAAATAACTCTTTTTCCCTCTTTTTATTTTTAAGCCGCAAAGAGTTAATAGTTTTATTGCCGTTGCAGGTTGTCTATTTTTGTGGAGTATTTCCAAATGCTCTGCAATCAAAAAATTGACTTCATCTGGCTCTTCAGAATTACTTTCATCATTTATTAATTTATCAATGGAAGTATATGATTCACTTTTATCTCTTAAAATAATTCCATCATCTTTGAAATTTTGGATTTTCTTATGGAAATTGGAATCCAAAGAGGTTGAATTTTTATCTATTTTACCTCTTGATATGTAAGATTCTACGATTGCTTGAATTGCTATAAGAATAACCATTAAAAAAATAAAAGTCATTAGATACATTTCTAATGAATTAATTTTCAACTCATAACTAATAACGCCAGCAGCTAGAGCAATCCACATAAATTTTGGGGCTATGAGTCCAGTAAGCCCTAAAATAATTAGCGGCACTCCAATTAAAAATCCAAGTCCCGTCAGCGAAATTAAAAAACCTACTGCAGCTATGATGGCGCCAAGAACTCGCATTTTTTATTCGCTTTTACTGATATTTATATGCCTACAAGGAAGTCAATTCAAACTATTCCATAATTTTGTGTGACTGCTATGATTAGTATTGGTTTTCTTATTTTTTCCAGGCGCAAAATTCAACAGAATTATTTTTCCAGCACGCACCAGTCCTCCTTAGATTTTGATAGCAATGTTGAGCCCTTCGTGCGCCTCCATCGTTCCAGCAAAATTCGCCAATATTATCTCTTCGCCGAATTGTTCCAAATATGCCTTCCATTATAACTCTAATTTCATACCCGTAGCAACCGTCGCCAGCTCCTGTTGTCTCATTACCGTTGGGGCAAGTCATTTTTAGTTGTAAGTCATCAAAAAAATCTGTATCTCCATCGCTTTTGAAGAAACATAATTTATCCATCAACTGAATTCCATCTATCTTGAGCCTGCATTTGGAATTCAGTGTTCTCTTCTCAAAAGCGTTCTCCTTTTGTGAAGGAAGTTCGTGTGATTTTGCGGGTGCAGTCGCATTAGATATATTGCAATCTATCAAATAAAGAATATCAAATGCAACATCGTGAATTTCACCTGAAAAATTTACTCTTTGATTCTTATCAAAGGCTGCAGCCATATCTCTTTTGTAAGTGCTGCATCTAATTTTTGAGTTGTTTGAAATTAAAGTAATATAAAAAACACTTCCAGTTCCTAGGGCGTCTGCTTTTATAGATTCAATAAATGCATCACCGCTAAGTATTGCCCCACGCCATTGGGCATGAAACCGGGCTTGATTTGCTTTATAAGTTGAAAGTATTTTTGGTACTATATCTTCAGCCGATACTGAATTAGTTAGCATGAGGCATAACAAAATTATTTTTATAATAATAAAAAAATTATTTTTCAATTTATTTTCTAATTTTTTGATTTTGTTACTGCTTATTGCACCTTCTTGTAGCCAGCAGCCCCAGCATCGTTCAAGCACTTGTTGTATTCCGCCGTTGCTGAGATACGAGCTAGTGTGCTGTCGTGCGATAGATAGCAATACTTGGTTTGCCCAGCGTCATTTTTCAGTACTGTCTCAACATTTGTTGCGCATCCAGCAAGGACGATGGAGATGGTTGATAGCATGAGTATCTTAGACATTTCAATTCCATTCTGAAGTTGGTCGGAGTTCAATCAAGGCTCATTCCATCTGTACAACTTATCTGAAATGAAGGTAACCATTCCGCCGTTGGTATATCCCCATGTTGCAACTTCGCCTCCACTTATCTTGTGTGACTCGCCTAGTACCGCTCGCACTTCTGCTGGATTCATTCCAGTTTTCAGTCTTCGCCAATTTGCCTGAGATTTCCAGCCATCGCCAGACGCAAGTGGTTTTGGATTGCTCTGAGAGGTGCTCTGAGGGCTTTCAATGTTGCTTAGTCGTTGCTTTATTTCTTGTATTTCTTTCTCTAAACGACTTATTCTTTC
>JACCDX010264339.1_pt1 | contig 10751 bp, 10 predicted proteins | sample 7449681 | NCBI WGS metagenome assembly JACCDX01 (sample SAMN15323450, study PRJNA562643) | freshwater metagenome | isolation source: river surface water | place: USA:Blue River Watershed | collected 2017-08-18
GGACGCGCGGGCCCACCAGGGCCGGTGGCTCGTGCGCATCGAGGATGTCGACCGGCCCCGGTGCGTGTCGGGTGCGACCGAGCGCATCCTGTCCCAGCTGGCCGATGTCGGTCTCTTGCCGGATGCGACGCCGCTGCACCAGTCCGGCCGTGATGTCCCCTACCTGGCAGCGCTGGACCGCCTGTCGGCCGCCGGCCTGTCCTATCCCTGCGGCTGCTCGCGCAAGGACATCGAATCCGCCTGGCACGCCAGGGGCCAGACACGTGCGCGGCACGATGAATGGATCTACCCGGGCACCTGCCGCAGCGGCTTGCATGGCAAGCCCGCACGGGCCTGGCGACTGCGCACGGCAGGAGTCCCCGCCATCGATTGGACGGACCGGCGCCTGGGGCCCCAGCGGCAGTGGGTCGAGGCCGAGGTCGGTGACTTCGTGCTGCGGCGGGCCGACGGACTCTGGGCCTACCAGTTGGCGGTGGTGGTTGATGATGCGGACCAGGGCGTGACCGACGTCGTGCGGGGCGAGGACCTGGCCGACAACACTGCGCGCCAGATCCTGCTGCAGAGGGCCCTGGGCCTGCCCACGCCGCGCTACCTGCACACCCCGCTGGTCCTCGGAGCCAACGGCGAAAAGCTGTCCAAGCAGAATGGTGCGGCGCCTCTGGACACCGGCGATGCCCTGGCCTGCCTGCAGGTGGCGGGTACGGTGCTGGGGCTGCGCGTGGCGGGCACCACTGTCAACGACTGGCTGGCGCAGGCCGTGAAAGCCTGGTCAGATACCGCCCGGGCGGCGCCTTGAGACCCGGCGGGATCCCCCGCCGCGGCGGCCCTACGACAATAGGGGCATGAGCGAGACACCGAACGAGCATGGAAACGGCACCCCCGAGGGCGTGGCGCACCCGCGCACCATCCGCAGCTTCGTGCGCCGCGCCGGGCGAACCACCACCGGCCAGGCCAAGGCCTTCGAGACGCTGGGACCGCGCTTTCTGCAGCCCTACACCGGCCAACCCCTTGATCCCGAGGCGGCCTTTGGCCGGCAGGCCCCGACCGTCCTGGAGATCGGCTTCGGCATGGGCGAGGCCACGGCGCACATCGCCGGGCTGATGCCGGAGAAGAATTTCCTGTGCTGCGAGGTGCACGAACCCGGCGTGGGCGCGCTCCTCAAACGCGTTGGCGAACAGGGGCTGCAGAACATCCGCATCGTGCCGCACGACGCGGTGGAGGTGATCGAGCACATGCTGCGACCGGATTCGCTGGCCGGTATCCACATCTTCTTCCCGGACCCCTGGCACAAGCTACGGCATCACAAACGCCGCCTGATCCAGCCGCCGCTGGTGGCCAAGCTCGCGGCACGCCTGGCACCCGGCGCTTACCTGCACTGTGCCACCGACTGGGAGCCGTACGCGCAGCAGATCCTGCAGGTGCTGTCCGCCGAACCGGCACTGCGCAACACCGCGGGTGGCTTCGCACCGAAGCCCCATTACCGGCCCCTGACCAAGTTCGAGAACCGCGGCCTGAAGCTCGGGCACGGGGTCTGGGACGTGGTATTCGAAAAGCGCTGACGCCCCCGGAGCAACCTCGCATGACCCCGAACGCATCCACCGCCCCCTCGACGCCACACATTGTGGTGGACAGCGGTGTGGCCACCCTGACCCTGAATCGACCCGGCCATCGCAACCGCCTTGAAGACGCCGACCTGCGCGCCCTGATGGAGGCCTTCACGCGCTTGGACGCCGATCCGCAGGTACGCGTGGTGGTCCTGACAGCCAATACCGCAGGACAGCCCCGCCCGGTGTTCTGCGCGGGTTACCACATCGGGGATTTTGACGGCCCCGACCACGATCCGGCGATGTTCGAACGTGTGGCTGACGCTCTGGCCCATCTGCGAGCGGTGACGGTCTGCGCACTCAATGGCAGCGTGTATGGCGGCGCCACGGACCTCGCGCTCGCCTGTGACCTGCGCATCGCGTTGGCCGGCATCGAGCTGCGCATGCCGGCCACGGCACTGGGTCTTCACTACTACCCCAGCGGGCTGCAACGCTATGTGGCGCGACTGGGAATATCGGGTGCGAAGCGCGCCTTTCTCACGGCGCGCCCGTTCAGCGCACAGCAGCTGATGGCGCTGGGAGCGCTGGAGGAAATTGCGAGTACTCCCGAGGCGTTGCAGGCCAGCGTGCGGCAACTCACCGCGGAGATCTGCGCGCTCGCGCCGCTGGCGGTGCAAGCCACCAAGCAGTCGCTCAATGAGATTTCATCGGGGCGCTACGACTTGCCTGCCATGCGTGAGCGAGAGCGGCTCACGGCGGGTAGCCTGGACTTTGCGGAAGGACGGCTGGCGTTCCAGGAGAAGCGCACGCCGCGGTTTCGCGGGGAGTGAGCGGGGGCTTTGCAAGCGTGCAGGCTCAGCGAGGCGAGAGACAGCACCGGCGCTAAAACGCCCGCAGCAGGTCAGGCTCGCTGCGCCACCCAGTCCTGCACCGACTTCAGGGCCGCTGGCAGTGCACTGACGTCGGTTCCGCCCGCCATCGCCATGTCCGCCTTGCCACCGCCCTTGCCGCCCACCTGCTGCGCGACGAAGTTGGCCAGTTCACCGGCCTTGACCTGCCCCATGCGGTCAGCGGTGACCCCGGCAGCGATCTGCACCTTGCCGCCGTCCACCGCCGCCAGCACGATGGCCGCGGTCTTGAGCTTGTCCTTGAGCTTGTCCATGGTCTCGCGCAGCGTCTTGGCGTCGGCGCCGGCCAGCGTGGCGGCCAGCACCTTCATGCCCTTGACGTCCACCGCCTGCGACACCAGCTCGTCGCCCTGGCTCGAGGCCAGCTTGCCCTTGAGGGCCGCGACCTCTTTCTCGAGCGCACGCACCTGCTCCATCACCTGGCCGATGCGCGATTGCAGTTCGGCGGCCGGCGCCTTCAGGGCCGCTGCGGCGGCTCCCACCGTCGCCTCTACCTGCTGCAGGTAGGCCAGGGCGTTCACGCCGGTGACGGCCTCGATGCGACGCACGCCCGCAGCCACGCCGGATTCGGCCACTACCTTGAAGAGGCCGATGTCGCCGGTGCGCTGCACATGGGTGCCGCCGCACAGTTCTCGGCTGGAGCCGATATCGAGCACGCGCACGGTCTCGCCATACTTCTCTCCGAACAGCATCATGGCGCCAGTGGCCTTGGCCGATTCGATGTCCATCACCCGCGCCTGGGTGGCGTGGTTGTCCAGGACCTCGGCGTTGACCCGCGCTTCGATCTCGCGCACCTGGGCGGGCGTGACGGGCGCGTTGTGCGTGAAGTCAAAGCGCGTCTTGTCGGCATCGACCAGCGAGCCTTTCTGTTGCACGTGGTCGCCCAGCACCTCGCGCAGGGCCTTGTGCATCAGGTGCGTGACCGAGTGATTGCGCATGGTGGCGGCGCGGCGCGCCATGTCGACCTGGGCGGTCACCGCGTCGCCGACGCTCAGTGCCCCCTGCGCCAGGGTGCCGTGGTGACCGTACACGTCGGCCTTGATCTTCTGGGTGTCGTCCACGGCAAAGCGGGCTGAGCCCGCCACGACGGCGCCCGAGTCGCCCACCTGGCCGCCACTCTCGGCGTAGAAGGGGGTGGTGTCCAGGACGACCACGCCCACCTGGCCGGTCTTCATCTGGGCCACCGGGGTGCCGTCCACGTACAGGGCCACGACCTTCGCCGGCGCCTCGAGCTTCTCGTAGCCCACGAAGGCGTTGGCTGCGCCGGTGTACTCCAGCGCGCGATCCATCTTGAACTTGCCGGCGGCGCGACCCGCGGCCTTTTGCTTGTCCATCGCGGCCTGGAAGCCCGCCTCATCGACCGACACACCGCGCTCGCGGCACACATCGGCCGAGAGGTCCAGCGGGAAGCCGTAGGTGTCGTGCAGCTTGAAGGCCACCTCGCCGGGCAGCACCTTCGCGCCGTCCTTGAGGGCCGCGTCCAGGATGTCCATGCCGTTTTCCAGCGTCTCGAAGAAGCGCTCCTCCTCGGCCTTGAGCACCTCGGTGATGCGCGCGGCGCTGGCTTTCAGGCGCGGGTAGGCCTCGCCCATGAGGGCCACCAGGTCCGGCACCAGCTTGTGGAAGAACGGCGTCTTGCGACCGAGCTTGTAACCGTGGCGGATGCCGCGGCGCACGATGCGGCGCTGCACGTAGCCGCGGCCTTCGTTGGAGGGGATCACGCCGTCCGACACCAGGAAGGCGGTGGCCCGCACATGGTCGGCGATCACGCGCAGCGAGGGATTGGCCAGGTCGGCGCAGCCGGTCTCGCGCGCGGCGGCGCGGATCAGGGTGTCGAAGAGGTCGATCTCGTAGTTGCTGTGAACATGCTGCAGGATGGCCGCGAGGCGCTCCAGGCCCATGCCGGTGTCCACGCAGGGCGCGGGCAGCGGGCGCAGCGAGCCATCGGGCTGCATGTCGAACTGCATGAACACGTTGTTCCAGATCTCGATGTAGCGGTCGCCGTCCTGCTCGGGGCTGCCCGGGGGGCCGCCGGCGACCTCAGGGCCGTGGTCGTAGAAGATCTCGGAGCAGGGGCCGCAGGGACCGGTGTCGGCCATCATCCAGAAGTTGTCGGAGGCGTACTTGGCGCCCTTGTTGTCGCCGATGCGGACCACGCGCTCGGGCGGCAGGCCGATTTCCTTCGTCCAGATGTCGTAGGCCTCGTCGTCGTCGATGTAGACGGTGGCCCACAGGCGCTCGGCGGGCAGCTTGTACACCTGCGTGAGGAGCTCCCAGGCCCACTTCAGGCTCTCGCGCTTGAAGTAGTCGCCGAAGGACCAGTTGCCCAGCATCTCGAAGAAGGTGTGGTGGCGGGCGGTGTAGCCCACGTTTTCCAGGTCGTTGTGCTTGCCGCCAGCGCGCAGGCAGGCCTGCACCGACGCCGCGCGCACGTAGGGGCGCTTGTCGGAGCCCAGAAACACGTCCTTGAACTGCACCATGCCCGAGTTGGTGAACATGAGCGTCGGGTCGTTGCCTGGCACCAGGGGGCTGGACTCGACCACCGTGTGGCCCTTCGCGGCAAAGAAGTCCAGGAAGGTCTTGCGGATGTCGACGACGGAGATGGCGGGCGTGGTCTTGGAGGCGCTCATGGTGTGCTGGTGTGGGGCAGTGACCGCGGGCCCGACACGGGCTGCAGCCGGCTCGAAGACAGGCTGCCACCCCAGGGGGCGGACCCGTTTCGGCCAAGCCGCAGATTATAGGTTTCGCCCCCTGGAGACCCCTCGGGACACACCGGGGAGACCCCAAGGGGGCAAAATCACGTGCAGACGCCTTTTCGGAGACACCCCATGGACATGAAAACCTCCCCCCTTTCCCTCCTGAACGACCCCAGCCTGCTCAAGACCGATGCCCTGATCAACGGGCAGTGGGTCAAGGGCGCGTCGCGCTTTGACGTGCATGACCCGGCCACCGGCGCCAAGCTGGCCGACGTGGCCAACCTGGGCGCCGCCGAGGCCGAACAAGCCATCGCCGCCGCCGATGCGGCCTGGCCCGCCTGGCGCACCAAGACCGGCAAGGAGCGCAGCATCCTCCTGCGCAAGTGGTACGACCTGATCATGGCGAACCAGGACGACCTGGGGCGACTCATGACGGCCGAACAGGGCAAGCCCCTGGCCGAGGCCAAGGGCGAGGTGGCCTATGGCGCCAGCTTCCTCGAGTGGTACGCCGAAGAGGCCAAGCGGGTGAACGGTGAGACCCTGCCGCAATTCGACAACAACCGGCGCCTGCTGGTGCTGCGCCAGCCGATCGGCGTGTGCGCCGCCATCACGCCCTGGAACTTCCCGCTGGCCATGATCACCCGCAAGGTCGCTCCGGCCCTGGCCGCTGGCTGCCCGGTGGTGATCAAGCCGGCCGAGCTCACGCCCCTCACGGCCCTGGCCGTGGCCGAACTGGCCCTTCGCGCGGGCATCCCGGCGGGCGTCCTGAACATGCTGACCGCGGACAGCGCCAACAGCATCGCCGCCGGCAAGGTGTTCTGTTCCAGTGACACCGTGCGCCACATTAGCTTCACCGGCAGCACCGAAGTGGGCCGCATCCTGATGGCGCAGAGCGCGCCGTCCGTGAAGAAGCTCTCGCTGGAGCTGGGCGGCAACGCGCCCTTCATCGTGTTCGACGACGCCGACATCGACTCGGCGGTCGAGGGCGCCATGGCCAGCAAGTACCGCAACGCCGGCCAGACCTGCGTGTGTGCCAACCGCATCTACGTGCAGGAAGGCGTGTATGACCGCTTCGTGGAGAAGTTCACGGCCAAGGTCAAGGCGCTCAAGGTCGGCAACGGCTTCGAGGCTGGCGTGGTGCAGGGCCCGCTGATCGAGGACGCCGCCGTCGAGAAAGTCCAGCGCCATGTGGCCGACGCCGTGAGCAAGGGTGGCCAGGTGACCGTCGGCGGCAAGAAGCTCCAGGGACAGTTCTTCGAACCCACGGTGATTGCCGGTGCCACCGCCGACATGCTGTGCGCGCGCGAGGAGACCTTCGGCCCGCTGGCGCCGATCTTCAAGTTCAAGACCGAGCAGGAAGCCATCGACGCCGCGAACCACACCGAGTTCGGCCTGGCCAGCTACTTCTACAGCCGTGACGTGGGCCGCATCTTCCGCGTGGCCGAGGCGCTGGAGTACGGCATGGTGGGCATCAATGCCGGCATCATCGCCACCGAGCACGTGCCTTTTGGCGGCGTCAAGCAGTCGGGTCTGGGCCGCGAGGGCTCTGCCCACGGCATGGACGAATACCTCGAGATGAAATACCTGTGCCTGGGTGACGTACTGAAGTGACGCCTTCCCGGGCTTGAGGCGGCGGCGCCATGCCGCCCCGAACGCTGTCCTACAGGGGCCGCGCATCCACGCCGACGGGGTGCGCTTGCCGTCCACGGGAAAGTGGGGACTTCAATCCCCCGACAGGAGCTTTCCCATGGACGACACCGTATCCGAATGGAGCGACGCGATCGTGTCCTCGCTCACCACGGCGATGGGCATGCTGTTTTCGGCCGTCCCCAAGATCCTGGGCTTCGTGGTGATCCTCCTCGTCGGCTGGCTGATTGCCTCCCTGGTGGAAAAGGGCGTAGCCGCCCTGCTTCGCACCATCCGTTTCAACGATCTGGCCGAGCGCTCGGGCCTGGGCGAATTCGTGCGCAAGATGGGGGCCGACACCGATTCGTCCGGGATGATCGGATCCGTCACGAAATGGTTCATCCGCCTGATCGCGCTAGTCGTCGCCTTCGACGCGCTGGGCCTGCCCGCGGTGTCCGACGTGCTGCGCCAGCTGCTGCTGTGGCTGCCCAATGTGGTCGTGGCGCTGGTGGTGCTGGTGATCGGCGGGCTGGCAGCCCGGGCCCTGGGCAACCTGGTGCGCGGGGCGGCGGCCGAAGGCGGCCTGAGCAATCCTCAGTTCCTGGCCAAGGTCGCCACCACCCTGGTCTGGGCCTTTGCCATCGTCGTGGCAGTCAACCAGATCGGCATCGCCACCGAACTGGTGAACACGCTGTTCATGGCGGTGGTGGGTGCGGTCGCTCTGGCGCTGGCGTTGGCCTTCGGGCTGGGCGGGCGCGAGACCGCCGCCCGTCTGGTGCAGCGCTGGTACGGGCAGGCGCAGGAGAACGCCGACACCTTCAGCCGCACGGCCGAAGCGGCCTCCAAGCGGGCTGGCAGCGTCATGGCAGGGGGCGGCGCCGGCAGCACCCTGGGCGGGCGCAGCGGCGCGGGCGGGGGAGCCCAGCCTTCGCCAGCCAGCCCTGAACAGTCGCAGTGAAACTCGCCGATGGCAGGGCAGGCCGTCGATTGAGGGAGGGCCGGAACCACAGCGCAGAGTAAGCCTTTAGGATCGCAACTCCCCGAAAATTCGGGTTTTTCGGGGGTACAATAAATTGATCGAATTCGACCCCGACAAGCGGGAGCGAACCTTGCAAGAACGCGGGCTGGACTTTGCCCGCTGTGGGGAAGTCTTCGAGGGTCGTCACGTCACCTTCGAGGACACGCGAATCGACTATGAGGAGAGCCGATTCATCACCCTGGGCTGGCTCGGCGACCGCGTCGTCGTACTGGTATGGACCCCGCGCCTGGAGGCGCGCAGAATCATCAGCCTGAGGAAAGCCAATGACCGCGAAAAAGCCGTCTTCTTGCAGCGAATGGGTTGACCCCGACGACGCGCCGGAAATCACCGCTCAAATGATTGAAGCAGCCGACGTGTACGAGGGGACCAAGCTCGTCTCTCGCGGCCGACCCAAGTTGGCGACTCCCAAGCAGGCCATCAAGGTGCGCCTGGACGCCGATGTCTTGGAGGCCCTGCGGGCCAGCGGCGACGGCTGGCAGACCCGTATCAACGACACCCTTCGGGCCTCGCTGCGCCTGGCAGGCCGGATCTGAACCCTGCATCGCGGTACACTTCGGCCACTGGGCGCCGTAGCGACGGGAACGCTACGGCGACGAGGGAATCAGCCACGCAGGGCAGTTTCCCCGCTGAAATCGGTGATGTACGAAACGCGGGCGTCGTTCAATGGCAGGACCTGAGCTTCCCAAGCTCAAGACGTGGGTTCGATTCCCATCGCCCGCTCCAACCTCCCTCCAAACAGTGATCGAACGACCTGTTCATCGAACTGACATATATTTCGATGATCATTGAATTATGGAAGAAAAAGACGTTGTCCGGGCCCTGGCCGCCCTCGCCCAACCCGTGCGCCTGCAGGTGTTTCGCGCGCTCGTGGTGGCCGGCATCGAGGGCCTCACGCCCACCCTGCTCGCGGCGGGCCTGGGGGTGTCCCCGAGCAGCCTGTCCTTCCACCTGAAAGAACTGACGCACGCCGGCCTCATCTCGCAGGAGCGCGCCAGCCGTCACCTGATCTACCGTGCCCGCTTCGGGCAGATGAACGCCCTGCTCGCCTACCTCACCGACAACTGCTGCGAGGGCGCGGCCTGCGGCGTGGCACCTGTCGCATGCAAAGCCTGACCCGAACCGCAGTGCCCCTCATGACACCCAGCATCCCCCGCCCCCTGAACGTTCTGTTCCTGTGCACCCACAACTCCGCACGCAGCATCCTGGCCGAAGCCCTGCTCAATCACCTGGGCGCTGGTCGCTTTCACGCGTATTCCGCCGGCAGCAGCCCGCGCGAAAACCAGAAGCCCAACCCACTCGCGATTGAAACGCTGCACAAGGCCGGCATCGCCACCGACGGCCTCTCCAGCAAAAGCTGGGACGTGTTCGCGGGGCCCGATGCCCCACACATGGACCTCGTGATCACCGTCTGCGACAACGCCGCCGGCGAAGTCTGCCCCTACTGGCCCGGCCAACCCGCCACCGCGCACTGGGGCTACGCCGATCCGTCGGCCGTCGAAGGCGGCGAGGACAAGCAACGCGAGGCCTTCCGCCAGACCCTGCACCTGATACGCCGGCGCCTGGAGGCCTTGGTCAACCTGCCACCCGATCGCCTGGACCGCCTGTCGATCCAGCAGACCGCCCGCGACCTCGCCCAGGGGGCGGCATGAGCGCGCAGGTGCAAGCCACCACTCCATCGGAGGCGCCGGCCCCCATGAGCGTCTTCGAGCGCTGGCTCACGCTCTGGGTAGCCCTGTGCATCGTCGCCGGCGTCGCACTCGGGCAATGGCTGCCCGGGGTCTTTCGCACCATCGGCGCGATGGAGTTTGCGCGTGTCAACCTGCCGGTAGGCCTGTTGATCTGGGTGATGATCATCCCGATGCTGGTGAAGGTGGACTTCGGCGCGCTGGGCCAGGTGCGCCAGCACGTACGCGGCATCGGTGTCACGCTGTTCGTGAACTGGGGGGTCAAGCCTTTTTCGATGGCCTTTCTTGGCTGGCTGTTCATCCGGGAGCTGTTCGCGCCCTGGCTGCCGGCCGACCAGTTGGACAGCTACATCGCCGGCCTGATCCTGCTGGCGGCGGCGCCCTGCACCGCGATGGTGTTTGTCTGGAGCCGGCTCACGAACGGCGACCCGCTGTTCACGCTGTCGCAGGTGGCTCTCAACGACAGCATCATGGTCGTCGCCTTCGCGCCGCTGGTCGGTCTGCTTCTGGGCATGTCGGCCATCGTGGTGCCCTGGGACACGCTGGTCACTTCGGTGGTGCTGTACATCGTGATTCCGGTGCTGATCGCGCAGGTCTGGCGCAAGTCGCTGCTGGCACGCGGCCCGGCGGCCTTCGACGCGGCCATGGCCCGCATCGGCCCCTGGTCCATCGGCGCGCTGCTCGCGACCCTGGTGCTGCTGTTCGCCTTTCAGGGCGAGGCCATCCTGCGCCAGCCGCTGGTGATCGCGCTCCTGGCGGTACCGATCCTGATCCAGGTCTTCTTCAATTCGGCGCTGGCCTACTGGCTCAATCGCCGCCTGGGCGAGAAGCACAGCGTGGCCTGCCCCTCGGCGCTGATTGGCGCGTCCAATTTCTTCGAGCTGGCGGTCGCCGCCGCGATCAGCCTGTTCGGGTTTCACTCGGGCGCGGCGCTGGCGACGGTGGTGGGCGTGCTGATCGAAGTGCCGGTGATGCTGGTGGTGGTCCGCGTGGTGAACGGAACCCGAGGTTGGTACGAAGCACGCACCTGACGCAGATCAAAGCGGGGCCGGATACGCGCCACCATACTTCCCAATTTGAGGTCGTGGTGGCACTACAGAAAATCCTCGTCTGGGACGCGCCGGTGCGCGTGTTCCACGCACTCTTGGCAGTGAGTTTTGCTGGCGCCTGGCTCACCGCAGAAGCCGATGGATGGCGCCTGGCGCATGTGACCCTGGGCTACACCGTGGCGGCCCTGGTGGCTTGGCGCATCC
>JACCDX010823221.1_pt1 | contig 10750 bp, 7 predicted proteins | sample 7449681 | NCBI WGS metagenome assembly JACCDX01 (sample SAMN15323450, study PRJNA562643) | freshwater metagenome | isolation source: river surface water | place: USA:Blue River Watershed | collected 2017-08-18
GGTTTGTCTAGTCCACTGGACTTAAAGGTACTACTTACTTTGCGTGCGTTAAGCGACGCAATTTTGGTAGGCGCCACAACTATCCGAAAAGAAAATTACCAAACACCAAAACTACGGGGTGAATTTAATCAATTAAATACAGTTGCCCCTAAATTGGTAATTTTAAGTCGAACTTTGGAATTCGATTTAACAACAAGACTGTTTGCGAACCCCGAGAACAAACCGATATTTGTATCAAGTCCCCAAGATGATACATATTGGCAATTGAATTATCAACAGCTAAGCAAATTAGCGAATGTAATTTTGGTTGACAAGTATTTTTCATTGACTGAAGTTGTCACGCACCTGCGGAATCTGGGAATGCAAAAAATTACCAGCGAGGGTGGGCTAAAAACGCTAGTTGAATTAATGCAGGAAGATCTAGTGGACGAGCTTGATATCACCATGTCCCCCATCTCACTGGGACATCCTGCTGCCAGAACGGTTGTACATGATGCAATTAATACTTGGCCTAACCGAGTAAGCGCCAAAATTGGTCAGCATCGCATATGGCGAATAAAGCGTTAGATTAGATAAATATGGATTCGCAAAAAATTTACAAGTCTGATGCAGAATGGCGGGCGCAGCTAAGTCCTGAAGAATACCGAGTACTTCGTCAGGCTGGCACTGAAGCGCCGTTTATCGGTGAGTACACCGACACAGAAACCGAAGGTGTTTATCGGTGCCGGGCGTGTAATGCCGAATTATTTAGAAGCGACCATAAATTTCATTCTGGATGCGGTTGGCCCTCATTTTTTACTCCATTGGCCAAGGACTCAGTAATTGAAATAACAGATACTTCACATGGAATGGTTAGAACAGAAATTCGTTGTGCAAATTGTGATTCCCATTTAGGGCATGTTTTCGCAGGTGAAGGCTACGGAACGCCTACCGATTTGCGTTATTGCATTAACTCAATTTCGTTAAAGCTTGAGCCAAAATCATCCTGAAGTTATTGCGGCAACTCCGGCCATCGTCACAATAATTCCAAAATACTGAATTAACATCAGGCGCTCTTTTAAAAACCACCAAGCCAATAACGCAGTTGCCACTGGAAATAGTGAACCAAGTACTGAAACTATAGAAATTAGGCCAAGCCCAGCCGCAGTTGTAAACAAAACGTTGGCAATAGCATCTAAAGATCCTGTTACTGCCAATAAGGGAACGTCAGATTTTTGTAACCCACCAAATGTTCGCAAAATAAGTGCGACACTGACCATGACACTTACTTGGGCAACACGCATCATAACTACGGTGCCAGCTGGATTAATTTCACCACCACGAGCCATAAATAAAACAGTAAAACCAAACATTGCTGCGGAAATGAATGCGAGCAACACTGGCTTTATGGCGGCATCCCCACGAAACTCTGGACCACTTGCTAACACAACGCCCACAATCGCTAACGCGATTCCAAAATTTTGTATCGCTGTTGGTTGCTCCCCGGCTAGATAGCCATACGCTAACGGAACAAGTACACCTAAAGAACCAATCGGTGCAACTATTCCCATTTGCCCAGTAGCTAAAGCTTGGTAATAAGCCATCAACGCAACCATGCCTATTAAACCGGCAAGGACTCCGTAATAAATAACTTCACGACTAAACCAAAATTGACCGTACGCAAGTGCAACTATGCTGATCGCTATCAAACCGAACGGCTGAGAACCGCCGATAACCGCGACTGAACTTCGTTTCTTCGAGAGAATTCCACCCAAGAAATCTGCAGTACCCCAAGCAAAACTTGAGAGTAAAGCAAGTACCGCAGCCATTAGCCAACTCTATCGGTTACAGTTCAACACCCGAATCGCTCAAGGCGCAATTAATGCGGCGCGCCAATACTGATAACCCAGCATCAATTTATAGTCTTGAATTGATGAACTTACGGAGTACGCAGGACATGTCAACAGACAACTGGGATGAAGTAGTAAAAAGTTTGTCTAACTTGGACTTTCGCGCCGAAATATTAGTTGAAGAAGTTCCCGCTCCAGCTCGGTTGGCGCCGCATAGTTTTGCCCTTGCACTTGATGTCGTCGACGCAAACGATAATGAGTTGGCGAATGGTCGGTTCGTAGTTCTCTATGATCCTGATGGGCAGGAAACTTGGAATGGCAACATTCGTATTGTGACTTTTGTCCGAGCTCCGATAGAAAATGACGTTGTTACTGACGAAATTTTTGACGATGTTGCGTGGTCTTGGTTAGTTGAAGCATTAACAGAATCAGAACATGGATTTCACAACATAAGTGGAACAGTTACCAGAACTATTTCGAAGTCATACGCAGGAATTGAAGATCGTCAAGCAGAGACCGATGTTGAAGTTAGAGCATCATGGACGCCGAATAGTTTCAATGTTGGTGAACAACTCCAGTCTTGGCTAAATTTTGTAGAACGTGCTGCCGGGCTAACACCCCTTCCACCCGGAGTAACTTCGCTATCTCGAAATCGCTAGCACATGACCGAATTAGAAAATAATTTAGTCCGAATTGACCTGCCCAGAGATGGGCTCACCGAGTTAATTGATAGCCCCCGTGGCTTGGCGACAGCGGCGGACTTACTTGCTAATGGTACTGGGCCTGTTGCCATTGATGCTGAACGAGCAAGTGGTTTCAAATACAGTCAACGAGCATACTTAGTGCAATTGCGTAGAGAAAAAAGTGGCACATTTTTAATTGATCCAATTGAGTTTGAAAATCTTAATTTAATTCAAGAATCAATCGCTGACACTGATTGGATTCTTCATGCTGCCAGTCAAGATTTAGTTTGCTTAGCCGAAGTAGGGCTGCGTCCCACTAGAAATTTATTCGATACTGAATTAGCTGGTCGACTACTGGGATTGCCAAAAGTCGGGTTAGGCACCCTGGTTGAAACACAACTTGGCTTTTCTCTTGCTAAAGAACACAGTGCAGCAGATTGGTCCGCTCGACCATTGCCCGACGAATGGCTAGCTTATGCTGCGCTCGATGTTGAGTTTCTAATTGAGCTTTGGTTGAATTTGGCAGATCAGCTAAGTGAGCAAAATAAATTCAACTGGGCGCTCGAAGAGTTTGAGCACGTTAAATCAAATACTGCTGCCAAGATTCGCACAGATCCTTGGCGACGTCTTTCTGGAATACACAAAATTAAGGATGCCCGACAGCTGGCGATTGCTCGATCGCTTTGGCAGGCCAGAGATGAACTTGCCAATAATTTAGACATAGCCAGTGGACGCTTATTAAACGATAACCAACTTCTTGAGATGGCCCAGTTAAAAAATTGGACTGAAGTCTTAGAACTACCATTTATGAAAACTCGGGGCCTAAAGCGCAATTTAAATATTTGGGAGTCTGCTTTTACCGCTGGCTTAAATGTGGCGCAGAATGATTTACCTGAACTTAAAGTAAAAGCTGAAGGTCCGCCAAATCCACGCAATTGGCAAACCCGGCATCCGGATTTATATGCAAACTTAGAGGCGATTCGTACGCAAATAATGCATCTGGCTCAAGAGGTATTAGTCCCAGTCGAAAATTTGATTTCACCAGATGCGATAAGAAGGATCGTTTGGCATCAACCAAAGAGTCGTGATGCACTAAATGAAATGTTTGACCAAACTCGAGTGCGCAACTGGCAACGTGAATTAGTAGACAAAATTATTGTAGATGTGCTTGGTTTAGATTAACCGACAGTTGCTTGTAATTTTTGTCTAACCACACTTGCAATACTTGGCGCATCCAAACCGTATTTTTGCAGTAAATCAACCCGATTAGCTTGGGCTAAGAACTCTTTAGGTATACCTAAATTAACTACCGGCACAGTTAAACCTTGTTGGTTTAGGGCGCTGCCTATTGCTTCACCAATGCCACCGGTAACTAACCCGTCTTCGACGGTCACAACTAAAGCACTGTCCTGCATGTTGGCTATTAAATCTGGATTTATTGGTAAAGCCCAAACTGGATCAATTACTAGGACTTGGTAGCCTTCATTCTTCAATGTATTGGCAGCTTGCAAAACCTGAGTGGCTAAAGCTCCGATGCTGATGATGGTTACGTCAGGATCTTGTGAATCAAGAAGTACATCGCCAAAGGTCAAAGTTTGTTGCGCTGGAATTGGTTCAACTAAAGCACCTTTTGGAAAACGAACCACCGTTGGATGGTCGGATTTTTCAACAGCTTTATTTAACGCAATTTTTAATTGTTCGCCATCACGCGGTGCGGCTAACTCAAGTGTTGGGACTATTTTAAGTAGCGCTAAATCCCACATACCATTATGGCTCGGGCCATCGTCTCCGGTAATTCCAGCGCGATCCAATACAAAAGTGACTCCGGCTTGATGTAGCGCACAGTCCATAATGACTTGGTCAAGTGCCCGGTTTAAGAATGTGCTGTACACCGCAACAATCGGATGTAAACCAGCATGTGCCATACCTGCTGCGCTGGTTACGGCGTGCTGCTCTGCAATACCCACATCAAAAGTTCGGTCTGGAAAATTTGCCTTGAATTTATCTAGACCAGTTGGTCCAAGCATGGCAGCAGTAATAGCCACTACATCCTGGCGTTTATTTCCTAGCGCCACTAACTCATCGCTAAATACACTTGTCCAGTTTGGACCAGCTTTCTTAAGTGGTTTGCCGTCTTCAGGATCAACAACGCCAACAGCATGAAACTTTTCCGCATCATCTTGTTCAGCTGGTCGATATCCGCGCCCTTTTTCAGTTATTGCATGAACAATTACTGGAGCACCAAAGTCACGTGCCCGTTGCAGTGCGAACTCCAATTCTTCAACATTGTGACCATCGACCGGTCCAATGTATTTAATGCCAAGATCTTCGAACATACCTTGCGGTGCAACGAAGTCTTTAATACCTTTTTTCATTCCGTGGAGCGCTTCAAAAACTAAATGTCCACCGACCGGAGCGCGTTCAAGAACTCCTTTACCCCACTCAAGGAATTTTTCGTAACCTTTTGTCGTGCGAAGAGTTGCCAGATGGTGCGCCATGCCACCGATAGTCGGAGAATAAGAACGCTCATTATCATTGACCACAATTACTATTGAGCGCTCTGATCCATCAGCAATATTGTTTATTGCCTCCCAAGTCATTCCGCCAGTTAGCGCACCATCGCCAACCACGGCTACGACATGTCTATCTTTTTCTCCATGTATTTCAAATGCTTTTGCAATTCCATCTGCATATGACAAGGCAGTTGAAGCGTGGCTATTTTCAATTACGTCGTGAATACTCTCTTCTCGACTTGGATAGCCTGATAAACCATTTTTTTGGCGAAGCGAATCAAAATCCCCTGCCCGCCCGGTAACAATTTTGTGGACATACGACTGATGACCGGTATCCCAAAGAATTGGATCTCTTGGTGACTCGAAAATTCGATGGATCGCCAAAGTAAGTTCAACAACACCTAAGTTGGGTCCTAAATGCCCGCCCGTCTTAGAAACTTTTTCGACTAGAAATTCTCGAATTTCACTCGCTAGCTGCGCTAGCTCTGGATAGCTCAAACCCTGTAAATCGGCAGGTGAATTAATCCGTTCTAGCACGTATTCACCTTTCGGTTTATTCGACCAGCCAAGCCGGTTAGCCACCCACAAGTTTACTTGGCTATTAAAAAACGCAAGTTGAACTATTTAGGCTGCTAGCAAACTGCGCAAAACGTACTGCAGAATTCCACCATGTCTGAAGTAATCTGCCTCGCCAGGTGTATCTATCCGAACTACGGCTTCAAATTCCTTAACCGCACCGTCCTGACTCACCGCCGAGACGGTAACCGTTTTTGGAGTCTTTCCTTCATTCAGCTCGGTAATCCTGGAAATGCTAAAAGTTTCACTTCCAGTTAAACCTAACGATTGCGCATCTTGTCCAGTTTTATATTGCAGCGGCAAAACACCCATCCCAATTAAATTTGAGCGATGGATGCGCTCGTAGGATTCAGCGATCACTGCTTTTACGCCAAGTAATGCTGTGCCTTTAGCTGCCCAGTCTCGCGAGGAACCTGAACCATATTCTTTGCCAGCCAAGATTACAAGCGGAACACCGGCTTGCGCTGCAGCAACTGATGCTTCATAAATGGTTGTTTGTGGTGCATCTGGTTTTGTGAAATCCCGAGTGAATCCACCTTCAACGCCATCGAGTAGTTGATTCTTGAGTCTGATGTTGGCGAATGTTCCTCGAATCATCACTTCATGATTACCGCGACGAGAGCCGTACGAATTGAAGTCCATTTTGTCTACACCATTAGCTAGCAAATATTTTCCGGCGGGACTATCAACTTTTATTGATCCAGCGGGTGAGATGTGATCTGTGGTAACACTGTCGCCTAACTTAGCTAAAACCCTTGCATTCTTTATATCTGCTACCGGCAACGGATTGGCAGGCATATTTTCAAAATACGGAGGACGACGAACGTAGGTGCTCTTTGCATCCCAATCAAAAGTGTCTCCGGTTGGAGTTTTTAAATTGCGCCATTTTTCGTCACCGGCGAAAACATCGCGATAACGTGCAGTAAACATTTCCGGATCAATCGAACGATCGATTACGTCTTGCACATCTTTACCAGAAGGCCAGATATCCTTTAGAAATACCGGATTTCCTTCTTTATCGTTACCTAATGGTTCAGTGACTAAGTCAATGTCCATTGATCCGGCAATCGCATAAGCAACTACTAATGGTGGCGATGCTAAATAGTTCATCTTCACATCGGGATTTATGCGACCTTCGAAATTTCGATTTCCGGAAAGTACTGCGGCAGCAGCTAGATCGTTTTCTTGAATCGCTGAACTAATTGGCGCATCAAGTGGTCCTGAATTTCCGATGCAAGTTGTACAGCCATACCCAACTAAATTAAAACCAAGTTTGTCTAGATACGGAGTCAGACCTGCTTTGTTGTAGTAGTCCGTTACCACTTGTGATCCGGGCGCCAAAGTAGTTTTTACCCAAGGTTTGCGAGAAAGACCTTTTTCGACTGCATTCTTAGCTAACAAACCTGCAGCAAGCATCACAGATGGATTCGACGTGTTGGTACAAGATGTGATCGCTGCAATAACCACTGAACCATGAGAGATTTCAAATTCATCAGCACCGTTAGTAACATTTACTTTTTTATTGGGTTCAGCGGTGTAGGTAGGTAGAGCTTCGGTAAATGCTTGGGTAGCTTTAGTTAGCTCTATGCGATCTTGTGGGCGTTTTGGTCCGGCAATAGATGGCACTACTGTTCCTAAATCTAGTTCCAGATATTCACTGTAAATAGGTTCAGAACTTGGGTTATGCCATAAGCCCTGTAGCTGCGCATAATCTTTAACTAGGGCAATATGTTCTTCACTTCGACCGGTAAGACGCAAATAATTCAAAGTTTCATCATCTATTGGGAACACCGCAACAGTTGAACCATATTCAGGGCTCATGTTTCCTATCGTTGCTCGGTTAGCAAGCGAGACTGCGCTTACCCCCTCACCATAAAACTCAACAAATTTTCCAACTACGCCATGTTTACGAAGCATTGCGGTGATTGTTAAAACTAAATCTGTTGCAGTTGTTCCGGCAGGTAACGTTCCGAATAACTTAAACCCAACAACCCGCGGGATCAGCATCGAGACTGGTTGACCCAACATCGCTGCTTCAGCTTCGATTCCACCTACTCCCCAACCCAGTACACCGAGGCCGTTAACCATGGTGGTGTGCGAGTCAGTTCCGACACAAGTGTCTGGGTAAGCCAAGCCATCGCGAACCATCACAACTCTGGCCAATGCTTCAATGTTTACTTGATGAACAATTCCAGTACCAGGTGGGACTACTTTGAAGTCCGTGAAAGCATCTTGACCCCAACGTAAGAATTGGTAACGTTCGCCATTTCTTTGGTATTCCAACTCAACGTTCGCTTCGGCGGCATCCTCGCGTCCAAAAAAATCAGCGATAACTGAGTGATCAATTACCAGTTCAGCTGGAGCTAATGGATTAATTCGCTTTGGATTGCCACCCAGTTCAGTGAATGCTTCGCGCATCGTTGCCAAGTCGACAATGCATGGCACACCTGTGAAATCTTGCATGATTACCCGGGCCGGCGTGAATTGGATTTCATCAGTAGGTTCGGCGTTGGCATCCCAATTAGCTAGCGATTCAATCTGCCTGGCAGTTACATTGGCGCCATCTTCGGTGCGAAGTAAGTTCTCTAATAAAACTTTATGCGTATAGGGCAATCGTTCAATGCCGCTCAGTGCCTTAAGGGCAAAAACTTCAACTTCAGTAGATCCTGATTTGAACTTAGTTTTTGCTCCGAACGAGTTGAGGCTGGTCATTATGCTCCTAAAAATATCTTGAATCCAAGATATTTAAATTCTAATGCACCAAGATTTTTACTGATTAAGCGGAACGAACTTGGCAATGCACTCAACGTGTGCTGTATTTGGGAATGCATCAAAACCAGCCAGTTCAGTAAGTTCCCAACCAGCATCTTTTAAATAACCGGTATCTCGACCTAGTGCGGCTGGATCGCAAGCAACGTAAACGATAGCTCGGTTGGCAATTTTGGCGATTCGATCGATAACTTTTTGACCAGCTCCAGTTCGAGGAGGGTCAAGAATTACGACATCAAAGTTTTCCTTAGTAGCGCTAACCCACTTTTCTACATCTGATGTAACCAGCGTCAAATTTGCTAGATCGCTACATGACCTTCTGGCATCACGCACGGCATTTATCGAACTTTCAACGGCAGTTACTTCTCCAGTCTCGCCAACATCTTTTGCTAAACAAGCAGCAAAAAGTCCAGCACCGGAATAAAGATCCAACAATCGGTCACCATTATTTAGCCCAGCAAACTGACGAACTTGATTTACAAACCGAGCTGGTGCATCTTTATGAACCTGCCAAAATGAACTCGCATGAATCCTCCAAGATCGATCTTCAACAACTTCATCGAGCCAAGGACCACCGTTTTGGTCTACAAGAACTACTTGACCAGTTGAACTTTGTGCCGTGGCGATTTCAGCAGAACCAAGGTGTAGCGCCTGAGTTGCGATTTGTACTGATCCGGGAACTGCAATTAAACAATCTAAAATTTCAACAGCAGAATGTGATCGCGCCATTCTCATGCCAATTGAATAATTTGCTATGTTTACGTATCGATTTCGAGTACGCCAATGTAGTCCATTTTCATCTTTAGCCAAAGGTTGAACTTTGAAATGTTCAATTGGTTCATTGTTGACGATTTCCACTCGACCTAGATGAGCTAACTGCTCGATCACAACAGCGCTTTTTAATTCGAGTTGATAGGAATACTTAGCATGTTGCCAATCGCAACCGCCACAAATGCCGGCGTATTGGCAAAGTGGTTCTATTCTGGCTGCGCTTGCTTCGATTACCGAAATTACATCTGCACGCAAGTACCGTTTATTTACCTCAGTAACTTCGGCTTCGACTAGTTCACCTGGCAAACTGTGTCGAACAAACACAGCTTGGCCATTATGTCGACCGATGCAAAATCCGCCATTCGCTACTTTGTCAACGCGAAGTGTAATTTGATCGCCAATTAAAACTTTCTTTTCTTCGGATTGGCTATTCATTTAATTTACTAAACCTGACATCTTCCAATTAGTCATTTGTAAACGCAGCAGATGCGTCTTGCTCAACCAATTCACTAGATGCTAACTGCCATGGAACAGAAACCACCATCACCCCAGGTGTGAAAAGTAAGCGACCCTTAAGTCTTAGGGCGCTTTGATTGTGCAGTAACTGCTCCCACCACTTACCCACTACATATTCTGGAATGTAAATAGTGATTAGATCGCGCGAACTTTGTCTGGCAATCGAACGGACATAGTCCAGAATTGGCCTGGTTATTTCCCGATATGGCGAATGCAGAACAGTTAAAGTAACCGGAATCTTACGGTCGTTCCACTCTTGCTCAAACTTTTCCGTTTCTGTCGGATCCACAGCTACCGTTACTGCTTCTAGCGTGGTTGGCCGCGTGGCTCTTGCATAAGCAAGTGCTCTAAGTGTTGGCTTATGAATTTTTGAAACCAAGACGATCGCGTGCACTCGGGCAGGTAATGTCACAACATCTTCTGCAGTTACCGAAAGTTCTTTGGCCACACTTTGATAATGCTGATAGATGATCCGCATTATGGTGTAAAAAAACAGCATGGCCGCAATAGATATCCAGGCTCCATATGTGAACTTTGTGATCAAAATAATGATTAAAACAACACCGGTTAACGAAAAGCCAACTGTATTGATTGCCTTTTTCCGGCGCATACTTAATTTGTTCGAGTCGCTTATTTCACTCGATATTCGTTTTTGCCAATGCTTCATCATGCCAAATTGGCTAAACGTAAACGATGTAAAGACTCCCACTGCATATAAGGGAATCAGCAAAGTAACTTCAGCTTTAAAGACAAAGACCAACAAAATTGCCATTGCAGAAAGGGCAATAATTCCATTGCTATGTGCGAGTCGATCACCGCGGGTTTGTAATTGACGTGGCAAAAATCCATCTCGGGCCAAAATGGAACCCAGCAATGGGAAGCCATTGAATCCGGTATTGGCTGCAAGCACCAAAATCAGGGCAGTTACCAGCGCTACAAATCCAGCAAACAACGGAAAGTCACTAAAGACTGCATTTGCAATTTGAGCAATAACTGTCTTTTGTTCAACATTTTCAGGTTTACCAATTAATAACGCATCATCATGGGTAACGCGAACTTGAGTTATCTGGGCAAGTAAGGTGATGCCGATAAA
>JACCDX010126526.1_pt1 | contig 10746 bp, 12 predicted proteins | sample 7449681 | NCBI WGS metagenome assembly JACCDX01 (sample SAMN15323450, study PRJNA562643) | freshwater metagenome | isolation source: river surface water | place: USA:Blue River Watershed | collected 2017-08-18
AATTTAATTGATGGTCCAGCAGTAGGGGCTGTTGGATTGCCAGTTGGTGTTGCTTCTGGACGAATCGGCATCGACTAATCTCCTCAAGACCTTCGCGGCCAGCCTCGTGTTGAGGTCGGCCTCTCTAAAGCGAATTACACGCTTGTAATCCGCTTAAGTCAAGTGCGATCCTGAGGTTGAGACTCTGATTTCCTGCAATTTCGCTAAATATTCCGCAAATTCAAGTGTAAAAACCCGATTCTGCGGTGATTTATCGACTTAAGCCGGAGAGATCTCTAAATTTTCAGTCGCAGAAAGGTATTTCGACAGAACCTGCTCCCCTGCGGCGACTTTGGTCCCTTGAAGAATAAATGAATCCTTGATTTGAGCTCCATCGCCGATCGTGACCCCATTGCCAATGATGGAGTTTGAAATAGTTACGCCGCTGCCAATGACGCAATCGGCTCCAATGCTCGAACCACCAGTGGCTCGGCTGCCTGCACCCAAAGAACTTCCCTCCCCGAGTGCGAATTCGCCGTTAACCAAATCGCGAGAGCCTTTAAATAGCGCCGCTGGCGTGCCGATATCAAGCCAATAAGACTGTTCGCTGTAACCAAATACAGGGCGGCCTTGGCTAACCAAATTAGGAAAAGTTTCGCGCTCAACGCTTACAACTTTATTAAGTGGAATATCGGCAATCACAGAAGGTGAAAAAATGTAACACCCTGCATTGATTGCATTGGTAATCGGGTTTTCCATCTTCTCCAAAAATGCGGTTACGCGACCGTCGTTATCGGTTGGTACGCAACCGAATGCGCGGGCATCTTCTACGTTGATTAAATGCAAGGTGGCATCGGCCGAATTCTTGCGATGAAAGTCCAATTGCTTAGAAATACTATGGTGGCTTAAAACATCGCCGTTGAAGATTACAAACTCTTCGTTTGCCGCTTTGGCGGCTTCGATATCAATGAGTTCAGCAGCGTTACGTATCGCACCACCTGTACCAAGGGGTTCCTTTTCAACCGCATACTTAAGTTGCATTCCCCATTTCGAACCATCCCCAAAATAAGGAATAAAAACTTCAGAGAGATAGGAAGTGGCCAGAATTACCGTAGTAATTCCGGCCTTCTTTGCAGCCAGAAGTTGGTGTTCGGTTACAGGCAAGCCACCGACGGGCAACATAGGTTTCGGAGTTTGATTGGTAAGTGGCTTAAGGCGCGTTCCGAAACCACCGACAAGAAGAATTCCAATAGCCAAGTTAAATCGCCTCATTTATTCGCTGGGCGGCCTCATTTATTTGCGCATCTGTGGCAGTCATGGCTATTCGAATATGCGAAGAACCTAATTCGCCGTAGAACGAACCCGGGGTGGCAACTATGCCTAGCTCGGCCAACCATTTAACTGATGCCCAACAATCTTCCGAACGCGTACACCAGATGTATAAACCTGCGGCAGTTTCTTCGATCTTAAATCCAGCTGCGATAAGTGCCGGCGCCAAGATTGCGCGACGTGCGTTATAGCGTTCTCTTTGGGCGACTACATGCGTTTCATCCGAAAGCGCTGCAACCATCGCGTTTTGTATTGGCAACGGGACCATCATTCCTGCGTGCTTTCGTATTTCGCGAATCTCCGAAATTAACTTCGGATCACCAATTAGGAATGCTCCTCGGTAGCCTGCCATTGAAGAGCGTTTAGATAAAGAATGCACCACCAAAATATTTGAGTTATCTCCATCGGTGTATTTAAGAAGTGAAGTCGGTTGCGCCGAATCACCGAAGTCGATGTAACACTCATCGCAAACCAGCGTCGCCCCGCTCTTGCGCGCCCAATTAACTGCATCACGAAGTTCTTTCTCTGAATGCACTCGGCCTGTTGGATTGGATGGAGTGTTGACCCAGGCGAAATCTGCACTCGGCCAGTCTTGGGCTGCAATGCCAACTGCTATGGGTTCTGCTTGCGCTAAAAGGGCACCAACTAAGTAAGTTGGGTAGGCAATTTCGGGATAGATAACTTTCTTACTTTGTAAAATTGTTGGTAGCCAAGCGACTAACTCTTTGGAACCAATTAAAGGCAGAACATCAAAATCTCCTGAAGCCCCTAAATGATTTATCGCCCAACTACGTATCGCATCTTGCAAATCTTTAGTGCCGGCTGTAACTGGATAGCGTGGTGAATCGCTGCTTTCCTTTAACGCGGATTGAATATGTAATGGCGTTGAATCAACTGGCGTGCCCTGCGAGAGGTCGATTGCTCCCTTTGGGTGTTCACGCGCAATTTGTGAATACGGAGCTAACGCATCCCAAGGAAAATCTGGCAGTTTTTCACGCATAGCTTTTCCTGGAATTGCGCGGTTGGTTACTGAAATTACTCTTTGGCAGGAAGTTCAACCACGCTTGGGTGATCGCTATTAGTGAGACCAACCTTTGCAGCGCCGCCAGGAGAACCTAGTTCAACGAAAAACTCTGTGTTTACCTTTGAGAAATCTTTCCATTGTGATGGAACATCATCTTCGTAGTAGATGGCTTCGACAGGGCAGACAGGTTCGCACGCGCCGCAATCGACACATTCGTCTGGCTGGATATAGAGCATGCGGTTACCTTCATAGATGCAATCAACCGGGCACTCTTCGATACAAGACTTATCTTTAATATCAACACAAGGCTGAGCGATTACGTAGGTCACGAGCATTCCTCCAGAAAAGTTCACACCGCCCTGCGTATCAGAGCCTGCGATGGCGCTAATTCTAACCATGCACTTCGCCTTACGCCCGATTAAGGTAACGACATGGGCCAGGCGATTCAGAGATCACATCCCAGCCTCGCAGGTGCCATTGGCTCCCGAGTGACGTTACGCCTCCACGATGCTGGCGGGGGCTTCCGAGATATTGTCGGAATTCTCCAAAGCTTTTCCGGCGAAGTCGGACAGTTAATTAACTCCAAAGGCGTAGAACATACTTTCTCTCTCAGCGATGTAGCGATCTGGCGAGAGATCAAAGCTTTGCCAGATCGTGCAGGCACTGGTGCGCCCTACTCTCATCGGATCATGGAGCTAGAAAATCTTTCGGATAAAACTTGGCCTGCAGATAATTTGATGGAGTTAGGAAAATGGAGATTACGTATCTCTGACGGATTTACTATGCGGGCAAATTCAGTGCTTCCGACAGGGGCTGCTCCGTATGGTGAGCCGAGTTTAGAAATTTCCGATGCTGTTAAGAAAATTGTTGAAATTTATAGAGAACACAATTTAACGCCGACTTTTACAATTCCCCTTCCGATCTATGAAGATCTCGATCGTTACTTGGATAGCCAAGGTTGGACGGTAAAGATTGGCGCAGAGTATTTGGTCGATGACATCTCGACTCCAACAGAAATTACACATCCTGAATTTACGGCGGTAATCAAAGATGAACCGAGCCCTGAATGGTTGGCGCTGCAAAAAGATTTCGCCCTGGAAAGAATTATGCGCAACTACCCCGCCAAATATGTGCAAATAACATCTGGTGAAAAGTTAATTGCGATTGGTCGAATTGCAACCAGTGGTACTTGGTCACTGGCCACCAGAGTTTATGTCGATGCAAATTACCGAGGAAGAGGCGTTGGAACCTTTTTGATGCGCTCATTGGCCCATGCTGCGCGCCAGGATGGTGCAACCAAGATTGGCTTGCAGGTGGATGCTGAAAATGGCGCAGCTCTCGCCCTCTATCGCTCCATGGGATTTCGCTTCCACCATTCCTATACATATCGCGTTTTAGAAAGCGGTGAGGCCAAGTGAGTTTTTCAATTTACAACACCCAAAGTCGTGACGTGCAGAATGTCGAAGTTTCTGGCCGCCCAATTCACATCTATTGCTGCGGACCAACCGTTTACAGAGATGCCCACGTAGGCAATCTCCGCACCTTCTTATTGGCAGATTTAATCACTCGCACGCTTAAGTTGGATGGCCGAGAAGTCGTGTTAATTCAAAATATTACAGATGTGGGCCACATGTCTGAAGACTTTGAAGAGCAAGATAAGTTACTAAGCCAAGCCAAGATCGAAAAAACTGATCCATTTGAGATAGCCCGCAAATATGAAGAAAAGTTTCACGTTGACTTAGCGCGGCTAAATATTGCTCCTGCGAACGCATACCCAAGAGCAAGCGAAACTATCCCAGGAATGCTTGAGAGCATTTCAAAACTTATCGATAATGGCAGCGCTTATGTCGCCGAGAGCGGATCTGTTTACTTTAGTGCGCAAACTTTTCCAAGTTATGGTGCAATAAGTGGAAATCGTCTAGATGCGTTAAAGCCCGGCCATCGCTATGAATATTCAGGTGATGGTGAAAAGAAGTTCCATGCTGATTGGGCGCTTTGGAAATCTGCCGGCAACCGCACCGACATGGTCTGGAATTCACCGTGGGGTCTTGGTTTTCCGGGTTGGCATATTGAATGCACCGCGATGTCGCTTGATTTACTTGAAAAGCATGTAGATATTCACGTTGGTGGAATTGATCTACGTTTCCCGCATCATGAAAATGAACGAGCACAATCAAATGCAATTATTGGTTCCGAGGCAGTTGATCTTTGGGTGCACGGCGAACATCTCCTCTTTGAAGGTCGAAAGATGTCTAAGAGCGCCAACAATGTGGTGCTTGTCGAAGATTTGATTAAGAACGGGCTCGATCCACTATCTCTGCGGCTGGCCTTGCTTGAAAATCGTTACCGCTCTCAAATGGATCTAACTTGGGATTCACTTCGCGCGGCAAATGTGACGATTAATCGTTGGCGCAACGCCATGGCAAGTTGGGGTACATCTGAAGCAAAGATGACCGATGCTGAGATTGAAAGCGCGTTCAACGAAGATCTCGATACTCCACGTGCCCTGCTGCGCCTGCGCGCAGTTGAGAAAGATCCCAACCTTTCAGCCTCGCAGAAGCGGGAGATCTTCAACTTTGCTGATCAAGTTTTTGCTCTAGATCTGCAACGCGCCATTGAAGTAAAGCCGCTAAATGATGAGCAAGAAGAGTTAATCAAAGCTCGAGCAATGGCTCGTGCAGAGAAGAATTGGTCAGAAAGTGATCGACTACGAGATTTACTCTCATCGCAAGGAATAGCAATTAGCGATAAACCTGACGGGCAGAGCTGGAGTTGGATTATTTAGCCGGTAACAAGAGTGCAATGGTGAGTGCGAGGAATGAAGAGGCTAAAAAGTAATTTCCGAGCGAATCTCCTTGAATGAAGATCTCTTTTCCAGTTCCGAATGAAGCCGCACGCATGAAGATATATAGCCATGCTGCCGTGGCCAATACTTTGTAGCGACGCTTACCGTAACGACGACCAATCGTCCAGATTGATGTAGCAGTTCCAACTACTGCCAAAGTTATTCCAATTGGCGGAAGAAATAAATGGAGAAAAACCGCAGCAGCACCTGTTGCTACTCCCCAAGCAAGGGAAGTAATTACCTTCATTTAGAGAACAACTCCTGCAAAGAGATCTCGTTCTCTGCCATTTTCATCGAATGGTTCGGTCTTCTCGCCGCGGACTAGCGTGTAGTACTCATCTCCCCAAACTTGCAGACCAAGATTGTTAGAAAGTGCAAAGAATGGGCCGTCAACTGAAATCTGAGTGAGATGCGCCTTCATCGCGGCCATCTTCTTCTCTACGTGAGAGTTTCCATCAATAAGTGATGTCACAAAAACATCATCTTTTGCAAATGGGAGATCATCGACGCTTTCTGCGCCAAAGAAATCAGAGCCAATCTCTTTCATCTTTTGCATACTTTCAGCAAGTACTGATTTCGGCATAGTGTTCCAATAGATCTTTTGAATCTTCCAATTGGATTTTTCCGATGCGCGCATCGCAACTCGATGAGCCTGGATATGGTCAGGGTGGCCATATCCACCTATTTCATCGTAAGTAATCAAGATATGTGGTTTAACCTCATCAATTACTTCTACGAGGTAGTCAGATGCTTCTTCTAGATCGGCTTGCCAGAAAACATCTGGGCGATTATTTGGGTCTGTCCCCATCATTCCGCTATCACGATATAACTTCTTGCCTTCAGCTAAGAATCGGTGGTCGGTGATTCCCAACTCTTTCATTGCAGCAGCAAGCTCTGTAATTCGATGCTCACCTAATTTATCTTCAGCTCCGCTAGCTAGATTGGCTAACTCTGGAACTAGAACTTCTCCCTCTTCACCGCGCGTGCAGGTAACGAGAGTTACAGATGCACCAAGGTCTGCATACATCGCCATGGTTGCACCGTTATTGATGGTTTCATCATCAGGGTGGGCATGAATCAGCAGAACTCGGTACCCCTTATAGGAACTCTTCATTAATAAACCGGAAGTGATGTATCGATCTGCTTAGCCCAGGCAATTACGCCACCGGAAACATGGGATGCATCCGCAAAGCCAGCTCCCTTAAGTATTGCCAGACACTCAGCCGAGCGAACACCGCTCTTGCAGTGAAGGATGATTGGTTTATCTTGTGGGAGATCGGCAAGAACAGTTCCGTCTAAGAATCCTTGTTTAGGAATCAAGTGAGAACCTGGAATTCGAACAATTTCGAACTCACTAGGTTCGCGCACATCAATTAGATAGAAATCTTCATTACTGTCGATCTTGGATTTAAGTTCTGAGACAGAGATAGTTGAATCCTTTACTGCCACTTCAGCAGCATCTGAAAGTACTCCGCAGAAAGCTTCGTAATCAGGTAGGAGTTCGGTCTGCGTAGGTTTTTCACCGCAGAGTGGGCAATTTGGATCCTTACGAATCTTCATCTTGCGAAATGTCATTTCGAGGGCGTCGTAAATCATTAGCGAACCAATTAGCGGTTCACCTACGCCGGTAATAACTTTGATCGCTTCAGTGGTTTGAATTGAGCCAATAGTGGCGCAGAGAACTCCAAGCACACCGCCTTCAGCACAACTTGGCACCATTCCGGGAGGTGGAGGTTCTGGATAGAGACAGCGATAGCACGGTCCGTACTCGGCCCAGAAAACACTTGCCTGTCCATCAAAACGGTAGATAGAACCCCACACGTAAGGCTTCTTAAGTAATACACATGCATCGTTTACCAAGTAACGCGTTGCAAAGTTATCGGTTCCATCGACGATGATGTCGTATTGCGAAAAAATCTCTTTCACATTTGTCGTATCTAATCGCGTCTCATGCATGATGACATTTACATATGGATTTATCTCAGAGATTTTCTCTTTAGCCGACTGAGCTTTGCTTTTTCCAATATCTGACTGCCCGTGGATTATCTGGCGCTGTAAATTTGATTCGTCAACGGTATCGAATTCGACAATACCCAAAGTTCCAATACCTGCGGCGGCCAGATACATAAGGGCTGGCGAGCCAAGTCCGCCAGCTCCGACACAGAGAACTTTTGCGTTCATCAATCGCTGCTGTCCTGTCATGGCTACATCCGGAATGATTAGGTGTCGGCTGTAACGACGAACTTCATCAACGGTTAGCGCTGGCCCTGGCGAAACTAACGCTGGAATTGGATCGCGTTCAATTGTCATAGTGCGCATTCTGCCGTAGCCATTGATTGAGTGCCAATTCGATAACTTTTTTGCTGCAAATGACTCTCATCTGCACATCTCTCTTTCACAATTAGCGAGGTTGCCTCTACGATATGCGCAATGACTACTGCGGATTCAAACTCAAAAGGCGATAAGGCGCGTCTGCCTCGCGACGAGCGACGAGCACTTCTGCTAACCGCCGCCCTCGAAGTTTTTACGGCTGCTGGCTATCACTCCGCTGCGATGGATGAAATTGCCGATCGCGCAAATGTAAGCAAGCCAGTCCTTTACCAACACTTCCCATCCAAATTAGATCTATACCTTGCCGTACTTGATTTACATATCGATTCGCTTGTTTACGAGATTCAAAAAGCGATCTCCTCAACACCAGATAACTCAAAGCGTGTTCACGCGACCGTCGTCGCCTACTTTGAATTTATTGAGAATGAAGGCGAAGCTTTCCGCTTGCTTTTCGAAAGTGATATGAGCGTAGAGCCACAAGTTCGTGAACGCTTAAATCGAATGACCTACGACTGCGCTGCAGCAGTTAGCGCGATCATTTCAAATGACACTGGATTGCCAAAGGATGTCTCGATGCTCCTTGGAGTTGGCTTGATCGGTTACACCCAAGTTACTGCTCGACATTGGTTAGAACGCGATGGCAAATTAACCAGGCAGCAAGCCGTGGAGCTCGTCGAAAATTTGATGTGGCGAGGAATATCTGGATTTCCTCTATCCGAAAGCAATTAACTCTTAATTCTTTAGATTTACCGCACGCTTTGGCTGAAGATGTGAGTCGCGAAATTGCCGATAGGATAGGCATATGAGTACAAAGAAGTCAGATTCCGGCGCCACCACCCAAGTACGTATCTCAGTAGCGAATATCTCTGCTGATCTCGTATTTGAGACCAACACTTCTGTTGCAGATGTGAAGAGCGCTGTCGCTGCCGCACTTGCTGCAGGCACTTCATTAAATCTTCAAGATTCACGAGGCCACGAAATAATTGTTGCCGGCGACAAAATCGGATTTGTCGATATTGGCGTAGCAACCGATCGTCGCGTCGGCTTCGGCGCTCTCTAAGGTGGCGCTAACTTTCGCTGACCTTCCCCTGCGTCCCGAGACGCAGGCAGCGCTTGCCGAACATGGATTTAAATCTCCATTTCCCATCCAAGAGATGGTTCTGCCAATTGCACTTGGCGATGGAGATGTAATTGGTCAAGCAAAAACTGGAACAGGAAAAACTTTAGCCTTTGGTATTCCGGTTATCGAGAGAGTGATTGCACCGCTTGATAAAGAGTGGGATGCCCTTGTAGCCAAGGGGTTGCCTCAGGTTTTAGTTGTTGTTCCAACCCGCGAACTTTGTGTGCAAGTTACAAAAGATATTGAAGAGTTAACTGGCAATCGTGGCATTCGAACATTGGCTGTTTATGGCGGTCGGGCATTTGAGCCACAGATCGAAGCGTTGGAAAAGGGTATTGAGATTGTTGTTGGTACTCCAGGTCGCCTTCTAGATTTATATCGTCAAGGACAGCTGAAATTAAAAGAGGTATCTCGAGTTGTTTTAGATGAAGCCGATGAGATGCTAGATCTGGGCTTCTTGCCTGATGTCGAAAAGATTTTTACTAGTACCCCAAATCGTGCTCAAACCATGCTTTTCTCAGCAACTATGCCTGGAGATATCATCGCGCTGGCTCGCCGATTTATGAACCAACCTATTCATATTCGCACTCAAGATAATGAAGATGAGGGTGCAGTAGTTTCTCGCATCAAGCAATACGTTTTGCGTGCGCACGCTCTGGATAAAATTGAGATGCTGGCGCGAATTCTTCAAGCCGATGGCCGCGGCCCAACAATTGTCTTCTGCAGAACGAAGCGAACCTGTCAAAAAACTTCCGATGACTTGGTAGAACGTGGCTTTCGCGCCGCATCAATTCATGGAGATTTAGGGCAGAGCGCTCGCGAAAAAGCGTTAAACGATTTTAAAGCTGGTAAGTCTGATGTTCTAGTTGCAACAGATGTTGCTGCCCGCGGTATCGATATCGATGGCATTACCCACGTAATTAACTATCAATGCCCTGAAGATGAGAAGACTTATGTTCACCGAATCGGACGAACAGCGCGTGCGGGAGCCGAAGGTATTTCAGTAACTTTTGTTGACTGGGATGAGCTCGCTCGTTGGAAGATGATCGATACCGCTTTAACCCTCGGTCTCGGAGAGCCTGAAGAAACCTATTCTTCATCAGAACACTTATATGAAATGCTAAATATTCCCGCAGGTTCAAATGGTCGAGTTGTTAAGGCTAAACCGGTTAAAGAAGCTCGCTCTGAAACTCCCGCGAAAGCTGCGCCTGCAAAGATTAAGAGTGAAGATCGTGCACCTCGCGTTCGCACGCGTACTAAGAAATTCTCTTCTTAATACAGTTAAATTACTCGAGTTCTAGCAACTCCAGTATGGAATATGCCGCGCTACGGTAACTCTCTGCACTTTCACTTGATTTAGCATGGGTCAAAATAGAGACCTTGGTATGGGCGGCGCTATTAACATCTTCTGAAATAGGCAATGATTCATCAAGAAGTTCATTAGCTGCGATAAAAGTATTTTTACCGACTGCAATTGCCTTAACAATCTGATCCTTAACTACGGATTTGATTTGCAGATATCCGCGCAACGAATGAACGTTATCTCGCACTGGAATCAATATGAGCTGTGAAACTGGAAGTGCCAGCGCAAGGGGCTGTGAAATTGAAGAAGGCAGGTCAAGAATTACAAGATCATAATTTTTGGGAAGGTTCGAAAGTACTTTTGCGAGTGCATCGGCAGGAAAAGTTGCAGTCAAGCGAGAATCGGCGGGAAGAAAATCAAATCTCTCCTCGGTTGTAACCACATTGTCAGCTGAGACCGTTGATCCGCTCAGAAAATCGGTTATTGAGATCCGTGGGTTCTCAAAACCAAGACGAAAAGTTAACGCACCCGCAGGATCGAGATCGACAAGCAAAGTCTTCTTACCAAATTCGGTAAATGAGACTGCCAGCGCATGAGCCAGTGTTGTCTTTCCAACTCCCCCAGCGGCGTTTGCTACAGATATAACTTTCATTAAGCTGCCGCCGACTTCCAGCGAATAACTGCCTCTTTATAGATTGGCGGAGCTAGGAGCGCGTCAGGAATAACTCCCAAAGTTGATCGAACGGCTTTAAGCGAAACATCGGTAATTAAATTTTGACCAGGAATCTGTGGAGTTCCGTATAACTTACGCGCCC
>JACCDX010357206.1_pt1 | contig 10746 bp, 22 predicted proteins | sample 7449681 | NCBI WGS metagenome assembly JACCDX01 (sample SAMN15323450, study PRJNA562643) | freshwater metagenome | isolation source: river surface water | place: USA:Blue River Watershed | collected 2017-08-18
TGAACGAAGATGTTTATTTTGCGTGGGGATGTAATGTTTTAAAATTAAATATTGCTCCAGTAGAAATAGCAAATAAATTTAGCTGTGAAACTCAATTTCATTTAAATACTTTAGGCTATCATGCAATAAATCGTTATCTTTGTGAATCTGAAATAAATCAGATATTAAATCAATATAATGAAAAATAAATTAATTGGAATTTACAAAATCACATCACCAAGCGGAAAAATATATATAGGTAAATCTACTGATATATATAAAAGATGGACGGGATATAAAGTAAAGCAAAATAAAAAACAAACAAAACTTTATAATTCATTTAATAAATATGGTGTATTAAACCATAAATTTGAAATAATTGAATTATGTGATATTTTGAATTTATCTGAAAAAGAAACATTTTATATTAAAAAATATAATACATATAATACAGATAATGGATTAAATTTAACTGGAGGTGGAGAAGGAATATGTTTTTTATCAGAAGATGCAAGAAAAAAAATAGGGGAATTTCACAAAGGTAATAAATATAATTTAGGTAGAATTACTTCTGATAAAACAAAAGAAAAATTAAGAAAAATTGGAAAATTAAGAATTTTTACAGAAGAGCATAAAAAAAGAATAAGTGAATCTAAAAAAGGAACAAAACATAATAAAGAAACAATTCAAAAAATAAAAGATGCGAGAAAAAAACAAATTAGTCCAATGAAAGGATTAAAACATTCAGAAGAAACTAAATTAAAAATAAGGCAAAAAAAAATAGGAAGAAAAATGCCAGAAGAACAACGATTAAAATTAATTGAATATAGAACTGGAAAAAAATTTCCAAGAACAATGCAATCAAATAAAAACACAATATGAATCAACTATTAATTAGAGACAATTACAATCAGTCATGTAAAATACCTTCAGATATTAACGAACATTTGCCTGTGCTTTATGATATAGCAAAAGAATGTTCACATATTACAGAAATGGGGGTGCGTTCAGTAGTAAGTACATGGGCGTTTATGTACAGAAACCCGACTAAATTAATTGGAATTGATTTGCACGTTCATCCTAATATAGATGAAGCATTAAAGGTTTATCCTAAATGGGAATTTAAACAAGCGGATACGCTTAAAATTGAAATAGAGCCAACTGACTTACTTTTTATAGATACGTTACACATTTATACTCAATTAAAAAAAGAGTTGTTTAAACATGGTAAAAAAGCGAAAAAATATATCATATTACATGATACAACTACTTACGGGAGAATTGATGAACCAACTGATTGGCAAACTCCTGAAATTATGGAAAACTACAAGCAAGAAGAAAAACAAGGTTTAATTCCAGCTATTGAAGAGTTTTTAAATGAAAATAAAGAATGGTATATTTACAGAGAATATACAAATAATAACGGTTTAACTATATTAAAAAGATTATGAAATTTAGAATTAAAAGCGAGTTCTTAGAATGTGATATTATCACAAAAGACAAAAGCGGAAATGATGTTTTAGTTAATAAAAATAACTTTAATGATTATTTTGCTAACTTAATGTTTTTGGCTGGACAAAGTCATTTAATTGAACAGAATCCTCACCATAATATTGAGTTTGAAGAAAAAAAAACTTTCGAGCAATTGTCGGAAAATGTTATTGCATTAACTTACAATCCTCTTCAGACCGAAGAGAGCAATTCAGTAGAAACTCCAAAAGAGCAAACATCGAAGCCAAAACGTGGAAGGCAACCGAAAGCAAAGGAATAAACCATAACGGATTTTTATTACCTACTGAAATAGCAACTTTAAGAAGCCATAAATCAATTTTAGAACACTCTTTAAATTTAGATTTGGAGAGTGTTTTTATTTTAGAAGATGATGTTAATTTTACAGATGAATTTGTAAATAAGTTGAATGACTGTTTAAATGAACTTCCAGAAAATTGGGATGGAATACACTTAGGAGGTTATTCGCCATTGGGTAGCACTGTTAACTATTCTTTATTTTTAAATAAATGTTTTGCAAGTTGGGGCGGTTATGGTTACATTGTAAATAAAAAAGCTATTCCGATAATTTTAGAAACAATTAAAGATGAGCAGAAACAAATTGATACTTATATTGCATCACTAATGCCTTCATTAAACTGGTTTAAGAGCAAAGAAAAACTTGTTTTGCATCCGCCTAATCAAAGTACTATATTAAACAAATGGGTAGATTATAAAGAATTATATTAAGTAAATTTTAAAAAGTAAATTAAAAACTAAATTTGAATTATGTTTAAGCCGAGAAGCCTTACTTATAAAAATAGAGTTGTAAAAATTGTAAAAGATAACAATTCCGACTTAATCAAATATGGCATGGATAATGCCTTTCCTCAAAAATTAGTTCAGCAATTAGATGAAAGTGGTACAGCAACTGCTTGTATTGATATTTTAACACAATATATTTATGCAGAAGGCTTAGTAAATGAGCAATTAGGTGAGGTTAAGATAAATGAAAAACAATCTTTTAATGAATTAATATCTGAAGTAAGTGGATATGTTTCGATTTTTCAGGCTGTTAGTTTATATGTAATGCGTGGTTTAGATGGTAAAGTTAAAGAATTAAAACTTATTCCATTTGAACAAATAAGAAGAACTGATAGAGGGACTTTTATTGTTAACCCTACATTCGGGACAAATAAGTACAAAAAGGAAAAAGACAAAGAGTTTCCAGCGTTTTATGGTGCTATAATTACACCAATAGAATTAAAAGAACACATCATGGAATGGGGAGAAGATAAAGGGGAAATACTTTATTACTTCCGTAAAAAACCAATGAAGAACTATTATCCTATTCCTACTTTTTATTCAGCGATTGAGGATATAAATACAGATAGTGAAAATTCTAAATATGAACTTGAAAGCGTTACAAATTCATTTTTACCAAGTGGAATTTTAAACATAGTTGGTAATTATGACGATACGCAAAGAGATGAAAGTGGAATGACTCAACAAGATTATTTAGATGCTACTTTGGAACAATTTACAGGAAATGTAAAAGACGAAACTGGAGCAAGTGGCAGACAAAAACTTTTAATCTTACAAGCTAAAACAAAAGAAGAACTTGCTGTTTATCAACCTTTAAGTAATGAAGGTATTTTAAATGCAATTGAAAACAGCACTAAAAGAGTAGCTGAAAAAGTTGCACGAGCATTTGGAGTTCCGCCATTCTTAGTTGGATTAGGCGGTAATGTGGGATTCTCAACTAACATAATTGCAGATAATATTGAACTTTTTAATAATAGAGTTAGAGTGTTACAAGAATTAATTACAGATGCATTTGAACAATGTTTTCCGCAATTAAATTTTGAATTAACTCAATTAAAACCTATTAAATATATTGATAGTGAAATACTGAAAGATTTAACTATTGATGAACGTAGACAAATAGCTGGTTATGAACCTTTAAATCAAAACAATGGCATACAAACCACTAATAATTAAAAGTGATTTTGATATTTACGTTAAGTTAGGAAAGAACGTAAAAGACAATGACTTAGACCAATTCATTCGAGTTGTTCAGGAATTGGATTTGGATTCATGGGTTCCAGCAAACTTCTATACTAATTTAAAAGATAACTTAACAACAATGCCACAATTAAATGCATTGTTTGAAGACTACATTAAACCATTTCTTGTTTTAGGTGCTTATTATCGTTTCTTATTATATCATGGCAGGAATATAAGTCAGTATGGAATAAGGCAAAATAACGAAGATACAAGCGCAGAAATTAGCGACCAAGTAAGAGCAGCTTTAATGGGAGATGTTGAAAGCCAAAAAAGTGGTTACTTAAATAAATTAAAAAATAAAATGTTTGATGACAATTTCACTTATGATGGAGTTGTTTATGATTTTTATAATGACTGTGACAAACACGAATTAAACAATCAATTAAACATTCGACAATTAGGAGCAAGAAAAATAATTAAAAAAGGAAGGGGGTTCTGTGGTTATCCGAAGGATTAAAGGGGACAATTACCCTGTTAAAGTTCAAATATCTTCAGAAGATGGGACTGCATTTGATTTAACAAATTGTACTTGCTTTTTTACTGTTAAAAAAAGATTTGAAGATACAGACGCTGAAGCTTTAATATCAGTTGATACAACAACTCATGTTGATAGTTTAGAAGGTATCACAGAATTTGAAATGGTAAATGAAAATGTAAATTTAATTGGTTCTTTTATTTATGATATTAAAGTAAAAGATTCAAACGATATTATTTATTCAGTAATTACCGATAAAATTATTTTTGATAATCACGTTACTATAAGAACTTCATGAGTTATAAGATTAAAATATTAAATGGAGTTTTAAAGCTTAAAACATTTTCTGATGTTGTTTTAAATATCTTAGGTATAAAAGATTTAGGAACGCAAACAGGAGAGGTTACAGATGGTTATATTGACTGGAGTATGCAGCAAATAACTAAAACAACTGCTCAATGGAATGCATCAAATTATATTTTATTAAAAGGACAAGTTGGAGTTGAAGATACTGGCAATACTTCTTATAAAATAAAAGTTGGAAATGGAGTTAATTTATGGAGTGCGTTATCTTATATAGGTAGTGGAGCTGGTGGAAGTCAAGATTTACAAAGCGTTACTGATTTAGGGGCAACAACTACAAATGCCATTAATACAGCTGGAATTACAAGTGATTATTTTCAATTAGATACAACTGCAACAAATACAAATTCAGTAGGTAAATTAGTTTGGAATGATAGCTTAGGAACTGGTGAAATAGGTTTAAAAGGGGGTTCAATAAATGCAAAATTAGCACAGGATTTATATGCAAGAGTTGTAAATAAAACGGGAGCAAATTTGCTTTACTCACAATCAAAAGTTGTAAAAGTTCAAAGCGCACAAGGGCAAAGATTAGCTGTTAATTTAGCACAGGCAAATAATGATTTAAATAGTGCAGATACCATTGGAATAGTTGCTGAAAACATAGATAACAATCAAGAAGGATTTGTTATAACAGTAGGACAATTAATAGGTTTAAATACAACTGGAAGTTTACAAGGTGAAATTTGGGCGGATGGGGATGTTCTTTATTTAAGTCCTACAACTGCTGGAGCAATTACTAATGTAAAACCAAATGGAAGCACAGGACATATAGTTGTTTTAGGTTATGTAGAATATTCGCACCAAAATAATGGTAAGATTTACGTTAAGATAATGAACGGATGGGAGTTAGATGAACTTCATAATGTTTATATTAATCAAGGTACTTTAGCAAATAATGATGTATTAAGTTATGAGAGTGCAACTCAACTTTGGAAAAATAGACAATTAAATTTATATAACTTTTATTTTTTAACAGCAGCTTCAATAAATTTAGCAGATGCAACAAGTTATTATATTGCTTATACTTATGAATCACCATCAACAACTGAAGCGTTTAGACAATTTAGTTTTGATACATCAGAAACAATAAAGGAATTATATTTAACAAGTTTTCATGCAGCTGCTGGAACATCTGAAAACGTTACTATTTACATTAGAAATGTTAGTACAGCTACTGATTATTTAGTAGGAACATATAAAGAAGATTTTACTTTAAATAGTTCAAAAACATTTTCATTTACAGGATTAAACATTGCAGTTAATTCAACAGATTTTTGGACTGTTAAAATATTAACACCAACATGGGTTACAAATCCGACTGCTATTCGTTATGCAATAAAAATTAAAACATTATGAATTTAGTATATGAAATAATATTTGAGAATCAAAAGTACAATATTTACTATTATACAAATGATGAAATAGATACTATTGAATTTTACGCATATGATTTAAATAATCCTTTAACATTAATTCGATACGGTTATAAACAAAAAATAAATTAAAAAATGATAACATTCGCAAATAGAGCTGGAGTTTCAGGAGGTTCTGAACTAATAGCAGATACAAACGCAAGAACAGGTGAGCAAATTTGTGCTTTTTATGTACGTGAAGATACAGTTATAAGTGTTGCAACTGGTGGTGGTAAAAATTATGTTACCATATTTGGAATAAGCGGTAAAACATTAAAAGCTGGTGACTGGTTTTATGTTCCTTATTTTGAGTATATTACAGCAATTACTTTAACAAGTGGAAGTATTATTGCTTACCAAGAGAAAAACATATGATTGGAATATCTAAAAGTTTGTTTAAATCAAATGTAAAGGCTGTAAGTGGTTCTGCATTAGACCCATCTGCACAAGCTTTTATAACAGCAGCTGGAATAACAGATGCTACTCAAAAGAGCGCGGTTAATCAACTTGTTTTAGATTTAAAGAGTGCTAACATTTGGACTAAAATGAAAGCTATTTATCCAGTTTTAGGAGGAAGCGCAAGTACTCACAAATGGAATTTAAAAAATCCTTTAGACACAGATGCTGCATATAGGTTAACTTTTGCGACAGGATGGACTCATAGTTCTACTGGTATGACACCAAACGGTACATCTGCTTATGCAAATACAAATGCTAAACTAATAAGTGTATCAACCGTTTCAAATATTAGTGCTGGTATATATTTAAGAACAAATAATACAGGAAATAAATATTCTTTTGGTGCTGTTTCAAATGCTGGAGAAGGTACTGCATTAGCTCCTAAATGGAGTGATAACAATACATATTTTGGAGCAAATAATAGTTTATTAAATGGTTTTGGTAATTTTGTTACTGATACTAGAGGTTTATTTGTTGTAAATAAATTTTCATCAAATACATCAAAATTATACAGAAATGGAACTATTTTAAGTACAGCAACACCTACAACTGGAAATGTTGCTCCTGATGCTTTTTTATTTATAGCAGCAAGGACTGTAATACCTTCAACAGTTGATGGATATGATAACAAAGAAAATTCTTTTTTCTTTTTTGCAGATTCTTTAACAGATACCGAAGTAACAAATTTAACAACAGCAGTAAACACTTATCAAACAACTTTAGGAAGAAACGTATAATGGAAGGTAGAATAGTAACAAACCAACAAGCAAATGAATTACAAGGCACGTTCATTGATGCCGATACATTTTTTAATTTTGTTCAGGATATAAATGGAGTTTATTTTTTGTTTTTAAGTGAACAAGATGAAATTGATGTGGCTAAAACGGAATACGCTTATTTATTAGATATTCCATTAAGCCCTTATACACCACCACCAACACCACCAATTCCATGAAAGAAGCATTAGAATTAATAAAGAAATATGGTGCAACAGCTGTTTTAGTTTTATGGCTATGGCATACACATAATAGAGTTGCAACTTTAGAGCAGAAACTATTTAATTGTTTGGAGCGTGATAGATACGAGCAATACTATACAAGACCAAACGAAGCTATATTACCAAAAAAGATAGAAGATGAAGTTAAAAGTAGTTAGAGAAGTAAAAACAGAAGTTAGCACTATCGGAAGGCTTTTTGTTAACGATAAATTCTTTTGTTATACTTTAGAAGATAAGGATAGAGGATTAAAACAAACAGATACTTTACTTTTTATTCAAGCTAAAAAGATATTTGGAGTAACTGCAATTCCTTTGGGAAATTATGAGTTAATAGTTAATCAAAGTCCTAAATTCAAAAGGATGTTACCTCGAATTCTTAATATAAAAGGTTTTGACGGTGTTCTTATGCACAGAGGTAACACAGCAAATGATTCATTAGGCTGTATTATTTTGGGTTATCAAAAAGGCGAGAATGCGATATTCGATAGCACTAAGGCTGAGAATGACTTAGTTAATCTTTTGCTATTGCATAAAGATGAAAAACATTCTTTAGAAATAATCTAAACAAAAAAAGCCCTCATTTCTGAAGGCTTTCTTAGTCAAAGAATCAATTAATTTATTTAAAAAAGAACATGATGCAAATATAATAAATTTTTTTTATGCCAAACTTTTTAAATAAAATATTTTCAGGTGGTGCTGGGCAAGTAGTTGAATCAGTAGCCAATGTAGTAGATAAATTCGTTCAAACCAAAGAAGAAAAAGATGCTGCTAATTTAGAACTTCAAAAGGTTTTAAATAGCCATTTAGAAGTAATGGAACAAGAAGCTACAAAGCAGTTAGAAGTTTACCAAAAGGAAATGGATTCTGCAAGAAATCGTGAAATACAGATAGCTACAGCAGACAAAGCCCCATTATTAAATAAGATAATTACTCCTATTTTAGCCTTAGCAGTTGTAACTTTGACTTTTATATTATTCTATATTTTAATGTTTAGAGAAGTAGGTAATGAAAAAGACATTATTATTTACGTTTTAGGTGTTCTTAGTGCTGTTTGTACTCAGGTTGTTTCTTATTTTTTCGGATCAAGTCAAGGTTCTGCACAAAAACAAACACAAATAGACAAACTTATAAAGTAAAATTTTACTATTGATTTTCAAGTAGTTAGCAATTATTATAAAAAATAGTTGCTTTTTTTTTATATACCTTTGTAAAAGTTATTAATAATTACTTTATATTTGCTTTATATTTAAAAATCAAAGAACATGAAAGTAACAATTGAACGCAAGGAAAAAGTTGAAGTAGAAGTAAACTTACCTTTATTTACAAAAGACAAGTATTATTATTACATGATTGAAGAAAACAGAACTACAACTGTTTTGTATCACAAAGATGAAGTTTCAATTCAAATGGTTAGCTATACAATGCAATTTCCATGTGCCTATGAGCAAATTGATAGTGAAGAATTTTTTAATGTATTAACACTTGCTAAAACTGAATTGCCATGCTAAATGATGAACTAAACTATTGGGAAAGCTACATCTATGATAAATTAGATGAATACAACAAAGCTAATAACACAAAGGCAGATTTAGGACTATGGTACTTAGAAATGTTTATCAATGAAGAATATACAACTTTTGCTTTAAATTTCTTAAACGATAAATGCGATAGAGTAGGCAGCCACATAATAAAGCAGTCAATGAATCAATACGAAATGGAGTTTATTGAAAGCTTCGACAAAGAATTAAACAAATTATATAAAACAATTAATTAACGTTCCCACGCTTGGCGAAGGTAGCGATTTTAACCACAAATGTTGATGCGGAGAACGAATGTTGAATATAGCAGTAAATGTCGAGCAGAGTACTGCACCGCCACTTTTGCCAAACGTGTGTTACCTGCCGTTTTTATCGGTCGGTTCACAAAAAATAAATGTTAAACAATTAAAATAGAGTAAAATGGAAAATTTAAAAGTAGTAAAAATTGATTCAGATTCATTAGAATTTGATAATGGAATGATTTTATTGTCAGACCACGACCAAGATTGCTGTGAGAATCACTATTTGTCTTTGTCAGATTTGACATTGGATGATTTTAAAGGATTGGAATTTGATTTGTCAAATGATGATTTTTTTGAAAGAATAGAAGATTATGGAATAGCCTTAAAGCCTAAGAGCGGATATCCTGTTAGAATACCTGGTTATGGCTCAAACAACGGCTACTATTCGTCAAACCTTGCTTTGATTATCACTAATACCGATGGTCGTGGTGTATTTAAGCAATACGATATAACTGAATGTCAAGAATGGAACGATTAGGTGTCTGTCTTAAAATGGCAGGTAACTTACTTCTTTGCGCTACTTTATAGCGCCTTATTTAAATTAAATTAAAAACAAATATGAAAATACCCAAACACATCCAAGAAACAATAGATGAGTACTACTCATTCGGAGACCAAACAAAGCTAAAAAGGTTTGCCGATAAAAAAGGAAAGAAGTTCAGCCTTGTAACTATTCACAAGGCTTTTAAGTCAGGCGAATGTAGTGATGACTTACTAGATATGATAAACGAATTTTACAAACAAAAAACAGCAAAGTATGGAAACTAAAATGTACATGGATAATTTAACAAGAGTTGAAACAAACTTGTTAATTAGAATCAATCAAACAGAAAAAGAATTGATTGAAGTTTGCGAGAAGTTAGCAGATTCAGAAGAAGATATAAATTTTGTCTTAACTGAAAAATATTTATGGTTAAAAAAACAGTTAGAAACTTTAACGCATAATTATTTAAATTATAATTTGATTTAAAATTAATTTATTTTATATTTGTAAAAACTTTATTATTATGAAAAAAACACAAAAACAAGCAGTATTAGATGCCTTACTAAGTGGCATTGCAGTAAATGGTTCAAATGCGTATGCCATTACTAAAAAAGAATGCAATCAAGGAACTCTTAACCTTCACAAGCTAATAGCAATGATTAGAAAGTTAGGTTATTCAGTTAATGAACAGTGGTTAAGAAATGAGAAAACAAAAAGCAATTACAAGCAATTTACAATAACTAATAAAAAACAGAAACATGGAAACTAAAACATTCGTAGGTAGTGCTAAAATAGTAACTACAAAATTTGGTGAACTAACAAAAGTTTCATTTTCGGAACAAGACATTGAAACATTAAAATCATGCTTAATAAAAGGATGGGTTAATTGTGTTATCAAAGAGAAAAGAAATAAAATAGAAGGTAAAGCAACTCATTATTTAGAAATAGATAACTGGAAACCAACAGAACCATTTAAAAAAGAGAATGAGACAAAGACTTACTCAAACGAAACAAAGTACAGTCCTAAAATAGATGAAGACACATTGCCATTTTAATCTATTCACTACAAAAAAGTAAAAATAAAAAGAATTAAATCAATCTATTATGAAAACGAACGAAACAAAACAGGAAAAAGTATTATCAATTAATGAACGTTTAATTGCTATTCAATCAGAATTAAAA
>JACCDX011401276.1_pt1 | contig 10745 bp, 7 predicted proteins | sample 7449681 | NCBI WGS metagenome assembly JACCDX01 (sample SAMN15323450, study PRJNA562643) | freshwater metagenome | isolation source: river surface water | place: USA:Blue River Watershed | collected 2017-08-18
GTAAGATCAACAATTGAAAATCCTGCATTTGACAGTCAAATTAAGGAATATTTAACAACTCCAATGACTAAATGTGGAAGTAGATATGAAGCTGGTGAGAAATTCATTGAAAAAGTGATGAAAACGAGTTTAATTGAAAGAGCTATGAAATTGACTGATTTTAAGGAAAATTTAGGACTTCAAAAAACAAGTGGAAAAAAATCATCAAGAATCAGTGGAGTTGAAAAATTAGACGATGCAAATAAAGCAGGAACTGAAGAATCAAATAAATGCACTTTAATTCTTACAGAGGGAGATTCAGCGAAAGCATTAGCAATTGCTGGATTGAGTGTTGTGGGAAGAGATTATTTTGGAGTTTTCCCGTTAAAGGGTAAAGTCATGAATGTTCGAGATGTTGATAAACGTCGAGTGAGTGCAAATGAAGAAATTGCAAATTTGGTAAAAATTCTTGGATTAAAATATTCGGATAAAAAACGAACAAAAGAAGAAGTTTTACAAGATTTAAGATATGGTCGAATCATGTTATTCACAGATAGTGATGTAGATGGTTCTCATATTAAAGGTTTAGTAGTAAATTTATTTTCGTATTTTTGGCCTGAATTGTTAGAAGTACCTGGATTTATTATTGCACTTGCAACACCAATTATTAAAGCTAAACATAATAAAGAAGTACATGAATTTTATACCTTAACTGAATTTGAACAATGGAAACAAACTATTGAATCAATTAAAAGTTGGGATATTAAATATTACAAGGGTCTTGGTACCAGTACATCTGAAGAAGCGAAAGAATATTTTGATAACTTTGAAAACAAAAAGATTGAATATTTAATGAGTGAATATTTGGCAAATGGAGATAAAAATGAAGAACAATTTAATCTATCACTTGACAGAATTGAACTGGCTTTCCAGAAAACACGTGAAGATGACCGCAAATCGTGGTTAAAAACATATGACAAAAATGAGATTATTGAACAGACACAGAAAAAGATTTTATATTCAGAATTTATTGATAAAGATTTAAAACATTTTTCAAATTATGATTGTCTGCGAAGTATTCCTAGTATGGTGGATGGTCTTAAACCGTCTCTCCGTAAAATTTTATATGCTTGTTTAAAGAGAAATTTGAAAAAAGAAATTAAAGTCTCTCAATTAGCAGGTTATGTAAGTGAAGTATCAAATTATCACCATGGTGAAGCTTCACTTTTGGGAGGTATTATTGGTATGGCTCAAGATTTTGTAGGAGCAAACAATATTGAATTATTAACTCCGAATGGTCAATTTGGTACAAGACTTCTTGGGGGCCAGGATGCTGCTTCTCCAAGATATATTTTTACACAATTAAATAATATTACGACACATATATTCCATCCTGCAGACAATGCTTTATTGGAATACATGGATGATGATGGAGATTTAGTTGAACCAGTTTATTATATACCGGTTATTCCAATGATTTTAGTCAATGGAGCTGTTGGTATTGGTACTGGTTATTCGTGCAGAGTACCTCCTCACAATCCTTTAGATATTATTCAGAATTTAATTAATTTGATGGATAATGAACCTTTGATTAAAATGAAACCTTGGTTCAGAGGATTTACTGGAGATATTTTATTAAAATCGGATGTATCAGAAAATACATATGAATCATATATGAATAAAGGTAAATATGAAGTATTAGATGATACTAAGATTAGAATTACTGAACTTCCAATTGGTAAATGGACAACAAGATATACTACCTTTTTGGAAGAATTAATGAATGAAAAGATTGAAAAAGCATCGGGAGATGATAATAAATCGAAAGTAAAGATTAATAAATATGTTATTACAAAGATTGATAATAATTGTACTGAATCTAAGATTGACTTTACAGTTCAATTTAAGAAAGGTGCTGTTGAAGAAATGCAATCTAATAATATTATTGAAGATACATTAGATTTAATTGATTCAAAGAATACAAGTTATAGCAATATGCATATGTTTAATTGCAGAGGTGTTATTGCTAAATATGAATCAGTTGAAGATATTTTGAAAGAATTTTATATTATTCGTTTAGCATATTATGTGAAACGCAAAGAATATTTATTAAAAGTTATTCGACGCGAATTAGATATTTATGAAGCAAAGATTAAGTTTATCACAGAATTTATTAACAATGATATTCAGATTATACAAAAGGAGGATGAAGAAATTTATGCTCAATTAGAATCAAGAAATTATCCTAAATTTGGTGATGATGAAGATCCGTCAAAGATGAACTATAATTATTTACTTGCAATGCAAATTAGAACATTGACAAAACGCAAGATTGAAGAGTTAAAGAGACTTCATGAAAATAAATTAGCTGAATTTAATGATTTACAATCGAAGAGTGAAAAAGATATTTGGAAAGATGATCTTTATGCACTTAGAGAAGTTTATGAAAAGAATTTGGAAATTTATATGAATAAGATGAATAATACAAAAGCAAATAAAAAGTCTGAAGCAACAAAGAAAAAACCTGTTGCAAAAAGAACTCTTAAAAAGTAAATAATTTTTATTTAGCACTTTAAAATATTAAATTTAAATAATTTAAAATTAAAAATTAAAAATTCAATAATTCAAATATTTTAAATTTATAAAAAATCAATTTAAAATAATTTTTATAAAACATTTAATAAAAAAAATAATTTTATTAAATTAGATAGTAAAAGTAGAATAAATGGATCCACAAGATTTATTATTTACAAATGTATTTGAGAATACAAATGTTATAACAGATAAACAATTAGATCAATCAAAAAAAAATTATAATCGATTTAGAGAATATGTTGGTTCAAGAGAAGTAGAAACAAATGAATATATTAAAAATGATGATAAAGAATCAGATCCTTTTAATATAAATAAGACTTTACAAGAACCATATCCACCAAATTTAAAAAAAAATCATTATCCTAAATTTGATTCTTATATATCTGATATTGTAGATCATTCATATCAAAAAGAAAAAATAACAAAAATAAGTGTTAATAGTAAAGATAGAAATCAAAGTTTATATTTAGGACCAAATGATTTTTCTATAGAATTTAATAAAGTATATGAAAATGTTAATAAAATCGAAGTGACAGATATTTGTTTTCCTAATTCAGTTCCTCCAGTAAACAATTATAATAATGTATTAGCTTGGCAATATGCAAGTAAGGAATTATTAAGAGTAGACCAAGTTGATGATAATATAATACCAGTCCCTTTAAATGCTAAAATTATTAATTATTCAAGTTTAGCGTCAAATTGTGTATCAGATTTACCAATAGAAGATTCAAATTATTTAGTATATCAGGTATTTTTGGCATCTGGATATTATAGTGTAAAAACAATGGAAAATCAATTAAAACAAGCAGCTAGTTTAATACCTCATGGATGTTCATATATAAATTTTTTTGAATTACAGACAAATAAAAAATCAAAAGAAAATTTAAAGGAAAAACCATGGAGAAATCCATATGAAGAACCATACTATTCTACACAACAAGGAGTAAATTCACCAACATTATTTAATTTTGATATAAATCCTGTAACAAATTCAGTATTTTGTGTAAATAGAATGGAGGAGTTAGAAGTTGTTGCGATTCAAGTTTTTGAACCAGATACAACAGCTGCAGATTTACCAGAATATGATATATTTTACAATTATATTGACACAAATTTTTCTTCATTTGATTCTACATATGTTTATGTAACAGTAAAAGAGTTTAAAAATTCATCAGATTTTTGGATAACAGATCCAACAAATCCTACAAGAGTAAATCCATATCCATTAGTATTTACTGGTTTAAATGGATTTGCAGGAGGTATAAATTTATTTCAAGTTAATTATACAGAATTTTATGATTTAAGTATATATACAAGTAATGGATATACAGAAGGAATGTTAAATTCAATATCAACATATAAAGCTTATGATAGAATAGTTTTTAAAACACCAAAAATAGGAGGTGGTTATAATGAACATTATTATTTAAGATTTGCTTTAAAAGTTTCTTATGGTAATTTAAATGGACGAAGAATAACACCAACAGGAGGATGGATATATCAACCAATTAGTGGAGATACATTGATATATAGTGGATTTTTATTAAATGCATTAAATAGTGGTCAAACTAATAATGGATATTATGGAGAACCAGCTCAGGTAGTTGGTGTTGATACTAAACCATTAATTGGAAGAGCATTATTATTTAAATTTGTATTTGATGTTGTTAATGGTCAATATGTGGGGTATGAAGTAAGTACAGAAAATGTTAAAAAACGTTCTATTTTAAATTTATTAGCATGGCCAATACCAAATAATACAAATCAAACATTAGTTATATCTAAATCATCAGATTGGTCATTTGTACATACAAATATATTTGGTATTGAAGTTCAACAAAATTTATCAGGAACAACAGCAACAGAAGCTATTCCCTTTTTCTATCGTTCACCAATACAAAAATTAAATATTCAAAATTATAATGGTGAATATTATTTCATGGGAAATAATTATTTATTTATACTTATTCGACCAACAAATTATGTTGTTGATTATACAAATATGCAAGTTGCAATTGATGCTCAAAATAATCAATTAAATCAAAATTATGTATTGGAATATTTTTTTAATACAGGTATAGGAGGTGATTATCAATGTTTACCTTTTAGTACTATAAGAAGTCAATCAGCTTTAGTTAAATCTGAATCAAATATTTTTGGAAAAATTATATTAGGTTCTTTACCAAATAATATTAATACTAATATATCAGTAAATTCAAATTTTGCAATATTCTATGATCAACCTTTAGATAAATTGGAAGGAATGAATGTATTAATTTTAGATGAAAATTATATGGTTTATCCATTGGGAAGAGATTTTAGTTTTACATTAATAGTTCATGAAAAGATTAATGTGCTTAAAGAAACTCATATTGATACTAAGAGAGATACTGTAGTGACAACAGGTTATTCAGGATTATAAGAATTAGTATAACTTAATAATATTTTTTATTGATATATTTAAATAATAATAATGAATTATTTAAATAATCCTTTAGAAAAGATGAAAAAGGTATTAAAAATGAAAAAAAAGAATCCGAAAAGGAAAATTTATAATACAAATATAAATATAAATAATAATAACAATTTATTAGAAAAAAAAATTAATTTTTTGGATAATTTTAATAATAAGGAAAAAAAAGAAAATAATCAAATAAATGATAATAAAAATAAAATTGAAAATATTGAAAACACAAATGATAATAATAAAGTATTATTAGATATCAACTTAACTAAAGAAAATAAAGAAGAAGATAATAGTGAAATAATAGAAAATATAAAAATTAATAAAAATAATGATGATAATAATAATAAAGAAATAATAAATTTAAAAAAAACAAAAAGTATTGAAGAAAAAATAAATCATTTTAATACTTTAATATCAAAACAGAGTCTTGAAAATCAGAGATTAGAAAAAGAAAATTTATTAAAAAAATTGAAAACAAAAAAAAACTTTTCATTTGATGATTTAAAATCAAAAGTTATTCATATAACTTATAAAAAAAAAGGTTTAGAAATTGGTGGACCATCTAATAAAACTGGACAGTTAGTTTATTATAACGAAATTATTTTGGATAATATTGTCACTGATAAAGATTATGTACATGATAAATATGATTCAAAATATTTTTATCAAAATACTTTTATAGGAGACAATACTAATTTAAAGGATATTCTTGATAAAACATATGATTTTATTTTTTCATCAAATTGTTTAGAACATATACTTAATCCTATTAAAGCTTTAAAAGAATCTTTAAGAGTATTAAAAGATGATGGTTATCTAATTATAGTAGTCCCTGATAAAAAATATACATACGATCACTTTCGACCCTATAGTATATATGAAGAATTAATAATGTTATATGAGAAAGATGTAAAAGAAGATGATTTATTAAAAATAGAACAAGTATTAAAATATCATGATTTGTCAAGAGATAGATTACATTATAATAAATTTTTAATTTTTAAAGAAAAATGTTTAAATAATTTTAAAACAAGAATTATACATCAACATATTTATAATTTTGACTTATTATTTAAAATATCGGATTATTTAAATTGTGAATATGTATGTCATTGTCAAAAAGATGTTAATTTATGGTTTGTTATTAAAAAAAGAAAAATTGAATAGTATAAAAATTAATTAATTAAATATTTATAATTATTTATTTGTATATAATTATATTTTTTTTTATTTTCTATAATTAGAAAAAATATGAATAATCCTCCATCATATAATCCTAATGATTTACAAGGTTTACAATATAAATCTCCTGCTGATACTAAATTTGCAATTAATCAATTCCAAAATGGTCGTGTAATAAATTATGATAATTCAAATATCAAAGATATAGAATTATTTGAACAATATGTTAAAGAAGGAACTAAACAAAATTTCCAAGTTGAAGCTTTATATGGTATACAAGAAAGTTCAACATTAAGTCATGTATTTTTTTCAAGACAAAATTTAAATTTAATTCAAGACATGATTCGTTATAATGTTTATATGAAAAGTAATAAGAAACATATTATTGATAGACAATCAGATGTAAATTTAGAAATTATTATGAGATCTATCTATTTACAACATTCACCTAATTTACCAAATAAAATTAAAGAACAAATTAATTATTTAAATAATTTAGTCACTGATTATTGTGTTGAACAAATCCTTCCTGAAGTAGATCAATATTTAGGTTATTTAAGTGAAATTCAATATATGCCAATGCCTATTGAATTACCTCGTAATTTATCATCAAAAGGTTCTCGTTCTTTAAGAGCTGTTACAACTACTTTTTAAGAATAAATATTTATTTAAAAATAATAATTGACTCAAGAAAATTAATAATTTTATTTTTTATTTTTTATTTTTATTTTTTTAGTAAAAATAAAATATTTTTTATGATATTGCAAAAGAAAAAAAAATGATCTAAAATTAGAGTAAGAAAAATACAAATGGACGCACTTATTAAAATTATGGCTTTTGTTGGCTTTATTGTTATTTTTATTTATTTAGTTGTAAAATTATGGGGTTATGCAGGTAAATTAGCTCAAAAAAGAGCAAATTCTTTAATCCGTCCTCCTTTAGATTATATGAATACTATTGGAGTTAAATGTCCTGATTATTGGAGTTATGTAGGTACTGATTCAAAAGGTAATTATAAATGTGTAAACACTTATGATATTCCTATAAAAGGAACAACTGCACAATGTTATAATAATACCACAGATAAATCAGTAGTATTCGGAGCTTTAACCAAAAATTGGCAAGATATGACTAAAAAAGAAAGAAAAGACTTTTTAAAAAATTCAAAACCTAGTAATGTATCAACAACTACTGGATATAATGATACTCGTTGTAATTATGCTTCAAATTGTGTAAATGTATGGTCAGGAGTTCAAAATCAATGTTAAAAAATATATTTTTTTAAGTGTCTAATTTTTTTAATAATATTATTATGATAATAGTAATAATAGTAAAATATAATAATATTAAATAACAATATCTTAAAAATAAATTATATAAATACTAAAATAAAAAATAATTAGTTTAAAAAAATGAGTTTAAAAAAATGAGTTTAATTCGAATTTAAAAAAAATAGAAAAAACAAATAGAGTTGTTAATATTCTAAAAATGAATTGGTTCGAGAAATATAAACCTAAAAAATTAGATGATTTTATATGTTTTAAAGATGAAATACAAAAAATAAAAAAATGGATTCAAGATTATAAAAAAAATTATCATACTTCAAAAAAAGTATTATTATTAATTGGACAAAGTGGAATTGGTAAAACCAAAATGGTAGAAGTTTTATTTGAAGAATATTGTTATAGAAAAATTGAATATAATTCTTCAGAAATTCGTACAAAAAAAATATCAGAATTATTTGAAAAATCTGTGTCCTTTAAAAATGTTTATGAAATGATGGATGAATCAAATAAACCAGTAGGATTTTTAATAGATGAATTAGATGGTTTATTTGGTACAGGAGATAAAGGTGGATTTTCAGAGTTAATAGATATATTAAAAAATAATGTAAAATATGAGGATTATTTGGATTCAGTAGAGAAAAAAAAGAAGATAACGAAAGCAAAAAAAAATAAGATTATGGAAAATAAATATATACAATTAACAAATCCGATATTAGCTACATGTTTTGATTCAAATGAAAAAAAATTAAATGAATTAAAAAAATATTCGGAAGTGATATATTTTCAGAAACCTAGTTTACAAACAATTAAAGAATTTATACATTTTTTTGAAAAAAATGAAAATTTTAAATTAGAAGAAGATATATATGAATATATTTATAATTTTACAAATGGAGATATTCGTAAATTAATTAGTTTATTGGAACAAATGAAAACTTATTTACTTTATAAAAAAAATATAAAAAATAATGAAATCCTACACATTCAAAAAGAGGATTGGATTTTATTTAATAACTTTTTTTCACAAAAAAATAATGATGAACCTTTATTATATGAAACAGCGAGAATTTTATATGATAAAAATTTAAGTTATGATGAATGTGAACGAATTTTTGAAAAAGATTGTTTATTAATGCCATTAATGGTTTATCATAATTCAATAAATGCTTTTAAAAATTCAAAAGAAAATATAAAAAAGAAAATATATCATTATCAAAATTCTATTCAATCTATATGTGCTCATGATAATATTCAAACGTTAATATTAAAATATCAATATTGGGATGAATTGATGAATAATGCATGGGTATATAGTATGTTATTACCAAATAGACATTTATCGGAATTAAATGCATTAAGACAAAAATTGGAATCAACAAATTTATTAAATAAAATATCACAGATGTTGGTAAATAAAAAATTAGTACAAAATACAAGACAATCTTTTCATAAATTAAATTTAGAATCAGATGAGGTATTATATACAATTCATATTTTGTCTCATTATTTAGGAGATATAAAAGAAAATATTATATTAAAAGAAGAAAGTGAAGCGCTAGAGACACAGAGTTTAGAAGAAGAAGGAGAAGACGGAATAGAGGTAAAATCGAAAAAAAAAAATAAAGAAAATTATGATGATAATTATAAAATGGAAATTAATAGTCAATTAACGGATTTTATGAATCAATATGGAATAAAAATGGAGGATTTAGAAAATATTATGAAAATAGAAAAATTAAATACAGGATTAAATAGTAAAAAAAAGAAGTTTACTATGAAAATGAAAAGAAAAATTGAAGATCAACTTAATTAATTAAGAATAACTATCTCCTGAATATATAACTGATGAAGATGTCTCATCTCGAGTTATTTTAGGATAACATAATTTACATTCTCCAGTAGCTTTATCTAAACATTGACAATTGGCATAAGGATCATATTGACCATCTTTAAAACAAGAAGTTGGACCAAACGCAGCTTTTAATCCATATTTATCACATACACTTTGTAATTTTTTTGTAGGAAATAAATAATCAGGTTGGTACATCGGTCTCATTTTGAAACTTTCAAAATTTTCATAAAATTGTTGAATACCATAAAGATATAAGGCTAATACAAGAAAAAGTAATAATAATTTTAATGAACTATAAAAAAGATGATTTGATGCAAATAAATATGTTTTATTCATAATTTACTTTTTTATCTATTTATTATTTATATATTATTTAAAAATAATTTAAATAATAATTATCAAAATATTTTTATTTATTAAAATATTAACTATTTATTTATTAATAGGACATAATGAAGCAGAGTATTGATTATTTTTTAATTCAAATTGTTTAGCAGCAGCAGTTTGAGGTAACCATTGAGGACCGGGAATAGGAGCTACAATATTGCAAGGATTATCACCCATACCAGAACATAAATTACAACAATCACTATTTTGAATACATTTACTATTTGATGAAGGTTTTGAAGGTAATGCTTTAGGTTCAACATGATAAGCAAGAGCATTATTATCAAAATCAACAAATTCTTGATTTTCAAAATAATTCATAGGAGCACCAATTTGAGGTTGAACACCAACAGTATTATAAGAAACTTTATTCATAAAAGAATCTTTATTGTCTTCTTTCTTTTCTTCTTTCTTTTCTTCAGTTTTGTCGGGTAATTCTTTTGATTTTGAATCAGATGAATCAGATGAATCAGATGAATCGGATGAATCAGAAGAACCAGAGTTATCCATATTTTCAAAATTTTCCATATCTTCAGAACCAATTTCACCTTCAAAATTTTCCATCATAGCTAAATCTAAATTACTTAATTTATTAATACCTCTTTTCATTAATCTTCTTTTAAACATATTGCATAATAACATTAATCTATTTTTATCTTCTTTTGAAATCATCATTCTAGCAATCATATCTAATAATACCATCATTACAAGAATGGATGCAATAGGAATAAGTAATTGATTAACATAAGAATTATTTGACCATTTTTTCATTTCCATGTATCCATACATAAAAATACCAAATAATAAAGCTAAAGGAAAACGGAAAGCATAAAGAGGATTTTTATATAATAAATAGTTTTCAATCATTTTTTCGGAACAGAAATTCATTTTTTTATATATTTCTTCTATACTATTTATTAATATATTTTCTTAAGATATTGTTATTCTTTTTAAAAAATAAAAGAATATTTTTAAAAAATATTATATTCTATAATTA
>JACCDX011451055.1_pt1 | contig 10744 bp, 8 predicted proteins | sample 7449681 | NCBI WGS metagenome assembly JACCDX01 (sample SAMN15323450, study PRJNA562643) | freshwater metagenome | isolation source: river surface water | place: USA:Blue River Watershed | collected 2017-08-18
ACTACGACCCGACCACCGAAACCGTGATCGACTTCCATCACGGCGTGGCCGACCTGAAGCAGAAGACGCTGCGCATGATCGGCGACGCCCCGCGCCGCTACCGCGAAGACCCGGTGCGCATGCTGCGCGTGGTGCGCTTCGCCGCCAAGCTCGGCTTCACGATCGCGCAGCCGACGCGCGCGCCGATCCAGGTGATGGCCGCGCTGATCAACAATGTGCCGGCGGCACGCGTATTCGACGAAATGCTCAAGCTCCTGATGAGCGGCCATGCGATGGCCTGCCTGCGGCAGCTGCGCAAGGAAGGCCTGCACCACGGCCTGCTGCCGCTGCTCGACGTCGTGCTCGAGCAGCCGCTCGGCGAGCGCTTCGTCACGCTGGCGCTGGCCAACACCGACGAACGCGTGCGCGACGGCAAGCCGGTCTCGCCCGGCTTCCTGTTCGCTTCGCTGCTGTGGCACCAGGTGCTGGAGAAGTGGAACGCCTACAAGGCGGCCGGCGAATTGCCGATACCGGCGCTGCATCTCGCCGCCGACGACGTGCTCGACGGCCAGACCGAGCAGCTGGCGATACAGCGCCGCATTGCGACCGACATGCGCGACATCTGGGCGATGCAGCCGCGCTTCGAGCGCCGCGTCGGCAAGTCGCCGCACAAGCTGCTGGAACATCCGCGCATGCGCGCCGGCTACGACTTCCTGCTGCTGCGCTGCGCCTCCGGCGAGATCGACCAGGAAATCGGCGACTGGTGGACTGACTTCATCGACGCCGACGGCCCCGGCCGCGAGACGTTGCTGTCGAAGAAGCCGGCCGACGACAGCGCCGGCCCGGCGAAGAAGCGCCGCCGCCGCAGCGGCCGCAACCGCAGCAAGGCCGGCGGCGACAGCGCGCCGTGACCGCGATGGTCGCGGCCTACATCGGCCTCGGCGCCAACCTCGGCGATCCGGCGCAGGCCGTGCGCGACGCCATCGCGCAGCTCGCGCAGCTGCCGCAGACGGCGCTGGTGCGCCAGTCCTCGCTGTATGCAAGCGCGCCCATCGACGCCAGCGGCGACGATTTCATCAATGCGGTCGTGCAGCTCGACACCGGCCTGTCGCCGCAGGCGCTGCTCAAGGCATTGCAGCAGGTCGAACTGGACTTCGGACGGCAGCGGCCTTTCCGCAATGCGCCGCGCACGCTCGACCTCGACATCCTGCTGTACGGCGACCGCGTCATCGACGAGCCCGGCCTGCACGTGCCGCATCCGCGCATGTGCGCGCGCGCCTTCGTGCTGTTGCCGCTGCTTGAGCTTGCGCCCGACATCGACGTGCCCGGCCACGGGCCGGCGCAGGCGCAGCTTGCCGGCGTGCAGAACCAGCCGATTGTCCGGCTCGCTGCGGATGCCGGCGCGCAAAAATGAAAGGGCGGATCGCAGCGAATGTGACCGCGCCGCCATCGCAATGCCGTATCATCCCCGCCCATGAATCCGGTCAAATACCGCTACATCGTCGTTGAAGGACCGATCGGCGTCGGCAAGACCAGTCTCGCGCGCCGCATCGCGGCCGAGACCGGCGCGCAGGCGCTGCTCGAGCAGCCGCAGGACAACCCTTTCCTCGAACGCTTCTACCGCGACTCCGCGCGCTACGCGCTGCCCGCGCAGATGTTCTTCCTGTTCCAGCGGATGAACCAGCTGAAGGACATGGCGCAGGCCGACCTGTTCGGCGCGCCGGTGGTATCGGACTTCCTGCTCGACAAAGACCCGATCTTCGCCGCGCTGACGCTGGCCGACGACGAGCTTCACCTGTACCGGCAGATGTACGGCCACCTGAGCCAGGAGTCGCCGCGTCCCGACCTCGTGGTCTACCTGCAGGCGACGCCGGCCACGCTGGCAGATCGCATCCGCCGGCGCGGCGTGCCGAGCGAAGCGTCCATCTCCGAAACCTACCTGCAGCGGCTGTGCGACGGCTACAGCAGCTTTTTCCATCACTACGATGCGTCGCCGCTGCTGATGGTCAATGCCGACCGCCTCAACCCCATCGAGCGCAGCGAGGACTTCTCGCTGCTGATGCAGCGCATTGCCGGCATGCGCGGCAAGCGCGAATTCTTCAACCGCGGAGAATGAACATGTCCACCCAGGCACCGACCGCCCGCAAGAAAGTCACCGTCACCACGCTGGCGCAAATGCGCGCGGCCGACGACAAGATCGCGATGCTGACCTGTTACGACGCGAGCTTCGCGGCGCTGATGGACCAGTGCGGCGTTGACACCCTCCTGATCGGCGACTCGCTCGGCATGGTCATCCAGGGACACGGCACCACGCTGCCGGTCACGGTCGACGACATCGCCTACCACACGGCCTGCGTCGCGCGCGGCTGCAAGCGCCCGCTGCTGATCGGCGACCTGCCGTTCGGCGCGTACAACACGCCGCAACAGGCGATGGAAAATGCGGCTGTGCTGATGCGCGCCGGCGCCGAGATGGTCAAGCTCGAAGGCGGCACGTGGCTGGCGCCGACGGTGAAGCTGCTGGTCGAGCGCGGCATGCCGGTGTGCGCGCACCTTGGCCTGACGCCGCAATCGGTGCACCAGCTCGGCGGGTTCAAGGTCCAGGGCAAGACCGACAGCGCGGCCGAACAGCTGCTGGCCGATGCGATGGCGATGCAGGAGGCCGGCGCATCGATGCTGGTGCTGGAAGCGATACCGGCGCCGCTGGCGGCCGAAGTGACGAAGCAGCTGTCGATACCGACCATCGGCATCGGCGCCGGCATCGACTGCTCGGGCCAGGTGCTGGTGCTGCACGACATGATCGGCGCCTTCCCGGGCCACCGGCCGAAGTTCGTGAAGGACTTCATGCAGGGCCAGTCCAGCCTCGCCGGCGCGATCGGCGCTTACGTGGCCGCCGTCAAGGATCGCAGCTTCCCCGGCCCGGAACATTCCTTCTGACGACGACGCCCCGGCACGCTGCCGGGGCCGTCGCCATGCGCAGCCGGAAAGTCAGGCTGCGTAGCGCGCGAGGCTGGCCTCGAGCTGCGGGCCGAGCGACTCGGCATTGCTGACCGCCAGGCCGAGGTCGCGCACCAGTCCGTCCTGCAGGCTGTAGACCCAGCTGTGCACCGTCACGTCCTGCCCGCGCTCCCACGCGTCCTGCACGATCGTGGTCTGGCAGACGTTCACCACCTGCTCGATCACGTTCAGCTCGCACAGCCGGTCGTGCCGCAGCTTCGGATCCATCGTCTCCGGCAACAGCTGCATGTGCTTCACATGCACATCCTGCACATGCCGCAACCAGTTGTCGGCGAGGCCGACGCGGCGGCGCTCCATCGCGGCGCGCACGCCGGAGCAGCCGTAGTGGCCGACCACGATCACATGCTTGACGCCGAGCTGGTCGATCGCAAACTGCAGTACCGACAGGCTGTTGAGGTCGGTGTGCACGACCACGTTGGCGACATTGCGGTGGACGAACAACTCACCGGGCTGCAAGCCGACGATTTCGTTCGCCGGCACACGGCTGTCCGAGCAGCCGATCCACAAGAATTCCGGCGATTGCTGCGCCACGAGCTTTTTGAAGAAATCGGGATCCTGCGCCACCATCGAGGCCGCCCATTCCCGGTTGTTGGCCACCAGCTCGCGCAGCGCCCTGTCGAAATTCTTTCCCGGCATATCGAATCAATCCATGAAGAAGGTGCGCGATTTTACCGCAGCCGATGATGGCCAAAACGAATACCACGGCCAACACCACTGTTCGGAAACTCGCAAAAATTATTAGTGCAAATGATTGGCTCGCTAATGATTTTTTCAGTTGTCTGCAGCCCTCATAAACTTCAATCGCCGCCAGCAGAGTTTGAGCAAAAGCAAACAGCTTCGCTCTGCAAGACCGCCGAGATCAAATTCGCTCTGGAATTTATCGAAGCGTGTCTGCCCTGTACCGAGCGCTGGCCGCCTCGGACGGAACCCTGCCCGTGGCAAGCAATTCGGCGATCGCATCACACAACGCGGGGATGGCAACTCCCCAAATGGCAATCATTGTTCCATGTCACGAACAGGACCCCGTCAGGATCTGTTGCGTGACTGATCGAAGGAGAAAACGATGCTGTCCATCGACCCAAACCCTGACCTGAACGAAACCGATCGTCCCGCCGCGCTCTGGCCGAGGCGCCAGTACCAGCAAGTCGACCTGGTCTACGACAAGGCGTGGCGAACGCTCTGGACTTACATGAAGCCGATCAGCGTGCCCTGCTTCAACCAGGACATGGTGGAGGAGCTGCACCATGTATTCCATGAACTGAAGCGGCGCGACTCGCATGTATTGCAGGAGGATGACTGGCATCCGGTCAATTACTGCGTGATCGCATCGCGCCGCAAAGGCGTGTTCAGCCTCGGCGGCAACCTCGCACTGTTCATCAACCTGATCCGTGAAAAGAATCGCGAAGCACTGATGGAGTATGCGCGCCTGTGTGTGGATGCGATGTATCCGCGAATCAAGGGCTATGACTGCTCGACGACCACGATTTCGCTGGTACAGGGAGATGCGCTCGGCGGCGGCTTCGAGTTCGCCTTGTCCAGCCACATCATCGTTGCCGAAGCCGGCGCCAAGATGGGTCTGCCCGAAATCATTTTCAACCTGTTCCCCGGCATGGGCGCATACAGCTTCCTCGCGCGGCGCATCGGCATGCGCAAGACCGAGGAGATGATGTTGAGCGGGAACACCTATCGTGCCGAGGAGCTGGCCGACATGGGCGTCATCGATATGGTGGCACCACCGGGCGAAGGTGAACGGGCCGTGCATGATCTGATCCGCAAAAAAAGCCGGCACCTCAATGGCATGCGATCGATTTACGAGTGCAGGAATCATTTGTGGCCGGTCACTTTCGAGGAGCTGCGGGATGTCGCGATGCTGTGGGTCGATGCGGCCTTGCGCATCGAGGAGAAAGACCTGCAGATGATGACTCGCCTCGCGATGTCGCAACGCTCGCTGCATGCCAAGTACGAACAGAGCCTTCCGGCCGGTGAACATCTGGTGAGCCAGCTTCAGCAATCTTGAACATCGGAAGACAAACCGGCGCGCGAATGACGGCCGGGGCGTTGCAATATCTCGCTCCGGCCGATTCGATCAGTGCAGCTCTTCGTAATTCAGCACTTGTCTGAAGAGGTAGAAATTTGTCTGCACACTGTTCAGCATGGCGTCTTCCAGCTCCGACTCCTGCACCAGTTGCATCACCTTCCTCAGCTCGCCGATATGCTGGTCGTCGAGAACCGCATGGGATTCGAGAAAAGAGAAACCCTGTGACAAGGGCAAGTTGACACTGCGCGAAACAGCCTGGGCAACCCGCCCGCCATACACGGAGGACATGATCTCCAGCACATAGATCAGGCCAAGCACCGTATGGGGAAAGCCGGTCGCTATCGCGTGATAGTTATAGCCCAGCATCGCCTGCACCGGAGGCTTGGGCGGCTGCTCGGGAATCATCGAACTGTCGATGCACATGCCCTCCAGATCATCCAGCACCATCTGCTCATGTCCCTTTTCCTCGGCAATATGCTCGTACAGATAATTGCGCAGTTCGTCATATCGGTCGGCGCAGCGGCTCGCTGCAGCTGCCATTAAAGGGCAAAAGTTGGAGACGATTGGATAGAGCTGGATCAGGAAGCTGATGTAGCGCTGACGGGAAAACTGCCCGCTCAACATGTCCCGCAGCCGCGGTATCGACTCGATGGCATGCCGATTGGCGTCGGTAATTTCTATCAGCTGGCTACTCAATGACATTTGCATTCCTCATGATGATTGAAGTCAATCTGGTCTGGATGACGCCTGTTCTGCCGACATGCGCTGCTGCCGGTAGGCCTCCAGTTCACTGCACAATTTTATGAATGCATGATTCAGTTCCTGCAGGATGTGCTTCCTCTGCTCCCGGGTTCCGCTCGGAAGCAGCTTTTCGAAACGTTTGCAGGTCATCTTCATCGCCGTCGCCCCGATGCTGAGCGCCGAGCCGCGCAGTGAATGCAACGCTTCCTTGATCTCGTCATCCGCATCCCGCTCAATGTCCTGCGCGACCAGCTGAAGCAGCCGCCGTGACTCGGCAAGGTATTCGGCGATCAGCTCGTCAAGGAAGGCCGGATCCCGGCTCATCGTTTCCAGCCCCTGCAGGATGTGCAGATCGAGCACCGGCTCGCCGGGGCGCGGCAGTTCGGGCCACGCCGTATCTACGCATGCCGGATCGCTGCAGTTAGCCGGCGCAGGAGCCGTGCGTTTGCCGGCAAGTTCGTCCAGGGTCTTCAGAAACAATTCGACCTGGATAGGCTTGGGCATGAAGGTATTGGCGCCGGCGTGCAGGCATTCCTCGCGCGCCTCGGGTGTCACGTTTGCGGAGAACATCATGATCGGTGTGGCCGCAGGCCGCCCGCCCATCAGGCGGCACAGCCGGGCCACTTCGGTGCCGTGCACTCCCGGCATGTTCATGTCGAGGATGATGACATCGACCACATGCTTGCCGATCAGGTCGAGCGCCTCATCGCCGTCCCTCGCCAGCAAGCAGCGATGGCCGGCCCGCTCGAGTATCTTCTGCAGCACGCGCCGGTTGGTCGGATTGTCTTCGACAATCATCACATCGAGGCCGTCATCGTTCGTCACCGGCCTGATCTCGGCGGCAGCCAGCGGCACGCGTGATGCGACCGTCTTGGGCGCGCCGACGCGGGGCGGATCGGCCCCGAGCGACAAGCCGGCGGCGTGCAGCAGCCGCGCGAGGGCGACCGCCTGCCCCGGGAACAGCACCGCGAAGAACCCTGCGGCCTCGGCCAGTTCCGTCGCCAGCTCGTCGGACATGCCTGCCGAAGGAAGCAGCGCGATGACCATCGTGAATTCACGGGCCGTTGTCCTAAGGCGCTTCAGCTGCATGCTCGTCCGCTTGATCCATTCGGAGATCGCCTCGGTCGGCTCAATCGGTGCGCGAACGAGAATCAGCGAGACCGGCTTGCCGGCCAGGCTGGCCCGCCCGATCACGTCGATGGCCTCGTCGATGTCATCGGCCCGGCTCGGCGCGGTGCGGCAGGATATCCCGAGCTCGGCGACCAGCGGTGCGTCTTCGGTTCCGGCGCCGACCAGCATCGCGTGCAGCCGGGCAGGCCGCACCCGCGCAGCGGACTGCAGGGTCGGGTGGCCGAACTCCAGCTCGAACCAGAAATCGCTGCCCTTGCCCGGCTCGCTGCTGAAGCCGATTCGCCCGCCCATCAATTCGACCAGTTGCTTGCAGATCGTTGTGCCGAGTCCGGTGCCGCCATAGCGGCGGGCGACGGATTCGTCGGCCTGCGTGAAGCTGTCGAAGATCTTGCCCTGCACGGCCTTGGCAATGCCGATGCCGGTATCGGATACCGAGAACAGGATCTTCACGCCGCTGTCGCCGCTGGCCAGGCGCCGCAGCCGCAGCGCGACCCGCCCCTGCTCGGTGAACTTGACCGCGTTGCCAACCAGGTTCACGAGGATCTGCCGCAAGTGGTGCTGATCGCCGTTCAGTATCTCCGGCACGCCACCGTCGATCTGGATCAGCCACTCGGTCGCCTGCGGATTGACACGGTAGCGGAACATCACCTGTATGCCGTGCACGAGCCGGTAGACATCGAAATCCGCATGCTCGACCGACATCTTGCCGGCCTCGATCTTGGAAAAATCCAGCACGTCTTCGATCTGCGCGAGCATGACCTGCGACGTGGTCGTCATGCAGTCGAGCATTTCCTCCTGCTCGACATCGACCGGCGTCGTCTTCAGCAGATCGAGCATGCCGATCATCGCGTTCAGCGGCGTGCGCAATTCATGACTGACGGCGCAGATGAACTGCCGCTTCGCGAGGTTCGCGCCATTGGCTTCATCAAGCGCGCGGAACAATCGCCCGACCAGCACGCTGAAATAAATCGATATCAGCAGGGTGCCCAGCCACAAGCCGAGCGACAGGCCAAGCTGGTCATGCCAGTAGGGTGCGGCGCAGATCACGACGCCGAAGCCGGTCAGCGTGGTGACTAGCGCGATGAACAGGTAGGATCGGCCGAAGCGAAAGCCATTGCCGATGATGATCCACAGGTAGAAGAAGTACAGCGGCGCCGAATGTTCGGCGCCGATCAGCAGCAGGTAGGTCAGCGTGCCGACATCGAGCAGGATCGCACAGACGCGCCGGACCCGAACATCGCCCGGCTGCATTACCACGCTGACGGCGATCGCCAGCGACGCGGCGAGGAAGCCGGTCAGGACGGTGACGATCTGCAGGTGAATCCCGGGCGGCCCGTCGGGATTGTTGTCGGTCAGGTAGCCGAACAGGCTCAGCAGCAGCGCGCCGAGGATGATGCGAACGACCGACTGCTCGAACTCGTTGTCGCTGCGCCCCCGGCGATGCGCACGGACGGCCTCGATCAACGGGATGACCGGGTTCTTCCTGAACGTGAGCGCTTCGAGTAAGGGCGTCGACCAGCGCGGCATCTTCCGGCATCCTGAAAACGACGAACGATCGCGAAGTCTACCGGCGCGATGCAGTCGTTTTGTGCCTGAATAGAAATTGACAAGCGCCTATGCAAGCCGCGCAAGTGGGCGTTATGTCGGTGAATGCAATTGACGCAGAGCGGCCACCGCGCTTCACCAAAAACAACGCCGACCCGAAGGTCGGCGTTGTTGGCCAAGTGGCGTCCTATGGTGATCGGATAATCACTCGAAGAATTCTTTCACCTTGTCCATCCAGGTCTTGCTCTGCGGGCTGTGCTTTGCGCCGCCTGCGGCGGTCAGCAGGTCGAACTCGCGCAGCAGGTCCTTCTGCTTCTCGGTGAGCTTGACCGGCGTCTCGACCACCACGTGGCAGAACAGGTCGCCGGGGAAGCCGGAGCGCACGCCCTTGATGCCCTTGCCGCGCAGGCGGAAGGTCTTGCCGGTCTGGGTGCCTTCGGGCACGCTGAACGACACCTTGCCCGACAGCGTCGGCACCTCGATCTCGCCGCCGAGCGCGGCACGCGCGAAGGAGATCGGCATTTCGCAATGCAGGTCGTCGCCGTCACGCTGGAACACCGCATGCTGCCGGATGTGGATCTCGACGTACAGGTCGCCGGGCGGGCCGCCGTTCATGCCGGGCTCGCCGTTGCCGGTCGAGCGGATGCGCATGCCGTCGTCGATGCCGGCCGGGATCTTCACTTCCAGCGTCTTGTTGCGCTTGATGCGGCCCGCGCCCGAGCAGGTGGTGCAAGGGTCGGGGATCACCTTGCCGGTGCCGTGGCACTTCGGGCAGGTCTGCTGGATGCTGAAGAAGCCCTGCTGCATGCGCACCTGGCCGTGGCCGCCGCAGGTGCCGCAGGTGGTCGGCGAGGTGCCGGGCTTCGCGCCGGAGCCGTGGCAGGTATCGCACTCGTCCCAGGACGGCACGCGGATGGTGGTATCGAAGCCGTGCGCCGCCTGTTCCAGCGTGATGTCGAGGTTGTAGCGCAAATCGGCGCCGCGATAGACCTGCGGGCCGCCGCGCGCACGACCGCCGCCGCCACCACCGCCGAAGATGTCGCCGAAGATGTCGCCGAAGGCATCCGAGAAGCCGCCGCCGAAACCGCCACCACCGCCGCCGCCCATGTTCGGGTCGACGCCGGCATGGCCGAAGCGGTCGTAGGCTTCGCGCTTCTGCGCATCGGAAAGCATCTCGTAGGCCTCCTTGGCCTCCTTGAATTTTTCCTCGGCCTGCTTGCTGTCCGGATTGCGGTCCGGATGGTATTTCATCGCCAGCTTGCGATACGCCTTCTTGATCTCGTCATCCGCGGCATTCTTCGCCACGCCGAGAATTTCGTAAAAATCGCGTTTTGCCATCTTCAGGTGTCCTGACCATGCCCGGAGCGGGATCGCCCCTCCAAGCAAAAAAACCGGGCGGGACAAAAACGCCGCCCCGGCCCGGTAATGCCCATGTTGCGCTGTTGCGCGGCGTTGCTGTTACTTGTCCTTGACTTCCTTGAAGTCGGCGTCGACCACATCGTCGTCCGCCGGCTTGGCGCCGGCACCGGCCTGCTCCGCACCGGCTCCGCCGGCAGAGCCCGCCGCCGCCTGCTGCGCCTGCATGTCGGCGTACATCTTCTCGCCGAGCTTCTGCGCCGCGGTCGACAGCGCCGCCACTTTGGCGTCGATGATTTCCTTGTCGTTGCCCTTCAGCGCTTCTTCCAGCTCCTTGATGGCCGCTTCGATCTTGTCCTTCTCGCCGGCTTCCAGCTTGTCGCCATGCTCGCCGAGTGCCTTGCGGGTCGAATGCACCAGCGCGTCGCCCTGGTTGTGCGACTCGGCCAGCTCCTTCAGGCGCTTGTCCTCGGCGGCATTCGCCTCGGCATCGCGCACCATGCGCTCGATCTCGTCCTCGTTCAGGCCGGAGTTGGCCTTGATGGTGATCTTGTTTTCCTTGCCGGTGGCCTTGTCCTTGGCCGACACGTGCAGGATGCCGTTGGCGTCGATGTCGAAGGTGACTTCGATCTGCGGCGTGCCGCGCGGCGACGGCGGGATGCCCTCGAGGTTGAACTCGCCGAGTCCCTTGTTGCCGGCGGCCATTTCGCGCTCGCCCTGGAATACCTTGATCGTGACGGCCGGCTGGTTGTCGTCGGCCGTCGAGAACACCTGGCTGAACTTGGTCGGGATCGTGGTGTTCTTCTTGATCATCTTGGTCATCACGCCGCCCAGCGTCTCGATGCCCAGCGACAGCGGGGTCACGTCAAGCAGCAGCAGGTCCTTGCGGTCGCCCGACAGCACCGAACCCTGGATCGCAGCGCCGACAGCGACCGCTTC
>JACCDX010834264.1_pt1 | contig 10743 bp, 13 predicted proteins | sample 7449681 | NCBI WGS metagenome assembly JACCDX01 (sample SAMN15323450, study PRJNA562643) | freshwater metagenome | isolation source: river surface water | place: USA:Blue River Watershed | collected 2017-08-18
AAACAATATAGATTCTTTATTTAAGGCACCTAAATAAAATGAGTGTAAGCATATTTCATCATTAATATTTTCTATATTTATTTTTTTGTTGACATTTAAATTAAATTGCAAATATGTTCTTTTATAGTTATATTTATCATATTCATATTCATATTCAGTATGTCTCTTATAAGTAAATTTTGCAAAAGTTGGTATTGGATCAACCATAGTAAAACCATCATCATTTGTTAAACCATCACCATTTATTAAAAGATAAAGAAGTCCAGTCATTATTAGGTTTATTATTTAGATATATTTAAATATAAATATTAAATATATTATTCAATATATTATGAAACTTAAAATTCACGAATTCGATTATGATAATTGTGAGTTATTATTAATATGTCCTACTTGTGGAATAGAATCTGGTATTTATCATGACTGTGCATCTTATGAAAAACATCCATTATTTAGATGCTGTAAAAATAACTTTATTCTTGATTATACAATTGAAGAATTTGAATTTATATTACAAAATAATAAACCATTTATTAATATTCAAATGTTAGATTTACTTATGATTAAACGTATTGCAACTGAGTATGATATAGAAAAGTTTATTAATTTATATAATGAAAAAAACGGTACCACATTTAAATATACATTTGATATTCAAAAACATATGAATATTGATATGGATCAATTTATTAAAGTGGTGTTAGATAAAGTAGGTTTCGAGTTAAATAGTTATAATATAGTTGATGTACTTAATAAATATCCTGATGCTGAAATAGAACATAGTTATGAAATGTTTATTGAAGTTATTGAAAAAAATGGACAACTAACACCAATATATTATCTTAATGAATAATTAATAAATAATTTTTTTATGACGTTGTTCTGGTTCTCTATATGCAGAAATTTTCCAAAACCATGGATCATCATATATTATTTTGATTTCTTTACCATTTAATAATCTTTCTCTTGCGAAAATTGCATTTTTAGTTTCATTCCATTGTTTAAAATGAATGAATGCACGATTAAAATATTCACCTTTTTCATTTCTCTTTTTCACAATATCAATTCTCTCTAAAATACCCATATTTAAATCATTAAATATTTTACGGATTTGTATCTCAGAAATATTTAAATACATACGTGGAATACAAAGTACTGGTTCTTTATCAAAATATAATTCATCACTCATTTTTTCAATTCACTTTTATACTATTTATTTAACTACCTATTTTTGTTTTCAATTTTTTAAAGATAAACCGTTTTTATATTATATGTTCATATGTTTATATGGTCGATAAAAGTAGAATTCGTAAATCAAAAATTGGACGTAATAAAACATTAAAAGTTTCAAAGACAGGTCCATCAGATAAAATTTGGGGTATTTATGGTAAAGTATTAAATCCAAATACAAATAAATATGTTCGTATTGGAAGTAATGAATCAATGAAAGTAATTTATGATTTAGAAAGGAATCGTGAATGGGAAAAAAGAGTTCATTATATTATAGAACATCATAAGGGTTTTGGTAAAAAATTAGAAAATTATTTAAAAAATTGATTTATAAAATAAGATAAAGAAAGATAAAGAATAAAGAAAGATAAAGATAAAAGATAAAGAAATGATTGGTCATCCTATTTATAACTTTAATCATTTTAAATATTTAGATAAATTGGATAAGGACACTTTATCTATTAATGAAAATGCAATTCATATATTGGAAAAAAACGAACATCTTATTAATTGGAAATTATTATCGTCAAATTCAAATGCTATTCATCTTTTAGAAAAGAATTTAGGTAAAGTAGATTGGTCATTATTATCTGCAAATCTAAAAGCAATTCCTATTTTAATGAAAAATATAAGTAAATTAAATTTTGTTTTATTGTCATGTAATCCAAATGCTATTCCTATTTTAAATAAACATTTAGCGAAAGTAAATTGGCCAACATTATGTCATAATCGAAATGCCATTTCTATTTTAGAACAAAATATAGAAAAAATAGACTGGTTTAGAATATCAGAAAATACATCTGCAGTTCATCTTTTAGAAAAATATCATCATAAAATTTCTTATTCAAGATTAGCATCAAATATAAACCCAAAAGTAATGTATCTTTTAGAAAATGTTTTGGAAGATTTATCAGAAATGTGTTGGTATGAATTATCTAATAATCCTGCTGCAATTCACATTTTAGAAAAGAATTTAGATAAAGTGAATTGGCATATGTTATCTAAAAATCCAAACGCCATTTCCATTTTAGAACAACATTTGGACAAAGTTGATTGGACATCATTATCTGCAAATCCATTTGCCATTTCTATTTTAGAAAAAAATATAGATAAAGTTGATTGGAGCGAATTATCTGGTAATCCAAATGCAATTCATATTCTAGAAAAACACATTGATAAAATTTGTTGGACATGGATATCAGATAACCCAAGTGCTATTCGTCTAATAAAAAATAATTTAGATAAGATTGATTGGATGTGGGTTTCACGTAATCCATTTATTTATGAAATTATATGTGATTATGACTATGAAAGTATGAGGATTTCGATGAAAGATTTTTGTGAAGAATTAGTACAAAAAGTATTTCATCCATTACGTTTACAAAAATTATGTGATATATATGGTTTAGAATTGACTGAATTATTAGATCAACTTTAAATAGATTATAATATAAAATTGAATATAAATATTTTTTTTTAAATATCGACAAAAGTATAATGTCTTGCAATATTTGTTGTGATAAATATAATAAAAGCAGTCGCTTAAAAGTTATTTGTCCTTATTGCGATTTTGAGGTTTGTCGTAATTGTTGTGAACAATATATTTTATCAGAAACTATTCCAAAATGTATGGAAACAACTTGTTCTAAAGAATGGTCCAGAAAATTTTTGAGAGAAAATTTTACTAATGTTTTCTTAACAACCAAATACGAAAAACATTTAGAAAATATTTTATTTGATAAAGAAAAGGCATTATTGCCATCCACTCAACCTATTGTCGAGCAAAAACTTCTTAAAAAAAATATCTTAAAAGAAATTGAAGATATTAATATTATTATTTGTGATCTACAAACAAAACAAAGAATATTATATAATCAATTACTTAAAATAGAGGATAAAATAGAAGAAAAACGTCAATTTGTTCGTAAATGTCCTGCTGATAATTGTCGCGGTTTTCTAAGTACTCAATGGAAATGCGGTATTTGTGAACAATGGACATGTCCAGATTGTCACGAATTAAAAGGTAAATCACGTGACTCTTCACATGTATGTGATCCTAATAATGTTGAAACTGCTAAATTATTAGCAAAAGATTCTAAACAATGTCCAACATGTCAAAGTTTAATTTTTAAAATTGACGGTTGTGACCAAATGTGGTGTACCCAATGTCATACTGCATTTAATTGGCGTACATCTAAAATAGAAACAAATATTCATAATCCGCATTTTTATGAATGGCAGCGTAAAAATGGAGGGGGAGTTGCTCCAAGAAATGCAGGTGATGTTGAGTGTGGGCGTGTATTAGATCAATTTACATTTAAAATTATAGATGATTATATTGATAAATATTTGATTGACTGTAGATCGCATATTGATTGTCTAATAATGAGTGATTATATTTATAGATTGGATAAAGTAATTAGAAATAATATTCATAATATGAACGAAGAATTACCTACTTTTCAGACAAATTATGAAAATAGAAATTTATATCTTCGCATACAATACATGGAAAATAGTATTACTGAAAATATGTTTAAGACTGGTATTCAACGTAATGATAAAAAATATAAAAAAAATACAGAAATTTCTCAAGTTATACAACTTTCGCATACTGCCACTACTGATATTATTTATAGAGTAATAGATTATGTCAAATCGTTGACTAAATCAGATAAACTTGATTTATCGCCATTTATGATTGAATTGGATGAACTTATTGAATATTGTAATACTACATTTAAGGACATATCATTTACATATAATAACAGCATTCAGTATGGGTTTGATTATTATTTTAAATTCTCAAAAGTAAAAAAAGAGAGAAAAAGAAAATGTGATAATGATAATGATAATGATTCTATAAATAGTAAATAATATTTTCATTACAATTAAATAAAAAAATTGAAATGAAAAAATAAATAAAAAGTATTTCAAATACAAATATATTATTGATACATAATTTAAAATAAAATGAATCCAATTGAATATTTATACGAACCAATTTATATTAATAAGTCAAATATATTAATTCCTATTATGAATGACTTATTTACTTCATTAGTTGATATTATAATTTTATTTATGAATATTATTTATCATACAACAATATTTATTATAAAAGAAGCAATTACATTTGTCAATAATAATTTATCATTAACTGAAAAAGGTCTACTTTGCTTTTGTTTATATAATTTAATACTTTTATTTCTAACTGAAATTATTTATTTCAACGATAACCAAAAAATGCAAACAGAAATAGATAAACTAAAAATAGAAATAAATAAACTAACAAAAATACAACTTGATGAAATTCATAAATTCAAACAATTAAATAAAAAAAAAATATTTTAAAGTGCTGATTCCTCGGATGTATCAAAATATTCAACTGCTCTAATACAATTATCATAACAGGGATAATATTTACACTTACAATAACCAAATACCCAACAATTTTCCAATAGTTTTAGTGCACCTTTTTCTAATATTATATCTACCAATTCGTCTTCTAATGCATGTTTGAAATCTTTTTTACCAGGTTTAAATCCAGAATGTTTTTTAATCAATTTTTGATAAACAGGGTTTTCTACAATTGATCTATAAACAGTATATTCACCAAATGCCATAATAATTAATATATTATTAGAATTAATACTTTTAAGTTATTTAAGTTTGAATATCGAAATAAATAAAAAAAGGTTATTTATTTAACCTATTACATATACTAAAACAAATTATATACTAAAACAAATTATATACTAAAACAAATTATATGCTAAAACAAATTATATACTATATTTTTTATATTTTATATTTTTATATTATTTTATTTTACCAAGTGTTATCATATTCATCACAAATTCCATTCCATACAGTGTCAGGCATTCCAGGAGCAAATGTATTTTTCCATTTTAAATCTTCATCATACTTCTCTTCATCAAATACATCTTCATCATCTTCACTATCAGACCAGTCTGCCCAACTTCTTTTTGCAACTTCTTTTTTTACTTCACTATTCTTCCAATCCACTTGATTTTTTCTAACTTCAATTACTTTTTTTTCATCAATAAAATCGGATAATAATACTAATCCTGTCTTTTTAGTTGGTTCTTCAATACGCTTTACCTCCACTGGTTTAGAAACAATTGCAGCCCAACCAGTTTTTATCTCCATTTTAGGTTTTGAAGGAATTTTAGGTGCAACTGGAGGATATTCATCGTCAGGATCAGTTTCAGGTTCTGTTTCAGAATCGCTTTCACATAACGAGTTAAATGTATTTGTATGTTTATTTTTTACCATTTTTTCAATAGGTTTTACAATTACTTTATTTGCAATTCTCTCCTTTTCTTTATCTGCTCTCTTTTTTTCTTTATTTACCTTCTCTAATTCCTTACAAAACTTGGCAATATGACCAGCTTTAAAACACCATCTACATTCAGTCTGTAAGAGTGTTGGACAAGTTGTTTTACCAGTTAAATCTTTAACCCAGTGATTAGTATATTCACTTTCTGATTTACCAGCATCGTAACAAACTTTGCAATATGGTTTCTTAGTAGCAATAACAGACTTTGACATTTTGACTTTGATTTTGACTTTGACTTTGAATTTGACTCAACGGTTGATACAATTATAATATCTTATCAAATGGTATATCTTAAAAAAGCATTTCAATTTTTTTTAATTATCTCTTAAAAATACATAAACTAAAAAAAGATAAATATATAAAAAATTGAAATATAATATCAAAATAAAAATATAACATCAAAATAAAAATAAAAATATAATATCTAAATAAATATGGAGAGAGAAAATAATGAAATTATTCCAAATTGGTTATTTAATGATCCATCTCAATTTACACTTTATATAATTTATAATACACCCATTAGAACTATTTCAACAGATGAATGTTTTTGCCCCATGAAACCAATAAGGTTTATATACACATATCAACCAATGGATACATCAAGAAATAATGAATGTCCAATAACATTTAATACATTTAATGAAAAAAGTAAATATATGAAATGCTCTACTTGTAAATATAATTTTGATTCAGAAGCATTAGAGAAATATTTAAATAATTATCGTAGACGTTGTCCAATGTGTCGAAATAAATGGACTCAGTTTGTTAAATTTATTAATTATTAAAATATTATAAAAAGTTGTTGTTAATGTGGTAATTCAAAAAAATTGAAATACTTTTTTATATATTTTTTGATTATATAATTTACGTATTATTTATGTCATCAACATGTCGGATTCAGTGTATAGAGTTATTTATAATCGTGGTTTACTGACAAATATTTTTGAATATTTAAGTATATCTGAACTTAAAAAACTAGATATACAAAAATATTTTAAAAATATAACATATGCCGATTATATTACTCCTCAATATAATACATTATTATATGGACAAGTCCAGTCTGGAAAAACATTTAAAATACTACAATATGTCAAACTTTACAAACCATATATGATAAAAATTATTATTATTCAAAACAATAAACATATGTTATCTCAATATGCAAAGGCATTTATGAATCAAAATATACCATGTAAACAAATCGATAATAACTCTAATAAACATAAATTCAATCAAGAAACAATTATTACTATCTATAATAAATTTCGAATGAAATACTTACAACAATTTATGAAAAAACATAATATTCATGTATATAATTTAATATTAGATGAGAGTGATCAATACTTATCAAAAATTAAAAAAACGAGTATTTTTAAAAATGCAAAAAATATACTTCATGTTACTGCAACACCATTTAAGTATGTCAAACAATTTAAGGTTGATAATGTCGTGACTATTAAACCACCTAAAAATTATGTAGGATTAGATAAAGTAGAATTTATACAAGTAAATATTCCACAAGAATTTGGATATACAGGTATATATAACAATATTCATAAAATTATAAATAATGATTTCTTAAAAGATAAAGAAGGATTTATGCTAATCAATTGCTTTAAATTTGTTGTAGATATGAAAACGTGTGCATCAAATTTATCTGTTATGTTTCCAACTACACCTTTTATTATACTAACTTCAAAAACAATTCTTTATGAAAATGGTAAACAGATTAAATGTAATACAAAAGATATAAAATCACTTATAGATAATTTTAATAAACATTCTCATATTGTAATTATTGCAAATAGATTATCTTTAAGAGGTATAAATTATACAAATCTAACATATTCTAGATATATCAGTCATCAAATTTCTTTGGCATCTAATAATTATACTAATTTCTTACAAAGATGTAGAATATTTGGAGTGAGATATAATAATGATAATAATAGTAATGGAAAAGTATATTGTATAATAACTAAATCATCACAACTTAATTTTGTAGGTATTTTGAAAAATAAAGTCGCAAATATAATTAATGCAATTTCAGTGAAAGAAGTGCCTGCACCAAAACCCAAAAAAATAACTGTTAAAGATCTCAAAGCACTTTGTAAACTTCATAACATAAAAAGATATTCAAAACTTAAAAAAAATGAGATTATTCAATTACTTACTGATAATAATATACCAATTATTGTTTAATATTCACATTCAATATCAAACAGTAATATTCTATGTCTTAATAAAATAAAATGATAAATATGGTTATATAAATTAATCTTCACATTTGGCACCGCATTAAGGAGAACATAAACCTTCATCTAATTCCATATAATTATGGATTTTTTTAATAATGAAATCTGTCTGTTTTTCGTCATAAAGAATAAATTTACCTCCCTTTGAATTCCATACATTCATATTATTTTTTCTATCATCAATTAACATTGAATTACTAATACAATAATTTGATTTATCTTTGGTTGAACAAGTAATTACATGCACATCAGGTCCCAATTCTCTTGCACACCATTTACGTTTTTCTTCGGCAGCAGTAATACTTCTAGGAATCCCTGTTAATATAATCGGATCATATTGTTTGATTTGTTCCCATAATAATCGTCCATTAGGCATCCAAGGTAATGTTTCAAAGAATTTATGTGTTTTATTGATAACTCCCCACATGAGACCAGATTGCAATTGTTCTGGGTATTTATGAAAAACATTATATACGCCTTGTTCAAAATCAGCCAAGACTCCATCTAAATCGCAAAACACAATTTTTTTAGGTAAAGTTCCCCTGTTTAATTTTTCACTCAATATTTGTCGAAGTTCAATATTATCTGTAATACTCTGTCCATTACCAAGGAAATAATCATGTCCAGGACGCCAGTGATATTGATTATTATCATGATTCCAATGTAATGCGTAATCTGGACATCTTAAATTTGTTATATTAAAAGTATCATTATCATTATTGATAGAATATTGACGTAAATAAGAATTATTTGGTCCAACTTGCATTTATCTATTTATTAAAAAGAGAGAAATAATTATTCATACCTCAATTTTTTTATATAATAGTAATATATGAGTGATGTAACCATTTTTCATAATAAATCTCAAGAAAATGGATTATATTATTATAATATTCCTAGTGGATATCCTCTTTACAAAGCATCCAAATTATTTAATAAAAACGATGTTTCTTTATTACTAGAAAATAATAAACCTTATTTTTTTGGACTAAAAAATACTTCTCCAGAATATATAGAGTCATATGAAAATGAGTATGGCGTTATATTTGAGTTTGAAACTACCAGACCATTGAAATTATTAGCATTAGATGATAAAAATACTCAAACTCTACTATATAATAATGCACCTCCAAATATTAAAACAATATTAAACCAAAACTATGGTCATATAAACAATATAAGAAATTCAGTTTCTGATAAAGATCGCGAATTATCTCATTATTTATGTTCAATTGGCGAACAAGGATATGCTATTTATAGTATGCAAACTGATTTTGGTGGGACATTTCATACTGAATTATTAATATGTAATGCTAGTAATGCTGTAAAGTTAATTAAAAAAGTTACAAATGACATAAGAACGGTATCTATAATTGAAGAAGAAAAACTAAAAGAAATGGGAAAACAACTAAAAGATAAAAGGAGAAAAAAACAAAAATATTCGTCTATGTATGATGATAATACACCTTTAAAAAAGCGAAATTTATTTGGTGATGATGATGGTGATAATAAGAATGTATCATTTTCTAGAAATTTATTTGGTGATGATGATATGTCAGGTGGAAAAAAAAGGAAAAGTAGAAGAAATAAAAGAAATAGAAAAAACAAAAGAAGTAGAAGAAATAAAAGAAATAAATAATAAGAGTAATAGATGCACTATGCTAACCTATGACTATACCCACGGTTCAATTTTGCGCGCAAATTTGCGTCAAAATTGATTGAATAACTGAAATATGCCGAAAATGAGTAAAATAAAGGCGATGAGCAGCAGCAGTCAGCAGGGAATGGCGGTGTATAGAGTGAATAAAAAAAATTGAAATACTTTTTTGAGATATCTGGTATGATAAGATATTATATTGAGTTTAAGTCAGTGAAGATGCCAGTGATTACTAGAAGTCAAAGTAGAAATATTGTAAATAATAATCAAAATGAAGTAATTAAAGAAATTAAAAAATATACGGAGATGACTGATGCAGATGATCTTGAACAAATCAAAAAACTTGAAGAGGTGATTATTAAAACTAATTGTTTAAAAGAATTGACTCTACTGATGAAGAATGTGCCTGCAGCAGAAGGTAGAGAAAATAAATTAAAAGAATTATTAAAATTGTTTAAAAAAATAAATGGTGACTTATTTATTCTATTTAAATTAAAAGATTATGGTATTGCGAGATTGGTCAGTACTATCATTGATAAAATTGACATTTTTAAAAAAAGTTATTATACACAAATGTGTTGGGCAGATGTTGCTGATAATATGCTTAAACATAATGTGATGTTTGAATTGGATGTTTGCTTAAAAAAAATGTCGCATTTTATTTATCCATATGATGGATATGTTGATGAAGTAAGTATTTTGGAACTTAAAACAAAAATTGGTACTATATTGTATATGGATATTATTGAAGCAAAATAAGATGTAGAAATAGAGAGATGAAACAAATTTTAACGAATTATATTTGTATTGTATATTTTGTATTGTAATGTGTATTTTGTAACTTATTAAAATCGTATAAAAGTGAGACCAATTGGTCAATATCTTTTTTTTTCTTTTAAGACATAGAAATCTGTAATATTACAGAAATTTTCAAAAATAAAAATAGAAAGTTTTTAAATTTTTGAAAAATGGACAAAAATAAATGTCCATTTTTGGATAGTCCAAAACACTCTTACTGAGAAAATAAAATGTCTAGATAATGAAAAATTATGGTGACAAATCAAACGTAATATTTATTTTTTTATTACGATAATTTTTAATATTTTTTATAAAAAAGTATTTAGGGGTTTTTTCTATTGACAATATATCAATGATTATCAATGAAAAAAACCCCAAAAAACCCCAAAAATATATTTGTAAAATATGTGACTTTATATCGTGTAATAAAA
>JACCDX011239421.1_pt1 | contig 10743 bp, 10 predicted proteins | sample 7449681 | NCBI WGS metagenome assembly JACCDX01 (sample SAMN15323450, study PRJNA562643) | freshwater metagenome | isolation source: river surface water | place: USA:Blue River Watershed | collected 2017-08-18
ACCTGCTCGGCCAGAAGGCCCAGTCCGGCCGGAGCATCGGAGCCTGGGAGTGGTTTTGAGCGTCGACCCGCTGGTTCGCGCGCGGGAAGCGCTCTCGCGTGCCGAGGCCGTGATCCTCTGCACGGGCGCCGGCATGGGCGTCGATTCCGGCCTGCCCGACTTCCGTGGCGACGAGGGCTTCTGGAGGGCGTACCCTCCGATGCGCGCACTCGGGCTCTCGTTCGCGGAGATGGCGCAGCCGCGCTGGTTCGACGAGGATCCCGCGCTGGCCTGGGGCTTCTATGGCCACCGCGCCAAGCTCTACCGCGACACGGTCCCCCATGAGGGCCACGCCGCGCTGCTGCGCGCGATCGGCGACCGGCCCGCCTTCGCGATCACCTCGAACGTCGACGGGCAGCTGCTCCGCGCCGGATGGGCCGAGGCTCGCCTCATCGAGATCCACGGCCGGATCGCGTGGTTGCAGTGCACGCAATGCCGAACGCCCGCGTGGCACGCGCCGGACCTCGACGTCCACGTGGATCCCACGACCTTCCGAGCGCGCGGTCCGCTGCCCCGATGCCCGGAGTGTGACGCCATGGCGCGCCCGAACGTGCTGATGTTCGGAGACTGGGGCTGGGAGGAGTGCGCCACCGACCTGCAGCGGCTGCGCTGGGACAGCTGGCAGCGCGGTGTGACGCTCGAGGACACCGTCGTCCTCGAGTGCGGTGCCGGGACGTCGATCCCGTCCATCCGACGGACCTCGGAGCGGCTCCTGCACCAGGGAGCGACGCTCGTGCGGATCAACGTGCGCGAGGCGGACGGCCCCGCGGGGACGATCTCGCTGGCGATGGGCGCGAAGGACGCGCTCGTGGCGATGACGGCCGTCTGAGGCGCGAGATCACGTCGGCGGCTCGCGCGGCGACCACCCCGCCCAAGCGATCATCGCCACGCCGACCAGCAAGCCCGCCACCCCGACGAACGTGGCGACGCCCCCGGGCTCGGAGGCCCACGCCGGTCCGCTCGCCAGGCTGCCGACGACGAGCGCCCCCACGAGGCGATCAACGCGCAGCGGGCACCTCCCAGGCGACGAGCCAGGCTCCACCGTCACGGCCCTCCGCGGACGGCGCCCCGAGGGCATCGCGGAGCCCGACGAGGATCTCGCTACGAAGAGGCTCCGCGTAGAGGTCGGCGTGCAGCACGACGCTCCCGATGCGACGGCTTCGGAGGGTCGCGAGGACGTCCCCGGCGCCGAGCAACGCGGCGTGGACCTCACGCGAGGCGATCACCCGCGGGTTCTGGCGCAGGTCGGTGTTCAGGCAGCGGTCGAGGATGGGTCGACGGTGGGAGAGCCACGCGAAGCAGGCGAGGTTCTGCTGGTAGAAGCCGAGGTCCTCGCGGGTGCCGAGCGCCTCGGGGTAGAGTTCCAGGACGGGGGCCTCGGGGAGCGAACGGTAGAGCGAGGGCACCGCGACCGGGCGCGCGCCGATCCGCCACGGCGCTCCGGACGCGACGAGCACGTCCAGAACGACGAAGCCGAGCCACAGCCGGACGGCGGTGTCGCCTCGCCGGAACACCCAGAGCGAGGCCAGCGCGCCGAGCAGAAGCGCCGCCACCCACGCGAACCGGACCGGAAAGCGGAAGACCTCGAACACCCCGGTCGCATCGAGCAGCGCCAGCGGGGTCGGGAACGCCTCCGTGTGGGCGACCCCAAGCTCGAGCCAGGGCCCGAGCGCGAGGAGCACGCTCCCGAAGCCGACGGCGCCCAGAACCCCGAGGGCACGCGCGCTGCCGGCCTCCTGGACGAGGTCCTCACGCCGCCGGAGCGCCACAGCCCCGAGCACGAGCGTCGCCACCCCGACGACCGGCCCGAGCGAGTGACGCGCCACGTCGACCCAGGGGCTCCACGCCAGCAGCGTCGTCAGCGTGGCGGATTCCGCGCGGAGCGGCGCAGCGACGGCCTCACGGGGGGGCATCGCGCCGCCGGCGACAAACGTCACGGCGTAGAGGACGCCCACCGTGGCGAGCGCCCCGAGCACCTTCGCGACGTCCCGACCTGCGAGCACCTCTCGGCGCGCGAGGAGCACCGCCACCGCCACGAGCGCCGCGTCCACGCCGAGGTACGCGGTCGTCAACAGCGCCAGGGCGAAGTGGACCGCCGCGGCGACGGATCGCCCCTCCCAGCAGGCCAGCGCCATCAGCGGGAGCCAAGGGTCGAGCAGCACATAGACGTGCCCTTCGAGCACCGCGACGAACGCGAGCGGCGCAAACCCGAACAACACGCCCGCCACGAGCGAGGCCGGCGCCGACACGCCGAACGCCCGCTCCACGAAGCGCTGCGCGCCCCAAGCCGACACCACCGGCCCCAGAAGCACGAGCAGGTTGACGACGAGGAGCCCGGGGATCGTGCCGCCCATCACCAGCGCGAGCCCCAGCAGCACGAAGCTGTCGACCCGCTGGAGCGCCTCGCCGTCGGGCCAGGCCACGCCAGCGTGCACGCCGTCGGGGAGGAAGCCCGGCGCCGCCTCAGCGAGCCACGCCACCGGGAAGGCGTCGAAGTGCCGGGCGACGAGGAGGTGCGCGGGGTCCGTCACGAGGGGCCACGTCCAGAGCGCGGACACGACCGCGTAGAGCGCCAGCCCGAGCAGGGTCCCTCGCGCGGGCACCTACGGCGCCCCGAAGAGCTTCTGCTGTTCGGCGTCGATGGCGGAGCGCGCCGCGGCCTGCGCGGCCTCCAGCAGAGGATCCCCCGCCAGCGTGGGGTCGAGGTCGATCTTGCGGTCGATGCCACGCACGATCCGCTGCGCGCCCGCGGACGCTCCCTTGCGCGGACGATCCGCCCCGAGCGTGGCCCGCAGCTCACCCACGCGCATGGTCTGGTAGTGCGAGAAGGTCCAGACCGCCTGGTTCATGCGCGCCGGCGCGAGCAGCTCGCGGTGCAGGCCCGTGTCCACCACGAGGTCGAGCGCAGGGTGCTTCTTCGCGAGGACGCGCGCCGCGTCGGAGGCCTCGTGGACGAGCAGCACGAGCACGTCCGCGGCGGCGGCCATCTCCTCGAGCACGGGCGTCGCCGCCGTGACGGGGTCGTCCACGGGTACGTCCCGCAGGCTGCCCGCGTTGGCCGCGATGCCGGTGATGGCCACCCTGCGCCCGCCCCGCTCGACCAACACCCACGGCTTCACGCCATCGGCGTGCACGTTCGCGCTCACCAGCGGCAGCGCCGCGCGGGCCTCGGGCGCGAGGTCCCCGAGCGCCGCAGCGTCGACGGGGCTCACGTTGAGCGCGTCCCAGGCCATCGTCGGGAGCGCGTCCCCCAGGATCCGGTTCCCGAGCGCGACGTCGGGACGCTGCGTGCCGTCGACCTCGGTGGCCTCCTCCAGCCAGTGGCCGCCGTTGACGAGCAGCGTCGGAGCGCCCTGCGCGCGGACCGCGTCCGCGTAGGCGTCGAGGCGGCTCAGGCTGCCGCGCGGCCGCTTGGGGCAGCCGCAGGTCTGCATGGAGCCCTTGTGCTCGCCCGCGTAGAGCACGACGAGGTCCGCCGGCACCGACGAGAGCCGCTCGGTGACGGAGCCACGCTCGACGAGCTCGACAGGCAGGTCGGGATCAGAGGCCACAGCGAGGGACGAGGCGCTCAGCGAGGTCGGCGCGACGTGCGGCGCGCACGCGAGGAGGAGCAGGGCGAGCATGACCAACATGTAGCCGGCTGTCGGGCCGGCCGGCGGCCCCCTCGCGCCAACAGGGTGAAGCACGACCAGCAACCCCACATTGCCTCCACCAGCAACCCCCGTTAGCCACCCGTCCAGCACGAGGTCGTCGTGGGCTACACCGTCAAGGAGCGCTTCCTCACGCTGCAGGGCGAGGGCCGTCACGCGGGCCGCGCCGCGGTGTTCGTGCGCTTCACGGGCTGCAACCTCTGGAGCGGCCGCGAGAAGGATCGCGCCGAGGCGATCTGCCGCTTCTGCGACACGGACTTCCTGGGCACCGACGGCGAGGGCGGCGGCAAGTTCGCCGACGCGGACGCGCTCTCCGACGCGATCGTGGCCACCTGGCGCGCAGGCGTCGCCGACGATGTGCAGCGCTACGTCGTCTTCACGGGCGGCGAGCCCACGCTCCAGCTCGACGACGCGCTCGTCGACGCGTGTCACACGCGCGGGATCACCGTCGCCATCGAGACGAACGGCACCCGCGAGGTCCCCGCCGGCGTGGACTGGATCTGCGTGAGCCCCAAGGCCGGAACCACGCTCGTCCAGCGACACGGCCATGAGCTGAAGCTCGTCTACCCGCAGCCCGACTTGCTTCCCGAGGCGCTCCCCGCGCTCGACTTCGCGCACTGGCTGCTCCAGCCCATGGACGGCCCCGCGCGCGCGGCCAACACCGAAGCGGCGGTGGCGTACTGCCGCAGCCACCCGCGCTGGCAGCTCTCCCTCCAGACCCACAAGCTCCTGGGAATCCCATGACGACGCTCCCCGACCACGCCGCAGAGGCCGACGACCGCGCCCTCGCCATCGACCGCGTGGGCATCAAGGATCTCGCCTACCCGATCGTCGTCCTCGACCGGGAGGCCCGCACGCAGCCCACCGTCGCGACCATCGACCTGTACGTCGGGCTTCCGCAGCACTTCAAGGGCACGCACATGAGCCGCTTCGTGGAGGTGCTCAACCGCCACCGCGGCGAGATGACGATGCGGAACATGCCGCGGCTCCTCACCGACATGCAGGAGCGGCTCGAGGCGAACGACGCGCACCTCGAGGTGCGCTTCCCCTACTTCCTGAGCAAGCGCGCGCCCATCAGCGGCGTCGAGAGCCTCATGGAGTACAAGTGCACGTTCCGCGCGGAGAAGCACGGCCCTGACCTGACGTTCACCCTCTGCGTGCGCGTCCCCGTGAAGAGCCTCTGCCCGTGCAGCAAGGCCATCAGCGAGCGCGGCGCCCACAACCAGCGGAGCCTCGTGGACGTCGAGGTCCAGAGCGACGGGCACGTGTGGATCGAGGAGGTCGTGGAGGCCGTCGAGGCCTGTGCCTCCGCGCCCCTCTTCGCGTTGCTGAAGCGCGAGGACGAGAAGTACGTCACCGAGCTGGCCTACGACAACCCCCGATTCGTCGAGGATCTCGTCCGCGACGTGGTCCTGAAGGTGCGGAGCCTCCCCGGTGTGTCGCGGCTCCGCGTCGCGGCGGAGAACCAGGAGAGCATCCACAACCACTCGGCCTACGCCGAGATCCTCTGGTCGCGCGAAGCCGACGGCACGAGGGACCTTCCGGCGACGACGCTCTGCGCGGCGCACCCGAGCGACGCAGTGGCGACCGAGCCGGGGCCGACCTTCGGCGTGTGGCTGCGTCAAACGCGCGAGCAGCGCCGCTATACGCAGGCCGCGCTCGCGGAGGCCATCGGCGTGTCGAACACGGTGCTCTCCCGCGTGGAGAGCGACGAGAAGCGCCTGTCGGAAGAGGCCGTTGAGCGACTGGCCGAGGCCTGGGGCGAGGACCCAGCGCGGCTGCGCTTGCGGGCCGGGCACATCGACGACGCCCTGCTGGCGAGGATCTCGGCCGACCCGGACGGGTTCCTCGGGTGGGTTCGGCGAGCCTGAGTCGGCGGGCGTGACGCCGCCGTTCCGGCTAGTCGCCGGCGATGCTCCTCCTCCTCGCTGCCTGCGCCGCTGCCCCCGCCGCCGTCGTCACCGACGGTGGCTCCTGGACCCTCGAGCTCGTCGAAGACGTGCTGGCGCTCCGGGGTGACGCGCACCTCAAGGTGCAGGACGCCGAGGCCAGGGCCGCGACGAAGCTCGCGGTGCTGGTCACTCCGCGCATGGACGGCATGGTTCACGACGACACGCCCGTCGAGGCGGCCGAAGAGGCCGACGGCACCTACGTCGTCGCGCTGACGTTCTCGATGCGCGGGGCGTGGTGGCTCGACGGCACGGTGGCGGACGACGCCCGTTCCGAGACGTTCTCGCTGCCGGTCACCGTTGAGTAGCGCGCTCCTCCTGGCGTGGGCCTCGCTGGCACGCGCGGCGAGCTGCTGTGCGCTGCCCGGCGCCGCCAGCCCCGCCGTGCTCACCCCCGAGGAACATGTCGGCGTGGGCGTCACCGCGCTCCGTGAGGGCTCGGTCGGCGACTGGCTGCGCGATGGCGGCTTCGTCGAGGCCGGCGAGCTCCGGCGGGCGCGAAGCTCCGTCGAGGTGGCGGCCCTGGCGCGTGTCCACCCGCGCGCCCAGCTGTCCGTCGGGGTGAACGTTGCTCAGGAGACGCTCGGCCCCGACCAGGTCGTCACGGCGTCGGGCCTCGACCGCGCCGATCTCCGCCTGCGGGTCGACCGCGGACGGGTCGGACTCGACCAGCGTTCGCCCGTCCTGGGCCTGCGTACACGGCTCCGTCAGGATGGCACCCTGGAAGGCGGGGTCGACCTCGGCATCGAGGGAACGCGCCGCACAGGGCCGTGGTCCGTCGGCGCGGCCGTCACGATGAGCGCCCGAAGCGTGCGCGGCGAGCTCGGCGCCCGCGCCGGGTGGAGCTTCCAACCCGGACGCGACCTCCTCGGCGGGCTGAGCCTGAGCGTCGAGCACGCCGGTACGACGAACTCCGTCACACCGTCCGTCACGCTGTCTTCACCGCTCCGCGTCGGTGCGAAGGCGCGTGTCATCCCCGGCGTGGCGTTCGCGCCTCCCCTCACCGGGCTGGGCCGCTCGAGCACCTCGTGGGCGACGGCCTCGTTGGCGGTGGTCGGCGCGCGCTGAGCGCGCTCCCCGATCCTCACGGGAGCAGGAAGCCCTCAGGGTAGGTGAACTCCCCGCGAAGCACCTGCGGAAGCCGTCCCCTCACGCGCATGAGCGCCTGCCCGAGCTGGTTGTCACCCGTGAGGTTGCCCGTGCCATCGTCTCGGCAACCCCAGAAGGTGTCCTTGCGTGACACCTCCACGATGACACGCTCCTCGGTGCCCCGCAGCAAGCGCCCAAACGTGCTCGGGTTCCAGTAGGCCTTGAGCTCGAGCACCCACTCCATCGCCTTCAGGCGAACCTCGTCGGGCGCCTCCCAGTCCCCACGAACCAAGCCCGCCTTGACCGCGCACTTCTGGGTCATCTTCGCGCCGCGGGCGTTCGTCGCACGCCGGATCCTGATCCGCACGTTGGGGTCGGCATCCGGACTGCTCTCGGGGGTACACCTGACCTCTGTTCCATACTTGCAGGCCTGGTAGAGCTGCTCGGCCGAGTTCCAACGGTTCGCGACCTGACGACCGAGCGGCCAGTAGACCGGCATGTCACCCGCCATGTTGGAAAGTTCCCAACGCTGGTCCTTTTTGGAGAAAAACCAAGCCACATCAGACATGGGGTAGGACTGCATTCCAGCCTCCTCTTCCTCGATTGGGGTTGTCACAGATGTCGACGGACAAACGCCCGCCCTCCCTGCCGATGCAGGGGAGCGCGCGCCTCGTTCCGTCGATGGTGAAAACCTACACCATGGATCGGCGCCGTTGCATGGATTTGAAAATCCAGTATTTACAAAAACCTAGGACCAACACCCGCACGCAATCCCCCCAGGCGCTCACCGCCCTGAGGTCACCCCCCGTCGAACCGACCTGCCCCAACACGCCCTGCGCACCCAAGGGCTACAGTCTCGTTCGTGTCACCTTCCGAGGCTCAACCGCGTCCGCACCACCCGCGGAGCACGGACGCGAGCCGCTCGTACTCGCCGTCGTGGTTGTAGAGCTGCCCCGACACGCGCACGAGGAGCTTGCCGTGCGGCGCCGTGAACGGCACCTCGATGGCGTGCTCCTCCCACATGCGGCGGTTCAGCGCCACGAGGGCCGCGGGTGTCCAACCGTCCAGAGACGGCGCCGCCATCGGGACGGGCACGGCCGCCATGAAGGCGTAGAAGCTCGGGTCGTCCGGGTGCGGGAGCGGCACGTCGAGCGCGGTGGCGAGGACCTGCCGCGCGCGCTGCACGAGGCCGTGGTTGAGCGCCGCCATGTCCGGGTGCGCAGCTGCGTGCGCGAGCGCCTCCGGCACGGCGAGCCACCCGGTCGGGTCGAAGGTGCCCGTCCAATCGAACTCGGTCGTGTGACCCTGCCCATAGGCATGGCTCACGGCGAGCGGGTGCACCCCAAGCGACGCGCCGGCGCCGACCGACGCGGCCTCGCGCGCCCGCCATCGCGGCGCCACGTGCAGGATGGCCGTCCCGCGTGGCGCACAGAGCCACTTGTGGAGGTTGCCCGTGAAGAAGTCCGCGCCCGTCGCCTCGAGCGCGAGCGGGATCATGCCGGGCGCATGCGCGCCGTCGACGAGCACCGCCACACCGGCCGACCTCGCGAGCGCGACGATCTCCGCCACCGGGTACACGTAGGCGGTGGGGGAGCTGACCTGGTCCACGATGACGAGCCGCGTCCTGGCGTTCAGGCCACCGGCGAAGGCCTCGACGGCCTCTGCGTGCGCGGCGATCGGGAACGGCACGTGAACGACGCGCGCCACGACGCCATAGCGCTCCTCGAGCGCGCGAACGGCCTGACGGACGGCGTTGTAGCCCTGATCGGCGAGGAGGATCTCGTCGCCGGGCTGCCAGTCGATGGCGCGGAGCACCGTCGAGACACCCGTCGTCGCGTTCGGCACCAGCGCGAGCCCGTCGACGTCCGCACCCACGAACCCCGCGACCTGGGCGCGAACCTCCGCGAGCGCGGGAGCGAGCTCGCGCGCGAGGAAGCGCACGGGCTGCGCCTCCATGCGGTCGCGCCAGGCCTCCTGGGCCCTTCGCACCGTCTTCGGCACGGCACCAAAGCTGCCGTGGTTGAGGAAGGTGGCGCCCTCCTCCAGCGACCACAGGCTGCGGAGGGCGGCGCTCACGACTTCTTCGTGCGGGTGCCCGGGGACTTCTTGGCGGCGGCGGGCTTCTTCGTTCCGGTGGCGCGCGGCTTCTTCACGGGAGCGTCACCAGCGGCCGAAGCGGACGCCTTCGTGGCACGAGGCTTCTTCACCGGGGCGTCGCTCGCGGCGGTGGCCGACGTCTTCGTCGCGCGGGGCTTCTTCACCGGGGCGTCAGTTGCAGCCGGCGCTGCCTTCGCGCCCGCGCGGCCGCGCTTCGGCTTCGCGGGTCCTGCGGCACGGCGATCCGAAAGGAGCGCCGCGGCCTCCTCGGGCGTGAGCGCAGCGGGATCCATGCCCTTCCGAAGGGACGCGTTCGTGGTGCCGTCGGTGACGTACGGGCCGAAGCGCCCCTCCATCAGCTTGATGGGCCCGCCGCTGACCGGGTCCGCGCCGAGCTCGCGCATCGGGGCGACCGGCGTGCGCGTCCCGCGGGTCGGCCGCTGGCGCGGCGCAGCGAGGAGCTCCTCGGCCTGAGCCAGCGTGATGTCGAACACGGAGATGTCGGCCGGAATGCTCCGGGTCTCCTTGCCACACCGGATGTAGGGGCCGAACTTGCCGTCCTGGGCGGTGACGTCCTCGCCGTCGTGCTTGCCGAGCGTGCGCGGCAGCGCGAGGAGCTTGAGCGCCAGGTCGAGGGTGACGTCGCCGAAGGCCATGCCCTTCGGCAGGGACGCGCTCGGCGCGCGGGTCTTGCCCTTGTTCTCGCCGCGCTGGACGTAGGGGCCGAAGCGCCCGTTGAGCACGAAGACCGGCTCCCCCGTGACGGGGTCGTTGCCGAGCGTGTCGGGGCCGGCGGCCTTCTTCTCGAGCTGCTCGAGCGCCCAGACCACGGTGACCTCGTCGGGCGCCATGTCCTTGGGGACGTTCGCGGTGCGCTCGCCGTCGGTGACGTAGGCGCCATACTGACCGGTGCGGACGTGCAGGTCGCCGTGACCGGGCTCGGGGGGCGGCCCGGCGAGCGGCAAGCGGTACACGCCGCTGGTGTCGGCCGCGATGGCCAGCTCCAGGCGATGCTCGAGACCCTCGTCACCGCGGTAGAAGCGCGCGAGGACCTCCGGCCGACGGGCCTCGCCCACGGACACCTGGTCGAGCTCGTCCTCGAGCCGCGCCGTGAAGTCGTAGCTCACGAGCTGGGTGAGCTGCTGCTCCATGAACGCGGTCAGCAGGAAGGCGAGGTGCGTCGGCACGAGCGCGCTGGCGCGCTTGAAGGCGTAGCCGCGGTCCTCGATGACCTCCATGATGTCGGCGTAGGTGCTGGGCCGCCCGATGCCGAGGCGCTCCAGCTCCTTGACGAGCGAGGCCTCCGTGAAGCGCGCCGGCGGCTGCGTGACGTGGCCCTTCGCGGAGAGTCCGTCCACGCGGGCCGCGTCGCCTTGCACCATCGCCGGGAGGATGCGCTCGCGGTCGGCGAGCTCGGCGTCGGGGTCGTCGCTCCCCTCGACGTAGGCGCGCTGGAAGCCCGGGAACCGGATGGTTCGGCCGCTGGCGCCGAAGCGCGCGTCCTCGACCTGCACGACGACGTTGAGCTGCTCTCCGGTGGCGTCGGCCATCTGGCAGGCCACGGCCCGCTTCCAGATGAGCTCGAACAGACGGGCCTGGTCGAGCTCGAGCTCGCGACGGGCCTCGTCCAGCGTGCGGAAGCGCGCGCCGGCGGGGCGGATGGCCTCGTGGGCCTCCTGGGCGTTCTTGGCCTTGCTGCTGTAGCGGCGCGGGTCGGCGGGCAGGAACGACGCGCCGTACTGGTCACGGATCAGCGTCCGCGCGGCCTGGATGGCCTGGTCCGACAGGTTCGTGCTGTCCGTACGCATGTAGGTGATCCAGCCGCTCTCGTAGAGGCGCTGCGCCACCTGCATGGTGCGCTTGGCCGTCCAACGCAGCTTGCGGTTGGCCTCCTGCTGGAGGGTGCTCGTCGTGAACGG
>JACCDX011839563.1_pt1 | contig 10743 bp, 3 predicted proteins | sample 7449681 | NCBI WGS metagenome assembly JACCDX01 (sample SAMN15323450, study PRJNA562643) | freshwater metagenome | isolation source: river surface water | place: USA:Blue River Watershed | collected 2017-08-18
AAGTCAGTACACTTTAACAGCCACTGGCATTAGCCTAGGAAATCTACAGATTCCAAGTCACGGACTGTCTCAAGCATTTAACGGTGCTCCGTTTATTTTCCGTTCAACAGGAACTGACCCATTTGGAGTTACTACAGGCGGAACAGTTTATGTAAGAGTGCAGACTGCTGATAACATTTCATTACACCCAACAGAAACTGATGCTGTTAACGGAACTTCAAGAATTCTTCTAAGCGGCGGCAGCGGAACATTTACAATAACTGACGCTGCTTATGACCCAGATCTAGAAGGTAACTGGTTATCGAATGTCGCTTTGCCTCGTAAGAGCATTGTTCGCAGACAGGGCGATCAAATGGAAGGTGTACTACACCTAAGCGATCACCCAGGCGAATTGTCAGGCTTTGGTCTACCAAACGGTCCAGACGATTTACAAGCAGCAACAAAGCTATACGTTGATAACGCTGCTGCTACAAGCCAAGTCAATCTATTTGTTGCAACTAACGGCGATGATAGACAAACAAACACTCCTGTAGGCAAGGAAGGTAGAAATCCTGCTTATGCTTATAAAACAATTAATGCTGCTGCTCGCAAGGCTGAAGAAATAATTCTATCAGCACCATATGAACCTGGTCCATACATGCAGACCATGACCTATAATAACGGTGCTGGAACAGGTAGAATTGTAACTTCAGGTGTAACTTCCCCTATTGCAGGCAGAAACAATGCTAGAACACTTATCCTAGCAAACAAAGAATTTATTCAAAAGGAAGTTACAGCTTACATTGATGCAACTTATCCTAATTTTGCAGGATCATACAATGTAGAAATTTGTCAACGTGACGTTGGTTACATTCTTGAAGCAGTATCTATTGATGCACTATTAGGTAACAACGCTAACTATCTATCACGTTGGGCTGGTATTAGATACTATTCAAGTCCTAGCGCACAGAAGGCAATTGGCAGTCAAAGAACTGAAACTATCGCTGGTATTGAGTATGCTAGAGATCTAGTAATTAACTACATCTTAACTAATACACCTGTTCCCACAACCTATCAAAACAGAGTTGAACAGTACATCGAACCAAGCATTATTCCTGACGCTGCTGCGGATGATGCAATTGAAGCCAAATTCCAAGTTATCTTAGACGTAATCAACGACGGTGTTCTCGATGCACCTGCTATCGTTGATGGTTCTACAAACTACAAAATTAATGTTGGCAACGGAAACTTTGGTTTCATAGACCAAGCTAATCCTGAAAACGCAGATATTATTCCAGGCAAGGTTGTAAGAGGTCGCAGTTCAGGTGCTATAGCAAGAATCATTGACTACAAATATGAGTCAGGACCAAGAGCTGTTAGCCTAGCTGAAACTGACGAAATTGAAGTACAGCTACTCGAACCAGTTGAGTTCCAAGAAGGCGAAGAACTTGAATACGGCAATATTGTAAGAGAAACACAGATTACAATTAACGTTGAAAGCGGTATCTATCACGAAGATTATCCAATTAGAATACCTGCAAACGTTTCTATTAACGGTGATGAGTTCCGTCGTGTTTTAATTAGACCAAAGAATAGAATATCCCAGTCAAGATATGCTACAATATTCTTCTACAGAGATAGAGAATTTGACGGACTTGTTTTAGGCAAGTCATCGATTCAAGAATTCAGAACAGAGACTCCTGCTAACGCAAGTCGAACACCTGGCGTCTATACTGTGACTCCTGATGATTATACAACAGGCGGTTACGGGATCGAAGCTTCATTTACAGTTACAGTAAATGCTAGCGGTGCTGTATCTAATATAAGTTTAACTGACTCTGGTAAAAACTGGAGAGTCGGTGACTTGATAACTATTCCCGACGATAACTTAGGAAATGGCGGTGCGCCAGACGTTATTATTGAAGTAACTAAAGTTCCTAACGGTGTTGAATATGTTAACCCACTAAACGGTAATGTTGAAGGTTACTTTGGTTATCACTATCTACGAGATCCAAGCAGACTGAAAGATATCGGTGCTGGTTACAGAAATATCGGTAACTGGGAAACCGCTGCACTAACACTTATTGATAACAAAGAATTTATACAAGAGCAGGTAGTTGAGTATATCAATACAACCTATCCTGCAATGGTTGGTGCATATAGCGAAGCAAAAAGCAAGAGAGACACAGGTTATATAGTTGATGCTCTTGTAAAAGATCTTCGCGCAGGCGGCAATGAATTTTCATTAGAAACACAAGGTGAATTCTATCAAGGTTCTCTAGGCGGAATAAATCAAGCAGGCTGTATTGCTGGTATGAACTATATCTATACAATAGCATCATACCTATTAGAAGGTACCGAACCTCCTGTAATATACGGGGTCGACCTTGACTACCCAGAACCAGACCTATTTAATGGTTCTGCAGATCCAGCAGACTGGGCCACTGGTGAATTATATCGCGTAGGCAATGTAATTAGATTCTTCGTTGGTGGAATTTATAGATACTATCAGTGTAAGTCTGAGCATACATCAGGTACAATTTTTAACGCTGGCGAAATCGCAAATTATTGGACAGAAGTATTTGGTCCTGTGCAGACAGTTGAAAACTTAATTGGTACTGTAACATTTGCATTTAATCCTGCATATAATCCTCCACTACACAACAAGGACATGGATGTGTTCTTGATGAACGATGCTACCATTATTCGTAATTGTACAGTTCAGGGTCATGGCGGATTCATGGTTGTACTAGATCCCGAAGGACAGGTACTAACAAAGTCTCCATACATACAAACAGGTTCTTCATTCTCGCAGAGTGTGAACAAGAAGTCATTCCGTGGTGGTATGTTCATTGACGCCTTTACAGGTAACTCAGCTGTACAGGTTGTAGAACGTGTAGACGGAGATCCATTTAGACTAAGAATTAAGAGCTTGCCTGATCAGGGTCTATTCATTCGTAAGCCTGAAACACCAAGTGCTTTCTATATTGACGGAAGACGTTTCCAGGTTAACGCTTGTACACAGTATGACCCGGACTTTGGTACTGCTGAACTTATCCTTGACAGAAACTCAAACGATGGTTTGGGCTTTAGCGGTATTACCAGCCAGTTGATTACAGGATACAATCTTGATGCAATTGGTGAGTTTGAGTTTGATGAAGCTAAGTGCGCTAGAGACACTGAAATAATTTTAGGTGGCGTTGGATATGACACAGCTCTTGGAACTAACTATAACGCTGTAACTAACGGTCTAGCATACAGAAGAGGAAATGCATCTGTTGTTATTAACGATCAAGTAATTGAAACTGTAAATGCTATCAACGTAGGTAAAACTGAAACACTAGCATTACCGGCAGTTTTAGCAGATGTTACAGCTACAGCAAGAGTAACCAGCGCATTTGACGAAGTCGTTGATATTATTCAAAACGGCGAAGGCGCTGCTAATGCACTAACATGGACAGATCCAGGAACTAGTGTAAACAGAACAAGAGCAAGACAGCTATTACAATCAAATAGATCTTTTATTGCTAGTCAATTAATTGCTTGGATCAATGCAAACTATGTTGGTCTAAGTTACAATTCTACCACTTGTGCTAGAGATGTTAGATACATTGTTGATGCCCTAAGTTATGACATTCAGTATGAAGGTAATAGTGCAACCATTGGCGCAGCAAGAGCTTACTTTGACGGTGCAGTTAGTGTTCTACCAGTCTTCCAAAAAGCTGCCACTGCTGCTGCAATGGGTCAACTAGCGACCATTGTCGGACAAATTGTTCTAAACACATATCCAGGGCAAACAGCTGGTACTGCTGCATCAGCAACTGAACAAGCAATCGTAGAAGATCTTGTTGGAATAATACAAGATGTAATTACATCAGATTCTCTAGCAGCATTACCTGCTGTAGCATATCCGGATGTTAGTTGGGCTACTTCTGCTCTAAAGGCAGCTAAGATTGAAATAGATATTAAGACAGCTTTAATTACAAGACGTGTTGTACAGAGTGTTCCTGCTCCGCTAGACATTACACTACAAACAGCTGGTAATAGATCTATGCTGGGTAACGACTTTACTCAGGTTAACGATCTAGGCTACGGTCTTGTTGTTGTAAACGGTGCGCTGTCTGAAATGGTATCTATGTTCACATACTACTGCTGGACATCATACTATGCTAAGAACGGTTCAGAAATTCGTTCACTAACAGGTTCAAGCTGCTATGGTGAATATGGTCTAGTTGCTGAAGGTTCTGACCCTAACGAAATTCCTGATGCTATTATTCTTGAACAAGACATGGTACAGCCAGCTAGATCTTTTGCTGCTGACGTTGTACTAACCCTAACAGGACCAATAACGCTCACCGAAGGTGAAGAAATTGAACAGCTAGTCAGCGGCGCGACAGGTACTGTTGCTGTTGACACTAGTGTGAACGGTTCTAGAATAATCTATCTTAAGAATGTTGACGGTGCGTTTGATGCCACCAACCAATTACAAAAGACCGTAGGTCCTGTTGGTCTAGGAGCAAGCAGCGTACCTATTGACGTTGACTCAACTGGATATGGAAACCCAGTCGAACAGCTCTATCTACATGCATATGACATTAAAGATGTTCCAAGCAATAGATCAGAACTAGATATATTCCATCCTGCAAGACCTGCATTTGCTAGATACGAAGTTGCTAACGTTCAAGCAACTACCCACGTAGTTGGTTCTTATCCAAACGTTAATACTGTAATTCCAGCTACTACTGTTTCAGTAGCAGGTACAGGAGCAAACTTTACAGTCTTTAAAACTATTGCAGACGGATATACTGTAAGCATTGATTCAATCGGTGAAGATTACACTATTGGCGATACAATAACAGTTAACGGTGCTCAACTAGGTGGAACAACACCAGCAAACAACTGTATTATTACCGTAACAGAAGTTAACTCAGGCGGTCAGATTACAGGAGTAGATGTAACTGGTACGATCTTTGTTGAAGCATCAACACCGAAATATAGCGGCGTTGTTTACAAACTTAACTTCTCAACATCAGATGTACGTTACAGCACAAACGGTCTATTAAACGCAGTGCCATGGGGTGTATTGTTCAACTACAGAAGAAACCAAACACACATCGTTGGTGACTTAGCAAGACCAGACGTTCTGTCAATTAGACCATCTACAGCTATTATCTTTGATGAAGATCCAAATACTGTTTACAGATCGATCAGCTTTATTGGTTCAGACAGTTTAGGAAACGTATTACCCGATGATCAGTCACAGGCAGGCTTTGATACCAGCTACGATTACATTCGATTAATTGTTGATGCAGAGAAAGCAGCTGAAACTGCTCTAGCTGGCGCTGGTACTACTAAGGGTAACACAGTCGGTGACGTTGTGATTGCTGTTGCAGCAATCAACGACGATAACGAAATCTTTAGACTCAACAATAACGCTAGAACACCAGAGGCAAATAGGCCTGTTGGTTGGTCTAATTCAACACTAGCTGAAGCTCCTATATTCTCATGGAGCGGTAAGAAGTTCTACGTTTACAATATTAGAGGTGTTGACGATACTAATACAATAGTTGATATTGCTGAAGATAACGCATATCGAATTGTTGATATAGAAGAGGTAGGTGATGACATTAACCAAACACCTGTTGTTGGTCTTTCATCACCGGTAATATTAGGAGCAGAAACTGTAACACTAAGAGCCGGTCTAAAGGCTGGTGCTACAGGTAGTGTAACTATTAACATTTCAACCTGTCGTGCTACATCACATGACTTCCTAGACGTAGGTACTGGAGGATTTAACCAAAGTAACTATCCTAACGTTATTTTTGGTCTACCAAGAGAAGCTGACCAGGCTAAGGAAGTTGAAGAACGCGGCAAGGGTCGTGTGTTCTATGTAAGTACAGACCAAAACGGTATCTTCCGTGTTGGTAGATTCTTCAGCGTTGACCAAGGTACTGGTACTGTTACATTCAGCGCATCACTTGCGCTGTCTGACGTTGACGGTCTAGGCTTTAAACGAGGCGTTGTTATTACTGAGTTCTCAACAGACACGGCAATGACTGATAACGCTTCTGATACAGTGCCAACAGAAAGTGCTGTTCGTGGTTATGTTAATAGACGTTTAGGTTATGACGTTAACGGTAACCCTGTTGCAAATAAATTAGGTCCAGGTGTTCTTGCTCCTAACGGTGCAGTTCCAATGACCGATGATCTAAATGCGGCCGGCAATACTATTACAAACCTAAGAGCACCTATAACAAACTCTGATGCTGCAACTAAAGCATACGTTGATGCTACATCGTCAACTGTTAACGCAACATCAAAACTAAGAGACATTGAAATCAATGCTCTAGAAGCAAATCAGTTGCTGGTTTCAACTGGTTATAAGAAAATATTCATACTAGCAACTTCTATTGTTGGTGGTCCTTTTGAAGTTGGTGATACTATCAGTGGCAGCGTAACTGCTTCAACTGGCACGATTGTAGATACCTTTGAAGCAGAAGGCTATGAGGGTGACCTAATTGTTCTAGTTTACACTCCTGTAAGTGGTCCAGGATTTACTATTGAAGACTTCATAACCGTTTTAGGCGGTGCAGAAGGACAGTGCGTTGACGGACCTATCGACGAGTGGGCTAACGGTGTATGGAGCGGCTCAAGTGATATTCAACTAACATCAACAAGAGTGCTTTCACCGAGCAGATATACATCCTTAAACGCACAGATTAAGGCTGGTACTATTGTTAACGCTGACATCAACGGCAGTGCTGCTATTGCACAGAGTAAGTTGAGCCTAAATGCTGCAACTACTAGATCTAATGCTACTGGCATTACACAGAATGATCTAGGCAGTGCTGCATTTAACTCTACAAACTTTGACACTACTAACGGATTTGTGTCACTTAAGAGCAATGGTGTAACATTAACAAACATACAGGATCTAGCTTCAAAGACTGTTGTTGGTAACTCAACAGGTGCAACAGGTCCTGCAACTGAAGTGTCATTTAGCACTATTGTAAACCAAGGTGGTGGCCTAGAGGATGGTGATTTCACTACTGAAATTCCTGCTGTTTCTGCTGCTGGTCAAGCACTTATTAAAACAGGAACCGGAGTATATGCTCTATCAAAGGTAACAAAGACTGGTGAAACAAACTCTATCGTTAAAACAAACGCTAGTGGTAGCATACAGGTTAACTCACTAATACTTGGTGGTGACTCAAGCTACGAAGTTCTATCACTTGACACAACAGAGCTAGTGTTTAAGACTCCTGCTCAGGGCGTTATCCTAAAGGCAGTAGGTGGCAGTGGCGGCGCAACACCAACATTCCCAGACTTACAGATTTTTGGTAACGTAAACGTAAGCGGAACTGGTATTAACCAGAGTGTTCTACAGGCTGCTTCTAACTTTAACAATGAAAAGAGACTTGCAGTTGATTGGATTTATAGTTCATTCATTGAAGCACCTGGTGAGAGAGGCACAGCATCCACTGGTATAGCGATTGGTGCAAACACTGGTAAGTCTACTGCTGGTCAAATTGCAATGGTTGTAGCTGACAGCGGCACAAGCTCTAGTGTTGTTCCAATGAGATTTAGTTCAACTGGTGCAGTGCCAGAAACGGATAACATCTTTAACATTGGTAGTGCTACATTAAAGTATGCAAATATCTATGCAACACTGTTTAGAGGTACTGCTACTGAATCTTACTATGCTGACTTGGCAGAAAACTATCTAGGCGATCAAAAGTATGAGCCAGGAACAGTGCTGGTATTCGGTGGTGATAAAGAAGTTACTACAACTGATATCAGAGGCGACAGAAGAGTTGCAGGTGTTGTATCTACAAATCCTGCACACTTAATGAACAGTCAGTTAGAAGATGAAAACGCTGTTGCAATAGCACTACAGGGTCGTGTTCCTTGTAAGGTTATTGGTCGCGTTAAGAAAGGCGACATGTTAGTAGCTGCTGCAATAGCGGGTTATGCTATTGTAGATAACGATGCTAAGGTTGGAACTGTTATAGGTAAATCCTTAGAAGATAAAGAATCAGCCGATAGAGGCGTAATTGAAATTGTAGTAGGTAAACACTAATGAAACAAAGTCAATTAAACAATCTTATAAAGGACAGGAAGGCCATTGCTGTTGTCAGCAATGACCCTCAACCTAGGCAGGTAGTTCAAACTGCTGGAAAATTAAGAGTATTAGTTTTTAAGGGTAATCAAAATGGCAAGACAAACAATTAATATTGGTACAAGTGCTAACAAGGGCGACGGTGATCCCTTAAGAACTGCATTTCAAAAAATCAACTCTAACTTTTCAGAAGTCTACAATACGATAGGCGGCGGAACAACCACAACTGCTGTTGGCGATAATGACACAGAAACAGTAATCACTGCTGTTAATGACACGATTGTCACAGGAAAATTTTTATTACAAATAATTGCCAGTGACGGAACAGTTCAAAGTTGCGAAGTTATAGCAATAAAGCATCTTGACGATACAGACGCAGATGCATCAGTATACGGATTAATTTATACTTCGGTTGGTCCAATAGCAACAGTTGATGCGACAGTTGACGCTAATAGTAATTTGGCAATAACAGTTACTAGTTTAGGTTTAGGTCTAAGCGTGAGCGCACAATCAATTCAACAAATACCTCGTTGGGAAGCCTAACAACATGCATCAGCATTATTCGATAAATATGTACAATAGGACGTAAAGATGGCGAACAGATATCCTTTAATAATAGACACCGCTGATGGCAATAAGATAAAAGAACTGCCAGCCGACGACAATCTTTACCTTAGAAATAATAGCATCTTAGATGTTCAGGACATAAATGCACTAGGAACTATTAATGCAGCCGCAATAACCATTGCTGGACAGCAATTAGTAGCACAGTCTTTTACTGATCTAACTGATACTCCTAACAGTTACTCATCGGCCGCTAATAATTTTCTTAAAGTTAATTCTTCAGGAACAGGAATAGAGTTTGTAACTTTATCTGCACTAGGAAGTATTACTGTTGATAATATAACTATAGCAAGTAACGGTGACATAATTCCTGCTGTTTCTAACGTTTCTGATATAGGTTCTTTATCTCAGAGATTTTCTAAAGTTTATTCTACTTCTTTTTATGGTAGTTTAAGAGGCTACGACGGTACACTTGTTTTTGATGCCACAAACAACAGAATAAGTTATGCTGCAATATTTGGTGCTCCGACAGCATTGTCAGAGTTTACAAATGACATGGGCTTCTTAGATTCAGCTGGCATCGAACTTGCTATTAACGCAGCAATAGCTGGCACAAATTTTGATACAGACTTAACAGGCAGTGTTTTTGGCGATGACTCAACACTGTTAGTTGACGGTGTTAATTCTGTTCTAAAAACACATGCACTAGAGCGTGTAGGGGCAACAGACGGTCAGGCATTAGTTTGGAGTGACGCTAATCAAAGATGGCAACCGGGTACAATAACTGGTGGAGGCGGTGGTGGTGTTGACCTAACAGCCTTTAGTGTTGCAGCTGAAGGAGTTCCAAGCGGGAACGGTGCTTTAAGCTATGATAATCTTACTGGTGAATTTACATATACTCCGCCTGATCTAGCAAACTTAGGAGACTTTAATGCCGGAAACATAACGGCAGATAGCATTACTGCTAACTCCTTAGAATTTACCGGTGCAGGTGTTGTTACTATTGAGTCTGGTAGTAACTTAATTTTAAATGCTGCTAACGGAGCAGGCAATATTATTGCTAGTGGCAGCAGAATTACTAATGTAGCAGATCCTATTGGACTTCAAGATGCTGCAACAAAATCATATGTTGATGCTGTATTTTTAGGCGGAGGTGTTGCTTTCTACGAAGGCGACATGAAGGGTTCTGTTTTCGGCAATGACTCTTCATTAATTATTGACGGCAACAACAATCAATTATACATTGAAAAAATAATATACGGCGATAATGCCGTAAGGTCATATCAAGACGGTACTAGCTGTCCTCCAACAGTAGATACTGTAATTTATACATCATCCGAAAACATGTATTCTTTACGCTTATTTGTTATGGTACAAGGTCGCACAGATAGTAGTCCAATTATAGAAACACAAGCATGTGATGTAGTTGCTGTAAGAGGATACACCGATGATACTGTAAGCGTTTCGATATACGGATTAACTTATTCTAGTGCAGGGCCATTGGCAACATTTGACGGTCAATGGAACGCACTTACAAATAAAATGGAAATTACTTGTCAACCTACAAGCGGAACTTACTTAGTAACAACAAGTGCGCATGGTTTAGAGATACAAACAAACAATTAAGGAATTATAATTATGGCAATTAAAAAGTTTGAGACACAGGACGGGATTAGATTACAATCAGATGACTCTATTGTCGATAGTCAAAATAATTCCTTGTTAGCCGGCGACGGCACAAGCAGTGGATCTATCGCAGTTGGTGACGGTATTGGTCCTAGCGTACAAAATGTTACTGAAATTTTAATCAACGGTACTATTACAGAAATAGAACCAGGATTAGTTGGCATCAGTGTTAGCGGCACCACTACAGATCAAAATATTTGGATACAGACATTTGAGTCAGATTCTCCTCTAACAGATATTCCAGGAAGTGCTACCAGCGTTGAATATGATGCTGACGGAAATATTATCGCTTTATTCGTACACTATTATGTAGAAGGCGGCGACAACTACACCTCTCTAGCCAAGTTTACTAGCACAGGTACAAAGTTATGGCAGGTTAGATATGCTGGTGCTGG
>JACCDX010198853.1_pt1 | contig 10742 bp, 31 predicted proteins | sample 7449681 | NCBI WGS metagenome assembly JACCDX01 (sample SAMN15323450, study PRJNA562643) | freshwater metagenome | isolation source: river surface water | place: USA:Blue River Watershed | collected 2017-08-18
ACTATGGGAACACTAACGAAAAGGAGCCAAAGATGGGCGCACTCAAAGACCGTATTTTTGATATCCAGGACGAGATCCGCAGGGGTGATCTCAGCTTTGCAGACATTGCAGAGCAGTACGACGTTCCCCTGGACACTGTTCAACTGATCTTTGACGAGATGTGTGAGCAGGAGTTCGACGACAGCATGGATGGAGACTGGGACTCGGCCATGGCCAGTGCCGGGTTTGGTATGGATGAAGACTATGGCTATGCCGGGGAGGAGTTCTAATGTATACTGTAATCGTATATAAGAAGGATAAGCGCACCAAGAGCGGAGAGCGCCAGGTCCATTATGCGGACTATGACACGGACAACCTCTCCACCCTGGAGCATACTGTGAAACATACGTGGCGAGCTGGGCATGGCTTCCGTTATGAAATCCACGAGACTATGGTCGAACGGGTCAACATGATGGGCGGTGCCAAGTATATGGAGCGGTTTGATACGCCTAGGTACTGTAGTCCAAGCTCAGAGGCCTACTGGAGTATGTGATTGCCTAAGATCAAGTGGGCCAAACTGGTTCTGCACGTCACAGTGGCCTATGTCATAGGTCAGGTCATCTACAGTGCCTTTATACAGGACGAACCCAGGCCCGGTAGCTTGGGTGGTCAGGTCGCTCCCCGGAGTGCCGGTCAGGTCAGATAGTGTTGCAGAAATACAACAAAAATATCTGCAGAAAAGACTTGACAATTCGGTAAAACCACCGTATAATATGACACATACACTAACACAAAGGAGCGCAAGATGTTCAAGTTACTTTCCACAGCAAATCCCAAGATCCAAAAGGGCACTAAGATGGGCTACCTCAGCTTCATCCTGCACCTTGCTCCTAGTGATGTAAGCGGCTACAATACCTGCCCCAAGGCCACCGCAGGTTGCAAGGCAGCTTGTCTTAACACCGCAGGTCGTGGTGGTATGTTCAAGAAGGGTGCTACCACTAACATGATCCAAGAAGCCCGCAAGCGCAAGACACGTCTGTTCTTTGAAGATCGCGATACCTTTATGGAGTACTTGGAGCAGGACATTAATAAGGCCATCCGTTATGCCGCCAAGCAGGGTTTGAAGCCCGTGTTCCGTTTGAATGGTACTAGCGACTTGAGCTGGGAGAAGTATAAGCTCAAGGGTTCAGACAAGAACGTCTTTGAGATGTTCCCTAATGTACAGTTTTATGACTACACCAAAGTGCCTAAGCGCAAGGTTGCCAGCTTTGACAACTATCACCTCACTTTCAGCCAAGCAGATGGCAACGGCAAGGATGCTGACTGGGCTATGTCGCAGAACATGAATGTGACTGTGGTCTTTGACAAGATCCCCACAGAGTACAAGGGCAAGCCTGTGTTCAATGCTGATGACACTGACCTGCGCTTCCTGGATCCTAAGGGTGTGGTGCTTGGTCTTAAGGCTAAGGGCCGTGCTAAGAAAGACCGTACAGGCTTTGTGGTCTTTATGGCTCAGGCTTGACAAAACCAGAAACAGACAGTATACTAACGGCTTATTAATTAACACACAGGAGCAGACACATGGCAAAAGCAGCCGCCGCAACAAAACTGTTGGACTTTGACACGGAAGCTATCAAGAAGCGCGAACGAGAAGTGGCCAAAGAGTCCGACCAAGAGATTATGGATCGCATCAAAGAACGATTCACTATCCTTGAAGACATGACCAAGGGTGTGCGCAAAGGTGATGTCCGTGCTATGATTGTCAGTGGCCCTCCCGGTGTTGGTAAGAGCTTTGGCGTTGAAGCAGTACTTACCAAAGACGATCTCTTTGACAAGATGGGTGAGCGCAAGCCTCGCTATGAGATTGTCAAGGGTGCAATGAGTGCCATTGGTTTGTACTCTAAGCTCTATGAGTTCAGCAATAAAGGCAATGTACTGGTCTTCGACGACTGTGACTCAGTACTGTTGGACGAGCTGAGTCTTAATATTTTGAAGGCTGCTCTGGACTCCAGCAAGAAGCGCACCATCTCTTGGAACACAGACAGTCGCATCCTGCGTAGCGAAGGCATCCCTAACAGCTTTGAGTTCTGCGGCAGTGCCATCTTCATTACTAACATCAAGTTTGAGCATGTTCGCTCTAAGAAGCTTCGCGACCACTTGGATGCACTGGAGTCGCGCTGTCACTATCTTGACCTTACCATCGACACTACTCGCGAGAAGATCCTGCGTATCAAGCAGATTGTAGGCGATGGCATGTTGGATGTATACGAACTCAGTGAAGAAGCTAAGGCTGAAGTGGTACAGTTCATTGAAGTCAACAAGGACAAGATGCGTGAACTGAGCTTGCGTATGGTGATTAAGGTTGCAGACCTTCGTGCCGCTATGCCAGACAAGTGGAAGTCAGTGGCGGCTCTTACTTGCATGAAGAGGGCTTAACATGGATCTCGAACGCACCCTAGCACAAAAGATCTATGATCGTGAAGGCTGTCAGTGGATTGGTCCTGAGCAGGATCAATTCCCCTACAAGATGTGCGGCTGTAAGGTCAAGTCTGGCACACCTTACTGTGATGAACATCATGCTCGCATGTACATCAAAGGCTCAGCCCTGACCAAAGGTAGGAGTGCCTCCCTGTTGCGAAAAAGCAACAAGATGACTCCGGAAGAGCTGGAGGACCTGTTCAACGAGGTGGTGGCTGAACTGGAAGAAGAAGGAGTGTTGTAAAAATACAACACCAAAAAGGCTTGACAACTGGTAAAACCGGTGCTATACTATAGGCTAGATAGTTAAACAAAGGAGCAGAAGATGTCAGTTCAAACAATCAACGCAGAGATCCTGCAAGGTGCCTTTACTAACGAACAGCTGGATAGCATCATGGACGCTGTCAAGTTTGCCCGTGGTCGCATTGTTCAGAAGAACATATTCACCATGCGAGCTGGTGCTAATGTTCAGTTTACTTCCAGTCGCAATGGCATGACCTACAAGGGCACGGTGGAGAAGGTTGGTCGTAAGTATATCACAGTTCGCACCCCACAAGGCGGCTGGCGAGTTCCTGCTAACATGCTGAGCCCTGCATGATGGGTAAGGTAGCATTGATGCAACGGTGCATGAAGAGACTTGAAGAAGTCTTGACCGTTGAAGAACGCATTAAGGTTCTGCGAGTGCTGGCTAGCACTGCCAACAATCTCGCAGACACATTAGAACTTGACGAACAACTTAAGGAGATTGACAATGCCAAATTGGTGCAATAATACCGTTGAAGTAGCACACGAAGATCCTGCCAAGCTCAAGGCGTTTGTAGATGCAGTCAATGAAGGTAAGATGTGCGACTTCATCATCCCAGTGCCTGAGGACCTTAAGATTGTAGCAGGTTCGTTGGGCGACACCGAAGAACAGAAGAAGCTGGAAGAGGCCACTGCTCGTAATGTAGAGAAGCATGGCTATGGCAACTGGTATGACTTCTGTGTAGGTCGTTGGGGAACCAAGTGGGACGTCGATGCCTACGACAAGGTAGAGTTTGATGCCAAGGGTGTGACCTTTGGCTTTGACAGTGCTTGGGCTCCACCTATTGGCATCTATGAGGAGATGCTGGCACAGGGCTTTGAAGTTCGTGCTTATTACTATGAGCCTGGTATGAACTTTACAGGCATTTGGGACAATGGTGATGATGACTACTATGACATCCCTAGCACCAGCGAGGCATGTCGTGAAGAGTTGCCTGAGTCCTTGGACGAAATGTTTGGTATCTCCGAGAACATGGAGATGTGGGAAGAAGAAAACAAGGAAGAAGAAGCGGAATAAGTTTACGGGCGGTGACTGGCAATCCTAGGAAACACCATAACGAGAGTCAACTAAACGCAGGCCAACTCTCACCCACCTAATGCTCCGTCATCCGCAATGGATGACTTTACGAAGGGTCCTAGTGGCCCTTCCTTTTTGATAACTACAAGGGGAGACATATATGACAGAATACAAATGGCAAGACGATTTGAAGAAACATGCAGGGTACTCTGAGGAGGAGTGCCAGGATCCTCGCCTATGGGAGTTGATGGTGGTTACAGCAAGAGCCTGTATCGACCTTATAGAAGACCGCTGTGACTTCCCAAGACTGGGTGTACCTGACAGTGAGAAGGGCATTAGAGATGCCGAAGCGGACGCCATCATTGCCACCATCAAGACTTGGTTCCGAGCCAATGGTCAAATCGACGACTAATCCGTTGTAAAAATACAACAAAATTCTGGTTGACATCTGGTAAAACCGATGCTATACTATAGACATAGTAAAGGAGCGCAAGATGATCACAGCACAAGAACTCACCCACATCACAACACTCAGCGCAGGAGCCCTAACGCGAATGATCAGGGAAGCAGGCTACAAGGAAGATCAGTTCCTCTCCGCACGGTTCCTGGGCATCACTAATGCAGGACTGTTCTGCTACGATGTAGAGTACATGGACAAGCATGAGGACAACAAGGTCTCGCATTGTAAGGTCTTTGTAAACAAGCACCCTTATGGTTCTTTGGAAGCAGACTATTAACCCTACAGCTTGTATGGGTATTCAACCAAACGGTTGACAAATGGTAAAACCTGTGCTATACTACACACATGAACACTAAAGGAGCAGCCATGTTAGACATTAGCAAAATCACCAAAGTATACAACGGCAAGCTGGGTTGCATGTGCGGTTGCAACGGCAAGTATTCATATACTGCCCAGGGTGCCGCCGAAGACGGTCCAGGCTACGATGTAACTGAAAGCATTAACGAGCGCAGTGTGCGAATCATTGCTAAGAAAGTATTAGCCAATCCCAACAACGTTTACGAGGACAATGTTGTCTATGTTGAGGATAGAGTCCGCAATCGCGTCCAGGTTATTTACTTTAGGGCTTGACATTTGGCAAAACCGGCAGTATAATTAACACACTAACACAGCAAGGAGCGAGCGATGAATGTAGCACAGCTAATTGAAGAACTCAAGTACTTTCCCCAGGACGCCGAAGTCCACTTCTCATACAATTATGGTGACCACTGGCGTACTCAAGTTGCGCCCACGGTTGACAGAGTGGAAGAAGGTTGTGTAAAATACAGCGACTACCACAGCATGGACAAGGTCGTAGACGAAGAAGACTTTGACTACGATGAGAATGGTGAACCCATTCAGTTTGGCAAGCAAGTAGTTATTCTCGGTTAATCACTAAGGAGCGAAACAAATGGCAACACGAAGCACTATTGCACTGGAGTACGCTGACGGTACTGTGCATCAGGTCTACTGTCACTGGGACGGCTATCTCGACAACAACGGCAAGATCCTTCGAGACTGCTACACGGATCCGTTTAAACTGCAACAGCTTATGGACTTAGGTGACCTGTCCAGCTTGGGTCCTAACATTGGCGAGCAACACAGCTTTGACACGCTGGCCAAATATGGTACTCCAGAGTACGAAGCAGAGATGGACTACCGTCGTGGCATTTGTACGTTCTATGGACGTGATCGTGGTGAGACTGGTACTGAAGCACGACGCTTTCAGCACTACGATGACTACAAAGCTAATGCACAGAGTGAAGAGTACAACTACATCCTGCGCCGTGATGGCAATTGGTATGTAGAGTTTTATGGCAAGTTTGACGGACTGCTGACCAAAGCCATTGAGCTTGAAGAAGCAGAGCGTGAGACCGAGGACGCTTAATTAACAAGGGCCTATAGCTCAGCTGGTTAGAGCAGTGGACTCATAATCCATTGGTCGTTGGTTCAAGTCCAACTGGGCCCACCACTTACACACAGAAGGAGAGTAACATGGGTTATATCATCGCAGTAATTTTTGGTATCGTGATTGCAACTGTAGGTTTTTCCGGAATTGCCCAAATTGGTGACAGTGCCGTGAGCAAGGTACAATCTGTTACTAAAGAAGCAACCAAATAATGGTTGACACACTGCCCAAAAGGCAGTACAATATTGATAGTTAGAGCTTGTTCTAACGTTAACATTCACACACGGAGATTTATATGACTGACAAACTGTTTACTGTAGCTGGTACTTCCAAAGTCAATGGTGGCACCAAAGTTCGTTTCGCTAACGACATGACTCGTGTCAAAGTACTTGTCAAAGGTGGACACGAAGATATCGATCTTATCGAGCTGCCCCGCGCAATGTCTAAGGCCGAGATCACTAGTTATTTGCTGAGCATTGACTTTGCTGATGGCAACGTTGAGAAGGCAGAAGCTATTAGCCGTGAAGCAAGCAAGCGCAAGGTAGAGTTGCAGGCAGCTAAACCTTCTAAGGCTAAGGCCACTAAGGCAGTCAAAGCAACTAAGCCTAAAGTCGTTCCACGCCCTGAGATTCCTTTTAGCAAGGACCTCGAAGACGCCCCTTTCTAAACCACGTTTTCCCGCTGTATGCGTATGCGTAGAGCCTGAGTGCCGGACCGTTGCATAAAAACAACGGTCCTTTTTTATGGCAGAAAGAGCTTGACAGGTAATACCGGTTCTGCTATACTTACGACTGTACTGTTAAACAAAGGAGCGAAACTATGTCAGCACTACTCAACTTCGTCAAGCAACGCAATCAATTCAACAGCGTGTTTGGCATCAAGGCTTTGGACCTCACCGTTGCCGAAGACCGCAAGCGCATTGCCGAGATCATCGACAGCGCCTTGAGCCCAGAGAACCTTACCTGCGATGGTGAACTGCCACGCTCACAGGTACAGGCACGTTACCGTGAACTCACTGCTGTGGCACGTGAACTCAAACAGCTGGATCCCAGCGTTAACTTCTACGAGGTGGCCTAATGAAAGTCTATGTGACCACTATACTTCGGCAAGAACTTGAAGTGCCGGAGGATTGGGAAAGGATGGATGTCTATGACTTCCTTGGCGAGTATCAATCCTTCCGCGGAGCATTCCAAGGCATGAGCAACCTAGACGACACAGCCCGCATCGTGGACGTCATGGTGCTTGAAGAAGAAGTCACTGAGATGGGTGAGGTGGCCTATGACGATTGATGAGATTGTGATTATAGCAGTCATCATCATCAACTGTCTATTCATCGCCCTGTCGCTCATCGTGGCCGGTAACCTTATTGCCCAAGTGGTCTTTGGATAAACTGGTTGACAGGTGGTACAACCGGTGCTATACTGTAGGCTAAGTTAAACAAACAGGAGCAGACAATGACAGCAAATCAAGCCATGTTCGTATTCACAGTAGGTTTCCTCATGACCTTTGGTGGTGTGGGCGGCATTGAGACTAGCACTGACAACGTGGGGCTGATCACAGGAGTCCTTATCAGCGGCGTGGGGCTGTTGGTCATGTGGGCAGGAACTTTAGGCATGCGGGTACTTGACAACAGGTAATTCCGGTGTTATACTGTAGGCACACTAACAGAAGGAGCTGATGATGTTTGTAGACAATGAATACGCAGTAGAGTACAAGGGCAAGACTTATGTGCAGAAGCATGGTAGCCCATTTGACCGTGGCAGTGCAGACAGCTACTATGGTCGTGGTCGCAGTCCGCACTACTATCCCAAGGGTACCTACAACGATCCTAAAATTACCCCGCCGGTCATGACTGACGAACAGGTAGCAGAGTACATGGCAGGCTACGACTACAACGAAGAGATGGGTGACAAGAAGGATTGGGGTTAATATGAAGACAGAAGACATCCTAAGGGAATTGGACAGCAAGTTGGATGAGGTGGATGAACTGATAAGCCAGCTGTACCTAAACCCTGCTGTGAAGAAACAGCTGAGTGCCCGTGTGTACCAGCTGTGGGAAGAAGTAGAAGGCGCTGTGGATCTAACTCCAACTGATTGGGAAGCATGATGATTACAATTGAAGGCTTGAACAAGAAGCAAAGACTGTTGGCTGACCTTATGTGGAGCATGGACAGCAAGGACCAAGTGACCACGTTCATACGCAGTCTTCCTGAACGTGATCGTAAGCAGGCGCAGGTAGTGTGTGAGTTGATGGTGTTGGCCTTCATTGATGAAGTGGACACTGTTGAACCAGAGGTAGTTGAACTGATTGATTCTTTTAAGGAGTAACCAAATGGCATATGATTTTACCGAACTGCAAAAGGTCATGGACAAGATGATCCGTGAAAGCAACCAAAAGGAACAGACGCAAGAGGACGAAGTTTACAGTCCTTACAACGGCGCCTAATTTGGTTAGATTGACTCTTGCATCATCATTAAGGTTCCTTTATAATAATGACATGCTGTTGAATGACAGCCACTTTATATAGAGGAAACAAAAATGAAAGCAACTAGCAAATTGAAGCGTTTCGATCTAGAAACCAAACAAGGCAAACTTTTTAAGGCATTGGTCCTAGATGGCGAAACATTGACAGAATCACAGATCGCCAAGCGTTTTGGTATTAAGAATCCAACCGCAACCATCAGCACAATCCGTCAACGTGGTTATGCTGTTTATGGTAACCAACGCAAGGCAGGTAATGGCGTACAGGTAACAGAGTATCGTCATGGTGAGGCTTCACGCAAGATCACTGCTCTTGGTTACAAGGCAATGAGCTTGGGCATTACCCTTTAATCCTCCCAAAGAGGAAAAGTCCTTCGATTCGCTCCCGGAGGCAACCCGGAAGGGGAGATTGTTAGTGGTCTCCCCTTCCACCTTGACTGAAAGACCATACGCTCCAGTAGGGTATTCTCAAACCGGTTGACATTTGGCAAAACCGGTGTTATTATACTTACACACTAAACAAAAGGAGCTAACATGCAAGCAAGTACAGCACAAGTCCGCGTAGTAAAAAGTCCCAACAAACACGCTGTCAAATGCAGTCGTTTTTACATTGCCTTCAACACCCTGCAACGCCCTAACAGCAAAAACGCAGTCTATGTGTCAGGGGATTGTTTGCAGGACGACCTCCCCAAGCTCATTGCCAAAGCTGTCGCAGACCTAAGCGCAGAAGATTTTGTAATTGTAGCATAAACAAAGACCCTACAGCACGTAGGGTTTTTACACAAACAGGTTGACAAAAGGAAAAACCTGTTGTACACTACAAAAACACTAAAGGAGCTAACATGCAAAAAGAAATTGAACAGTTAGAAGCACTAGCAGACAAATTGTTTGCAGAAGGTAAGAACTACTTAGGCAACAAAGTGTTGGAAGTTGTTTATTGTTTGGCTGCAGATGAAGGAGCAGAATGATGACTGTTAAAGAACAACTGTTTGCTAAGATTGAAGAGCTGGAAACCCTGCTGTTGGAGGCTAGTTGCGATGGTGTGCAACTAGCACAAGGTGACGATGTGTTTGGTGAGATTACTAGCACATTGACGAGACTGGCTAATGAAATAGATTACTATGTTGATTAATGTGGACTTTATTTTAAAATGGGCGGCCTGCCTAGTTACACTAGGGGGCGCCCTATGCACTGCCCTGCGCATAGATCCTATGAACATTTACCTCCTTAACGCGGGTGCCTTTTTGTACTTGATTTGGAGCATACGTATACGCGAGTGGAACTTGATTGTGATTAACGCAAGCCTATTAACCATATACTGTGTAGGGTTATTGTTTACGCCCGGTTGACAGATTTTTCCTTTTGTGTTACAGTACACGCACACTAACACAAAGGAGCTGACAAATGAGTCTAACTGCTATTAAATTTATTGCAACTGTAGATCAATATAACGGTTCTCCGGGTTTTGAATCTACTATGCAAACTATTAAACAAAACTTCCATAACCTCACAGGTGAGGGAAAAATGTTATTTGCAGACTTTGAGGAAGATATTCTAAATTATGCAATAGCATATTTTAAAGAACGTAATCTAAATCCCCTTAAAATGTAAGTACAAAGACCCTACTCACACTAGGGTCTTTTTCAGCGTCGGTTGACAAAAGGCAAAACCGATAGTATACTGTAGGCACACTAACACAAAGGAGCAAGCGATGAAGACCATTCAAGAGATTTTCCCCGGCATCATGATCATGGACGAGGAGCCAGTGGAAGTACGCAACCGCTTCTCAGGGGAGCCCTACACACTCTCCCCTGAAGAGGTAGCAGTCTATGACTACTGCATGGGCTGTGAACTGATCCAAGACTACAAAGGTGTGCGCAAGGCCCTGGACTGGTTCATGAAGAATAACCCAGAAGCTTACATGGTCTTGTTGGATTAATGGTTGACAGGTAATACCAAAGACGCTATACTGTAGGCTGATTAACACACTAAGGAGCTGAAATGAACTATACCAAAGAGCAAGTGATCTCGTTCGTAGAAGGTGCAAAGGTTGAAGCCAACCGTGCGGCCATGAAGTTCTTCCAGGAGCGACTGGGCGGGCGTGACCAATACGCATGTGGCTTTGCTTGGGTCACTGTATATGAGAAAGGTTCGACCAAGTTGGGCCGTGCATTGATCGAAGCAGGCTTCCGTAAGAGCTACACAGGCGGACTCCAACTGTGGAATCCCAGCGGTCTTGGCGTGCAGAATGTGGACACACTAGAAGCTGGCGCAGAAGCAGCCGCAGAGTTCCTCAAGCAGGCTTTGGGTGTTGAAGCTTACGCAGGTAGCCGTTTAGACTAAGGTTGCTCCGGCGGGGCTTGGGGGGTAGTGTCCCTAGTAGAAGAGCCCCGCCATCTTATTGGTTGACATTAGGTAATATCGATGTTACACTAATGACACACTAAAGCAATGGAGCAACGACAATGAGCATTAAACTACGCAATCATATCATATACTTGATCACAGTCAATGGCCAAGAGTATGTGGGCATTACCTACAAGGATAAGACTGTCTTGCATAGCCTACAGCGTAG
>JACCDX010239647.1_pt1 | contig 10741 bp, 9 predicted proteins | sample 7449681 | NCBI WGS metagenome assembly JACCDX01 (sample SAMN15323450, study PRJNA562643) | freshwater metagenome | isolation source: river surface water | place: USA:Blue River Watershed | collected 2017-08-18
TGGTGATCGAGCACCCAGTCCAGCGCCGAGGCGTCCTCGTCCATCTTCCAGGTGATGAAGCCGCAGCCGATGCGGTCCGCCGGACCTTCCGCCAGGGCGAGGGCGTACTCGCGCTGGATCCAGGCGAGGTCACCGTAACCACCGCCGACCAGGCCCAGCGCGCCGGCCCGCGCACAGGCCGCCGCCAAGCGGCCACCTGTGGCCAAGGCCATGGGCGCGAGGACGATGGGGGTGGTGAGGCCGAAGCGGGCGGCGAGGCGGTTGGTGGCGTTCATGGCGGGTTTGGTGATGTCGTTGGGCGTGGGCGTGAGTGTGCCTGGGCTTTGAATTCCTCCGATCCTGCGTGGAGTGCCGCCACGTCCGAGTGCTGGCGCTATGCAGCGCCGGCGAGTTCGCCCAGCGGCAACCGCACCACGAAGCACGCCCCGCCGCCCGGGTTGTCCTCGCAGCGCACGCTGCCACCGTGCCGCTGCACGATGGAGCGGACCAGGGCCAGGCCCAGGCCGACGCCGCCGGATTGCTCGCTGGCGCCGGGCAGGCGATAGAAGGGTTCGAAGATGCGCTCGCGCTCCGCGGCGGGCACGCCCGGGCCGCGATCGCGCACGCGCAGAACTGCGAGGGCGTTGGAGTCGGCCGAGCGCCCGGCCTCCGCTTTTGATTCCGCATGGGACGCAGCCGCGTGAAGCCCCGGCGCCCCGCGCTCGACGTCCAGCTCCATCGCCACCTCGCCCGCGCCGTGCCGCGCCGCGTTCTCCAGCAGGTTGCGCAGCACGCGGCGCAGCAGGCGAGGCTGACCCTGCACCAGGATGGCAGCGGAAGCGGCGGCGCCGCTGCCGCTGGTGCCCTGCACCTGCAGGCTCGCCCCGGTGCGCGCGCATTCCTCCGCGGCCAGGCCCATCAGGTCGACCGCCTCGGCCGGGCCCAGGTCGGCGCCCGGCATGTCGAGCCGGCTGGCCAGCAGGATCTCCTCGACCAGCTGGTCGAGTTCGGCGATGTTGCGTTCGATCTCGGCGCGGGCGCGCGCATCGGCCTGCGGCCCCAGCAGCGCCAGCCCCATGCGGATGCGGGCCAGCGGCGAGCGCAGCTCGTGCGAGGCATTGGCCAGCAGGGACTTGTGGCTTTGCACCAGCTGCTCCACCCGCGCCGCGGCGCGGTTGAAGCGTTGCGCGAGGAAGGCCGCCTCGTCGTGACCGGACTCGTCCACCCGCGCGGCCAGGTCGCCCTCGCCCCAGCGCTCCACACCGGCGCGCAGCGCCTCCAGGCGCTGCGTGAGCCGGCGGATGACGGGGTAGCTGCCCACCGCCACCGCCAGCGCCACTACCACCAGCATGATCAGCAGGCCATTGGTGCCGCGCAGCCAGGGCCGCGAGGGCGGCGGTGGCGTGAGCAGCGGCCCGCCTTCGAAGCGGGGCGTCCCTGGCGAAAGGTGGTGGCCCGGGTCCTGGCCATGCACGCGTGGGCCGTAGCCTGGGCCATGGCCAGGCTCGCGGCTGCCTTCGGCGGCGCGGTCCTCGTCGTGCCGCTCACGGGGCGGCATGTGCAGGATGACGGTGCGCCCGTCCTCCAGGGGCACCGCGAACTCGATGCCATGCCCCGGCACGAAGACCAGCCGGCTGCGCGTGCGCCCCAGCACCTGGCCGGACTCGTCGCGCAGCAGGATCTCGCGCTCGCCGCGCATGCGCGCGTTGCCGGGCCGCTCGTCGAAGTCGGCGCGCCACAGCCAGGCGAAGGCCAGTGTGATCACCACCACCGCGCCGACCACGGCCAGCCAGATCCGCAGGTACAGCGGCCAGACAGTGCGGTGTGACTGACGGGGCATGGTGGCGGCTTGCGTGAGGTGCGTGGCGGGCGCGTGATGGGGTGAAGTCGTGCAGTGCGGTGGCGATCAGTCCTGCTCGCGCGCAAACACATAGCCCACGCCGCGCACGGTGAGGATGCGGCGCGGGTTCTTGGGGTCGGCCTCGATGGCGGCGCGGATGCGGCCCATGTGAACGTCGATCGAGCGGTCGAAGGCCTCGAGCTCGCGCCCGCGCACCGCCTCCATGATCTGGTCGCGCGTGAGCACGCGGCCTGCGCGCTCGGCCAGGGCCAGCAGCAGGTCGAATTGATAAGCGGTGAGCGCCGCGGCCTGGCCGCCGACGCTCACGCGCCGGCCGTCGCGGTCGATCTCCAGCGAACCAAAGCGCAGCGGCGGCGCGGCGTTGTCCGAAGGGGATGCGGGGGCAGGCGGCTCCTGCCGCCGGCGCAGGATGGCGCGGATGCGCGCCAGCAGCTCGCGCGGCTCGAAGGGCTTGGGCAGGTAGTCGTCGGCGCCGACCTCGAGGCCGATCACCCGGTCCATCGGGTCGCCCTTGGCGGTGAGCATCAGCACCGGCACCTGGCTGGCGGGGCCGGGCAGGGTGCGCAGGCGCCGGCACACCTCGAGGCCGTCGATGCCCGGAAGCATCAGGTCGAGGATCACCAGTTGCGGCAATGCGCCGGTCGCGGGCGCCTGCAGCGCCGCCAGGCCGGCCTCGCCGTCGGCGGCATGGGCGACCTCATAGCCCGAGGGCTCGAGGTACTCGCTGACCATGGCGGCCAGGCGGGCGTCGTCTTCGATCATCAGAAGGCGCTGCATGGCGCCATCCTAGCCAAGGCCGTGCCGTGCCCCGTGGCTGCAGCGACAAGCCAAGGTAAAGCCCAGGTAAACAGGCCGCCCCAACCGCGTCTTCAGGCGGCGCCTCCGGCCGGCTTCACCCGCGCCGCCAGCGCCACCAGCACCAGCACCGGCAGCCCCAGGCCTGCAGTGGCCAGGAAGAAGTCGGCGTAGCCGTGCGCGTCGACGAACTGGCCCGAGAAGCCCGCCAGCCACTTGGGCAGCAGCAGCATGATCGAGCTGAAAAGCGCGTACTGCGTGGCCGAATAGCTCACGTTGGTGAGGCCCGAGAGATAGGCGATGAAGGCCGCCGAGGCGATGCCCGAGGCCAGGTTGTCGGCCGAGACGACGAAGACCAGGGCCTGCACGTCGTGCCCGCGGCCCGCCAGCCATGCGAACAGCAGGTTGGTGGCGGCGCTGAGCACCGCGCCCAGCATCAGCACCCGCATCACGCCCAGTCGCAGCGCCAGCACGCCGCCGATGAAGGAGCCGGCCAGGGTCATGATCACGCCGTAGACCTTGCTCACGGCGGCGACCTCGTCCTTGGTGAAGCCCATGTCGACGTAGAAGGGGTTGGCCATGATGCCCATGACCACGTCGCTGATGCGATAGATGGCGATCAGCGCCAGCACCAGGGCGGCCTGCCAGCGGTAGCGGCGGACGAAGTCGGCGAAGGGCTCGACCACCGCCTCGCGCAGCCAGGCAGCCAGGCCGCGCGCGGGCCTCAGCGGCTGCGGCACGGGCTCGGGGGACAGCAGCACGGTGAGCACGCCCAGGGCCATGGAGCCGGCCATGGCGAGGTAGGCCACTTGCCAGGCCGCTTGCTGGTAAGCAGAAGTGGCGACCTGTGCGACCGCGGCGCCCACGGAAGACGCTGCCGCAGATGCAGCGGCAGCAGCCGGAGTAGCGCCCGCAATCACCGGCGCCTCCGCCCGCGCCGCAATCCACAGCACGCCCGCACCCGCCCAGATCATCGCCAGCCGGTACCCGGTCTGATACGCCGCCGCCAGGGCCGCCTGGTGCGCGGTGTCGGCGGATTCGATGCGGAAGGCGTCCAGCGCGATGTCCTGCGTCGCCGAGCCGAAGGCCACCAGCAGCGCAAAACCCACCACCGCCTGCAGCTGCTGCCGCGGGTCGGACATGGCCATGCCTATCAGGCCCGCGATCACCACCACTTGCGCCAGCAGCAGCCAGGCGCGCCGCCGCCCGAGCCAGCGGGTGAGGCCCGGCAGCGGCAGCCGGTCGACCAGCGGCGCCCAGGCCCACTTGAAGCCATAGGCCAGGCCCACCCAGGAGAGGTAGCCGATGGTGGTGCGGTCGATCCCGGCCTCGCGCAGGCGAAAGCTCAGCGTGCCCAGCACCAGCAGCAGCGGCAGGCCGGCGGCGAACCCGAGCAGCAGCATGCGCCAGGTGGCGAGCTCGAGGTAGACGCGCAGCGCGGCCCCCCAGCCCGGGGCGGCGGGGGACGCAGTTTCAGTGGCTGGGGCCTTGTCTGACGGGCTCATCATGGTTGCGCGTCATTATCATGGGCGCATGTGCATGGCCTGCCGTCTTGCCCTGGATCGCCGCGGATTCCTGCTCGCGGCGGGCGCCGCCGCGGCCGAGCCCGCGCTGGCGCAGATCGACGTCGGCGAGGCCTCGCGCCTTCGCTCCCTGGTGCCGGCGGGCGAGCTCGAGACCGCGTCGGCCCAGGAGTACCAGCAGATGCTGGCCCAGGCCCGCCAGCAGCGCGCCCTGGCGCCCGACGACTACCCGCAGCTGCAGCGCCTGCGCGCGATCGCGCAGCGCCTCATTCCCGTGGCCCCGCGCTGGAACGACCGCGCCCGCCAGTGGAAGTGGGAGGTCAACCTGATTGGCAGCAAGCAGATCAACGCCTTCTGCATGCCAGGCGGCAAGATCGCCTTCTTCACCGGCCTCCTGGACCAGCTCTCGCTCACCGAGGACGAGACCGCGGTGGTGATGGGCCACGAGATGGCACACGCCCTGCGCGAGCACGCGCGATCGCGCATCGCCAAGACCCGCGGCACCGGCATGGGCCTGTCGGTGCTGTCGCAGCTGCTGGGGCTGGGGCAGGTGGGCGACCTGGCGGCCAACGTCGGCACGCAGCTGCTGGCGCTGAAGTTCTCGCGCGAGGACGAGGTCGAGGCCGACCTGGTGGGCCTGGAGCTGGCCGCCCGCGGCGGCTTCGACCCGCGGGCCTCGGTGTCGCTGTGGGAGAAGATGGGCCGTGCCTCGGGCGGCGGCGACGGGCCCGCCTTCCTCTCGACCCACCCCACCGGCCCCGACCGCATCGCCCGGCTGCGGGACAACGTGCCCAAGGTGCAGGGGCTGTACGAGCAGGCGCGTGGCGCGCGCTGAATCAGGTCCCGCCGACGTAGGGGTTGCTGCGGCGCTCGCGCCCGAACGTGCTCTCCGGCCCGTGGCCGGGGATGAACACCGTCTCATCGCCCATCGGCCACAGGCGCTGGGTGATGCTATCGATCAGCTGCTGGTGGTTGCCCTGCGGAAAGTCGGTGCGGCCGATGCTGCCGGCAAACAGCACGTCGCCCACGAAGGCGCGCCCGATCTCGGGTGAATGAAACACCACATGCCCCGGCGTGTGCCCCGGGCAGTGCCGCACCTGCAGGGTGTGGCTGCCGACGGTGACGGTGTCGCCATCGTGCAGCCAGCGCGTCGGCGTGAAGGGCTGGGCCGGCGCGAAGCCGAAGCGGGCGCTTTGCATCGCCAGGCCGTCGATCCAGAACTGGTCGCCCTCGTGCGGGCCGACGATGGGCAGCTGCAGGCGCTGCGCCAGTTCGCCGGCGCCGCCGGCGTGGTCGATGTGGGCATGGGTCAGCCAGATCTGCCCGAGCTTCAGGCCCAGGCGTTCGACTTCGGCGAGCAGCAGCTCGAGGTCGCCGCCCGGGTCGATCACCGCGGCGTCCTGGGTCTGGTCGTCCCAGACCAGGGAGCAGTTCTGCTGGAAGGGCGTGACGGGAACGGTGTGGTAACGCAGCATCCCCCGAGTATGCGGGGCCGGCCGAGGGGGTCGACGCCGGCTGAAGGGTCAGGGTTTCCCCGGGGGTGGACAGAGGTCCAGGCAGGCTGGCCCAATAGTCTCAAAGCGTTACTTTTCGACCGATCGAGTGTCCGCAAGAACATTTCTTTACTCGCTCGTGCCGGCCGTCCTGGCTGATTGGCAGCTGCCCTGGGCCGCCCGCATGCAACGGCAGGGGCGGCTGGCGCTGGCCCGAGCGGTCTACCGCCGGATCCTCGCGCGCATGCCGCGGCATTTCTCGGTGCTGCAGCTGATGGCGGTGATCGCCCTCACCCGCAAACGCCACATCGAGGCCCTGCACTGGCTCGAGCGGGCCCGGGCCGTAAGACCCCAGGACCCGCGCCTCGAGAGCCAGTTCGGCTGCGCCCTCATGGGGCTGGAGAGGGAGGCAGAGGCCGAGGCCTGCTTCCAGCGGGGGCGCCAGCATCCGGCCGCGGCCGTGGAGTCCACGGTCAACCTGGCCTTTCTTTACCGCTCGCAGCGCCGCCTCGACGAGGCGCTGGCGTTGTACCTGGAGGCGGCGCGCCTGGGGCCGCGCCGCTTCGAGCCCGTGCTGGGCGTCGCCGATGTCCTGGTCGAGATGCATCGGCTCGAGGACGCGATCGGCGTGCTGCGTGACCTGTTGCGCCGGTTCTCCGGGCACTTCCCGGTCCTGTATGCCTTGTCGCGCGCGCTCGTGCTGGCCGGCAGGCCCGAGGAGGCTGTGGCCCTGGTGCGCGGCGGTCCCTGGATCCTGCGCTTCGACGGCTACGTCAAGCAGTCCGACGGCTACATCAAGAGCCCCATCCGCCGGGCCCGCGTCTTGCGCACGCCCCGGTGGCGGGGCGAGGTGCCGGTGTCGGGCCGGACCGTGCTGGTGCATGCGGAGTCGGGCCTGGGCGATGCGATACAGGCCTGCCGTGCGGCCCAGCTGCTGGCCGACCGCGGCGCCCGGGTGGTGCTCGAGGTCTGGCCGGCCCTGGTCCGCCTGCTGCGCCAGATGGACCCACGCATCACCGTGGTCAGCCGCACGGACCCCTTGCCGCCGCATGACCTGCATGTGGATCTGGACGAACTGCCCTTCATGCTCGGGCTGATGCATGACCGGATCCCGCCGCCGCCCCACTTGCCGCTGCCCGAAGGCGTTGCGCAGGCCTGGGCCCGACGCCTGGGGGCCCGGACGGGCGCCCTGCGCGTCGGCTTCGTCTGCACCGGCAACCCGCACCACCATCAGGATCTGCAGCGCAGCATGTCCATGGGCGCCTTCCTGGCGGCCATGCCGCGTGAAGGCGTGGCGTGGTTCTGCCTGCAGCGCATCATCCGGTCGGCAGACGTCCGCACGCTCGCCCAGCGCCAGGCCGATGTGTCGGCCTTTCCCCTTGACCTGCACGACTTCGCCGAGACCGCCGGCCTGATCGGGCAGATGGACCTCGTCATCTCGGTCGACACCAGCGTGGCCCACCTGGCGGCGACGCTGGGCAGGCCGACCTGGATCCTGCTGCCCCATGTGCCCGATCCGCGCTGGCTTCTGGGTCGTGCCGACACGCCCTGGTACCCGCGCATGCGCCTGTTCCGGCAGGGGCCGGGGGGGCAGTGGGCGCCCGTGCTGGCGGAGGTGGCGCGCGAGCTCGAGGCCTGGATTCAGGAGGCGCCCGCGGTGCTGCGCGCAGGCCACAGCACCGACCCGATGGCCACCACCATCAGGCCCACGGCGGCCCAGTCCTGCCAGTGAAGCACCTCGCCGAGCGCCAGCGCGCCACTGAAGACGCCGAGCACCGGAATGAGCATCACGCTGAGCGATGAAGCGGTCGGAGGCAGGCTGCGGGCCAGGATCAGCCACGCGGGCTGTGCGAAGCCGAAGACCAGCACCGCGTTGAAGGCGATGGCACCCCACACCGGCGGCGACGGCGGCAGCCAGCGATCGGACTCCAGCGTGATGGACAGGATGGACAGCATCACCGCGGTGAGCACCGTCATCCAGAAGACCAGGGTCAAGGTGTGCGCCTCGATGCGCGTGCGCCGCATCAGCTGGGTGCCCAGCGCCCAGCACGCCGCGGACACCAGCATCAGCGCCACGCCCGTGGGCGCGCCCGCCAGGCGGTGGGTCTCGTGCCATAGCAGGAAGGTGACGCCCAGGGCCGCCGCGCCCACGCCCAGCCAGCCGCGCGGTGACAGGCGCATCCCGTAGAGCGTGGCGCCGATCAGCGCGGAGAAGATCGGCATCGTGTAGCCCAGGATGGCCGCGCGCCCGCTGCTCAGGTAGGTCAGCCCGGTGATCATGCAGGCGTGCCAGACCAGCATGTTGAAGAAGGCCAGCACCAGCAGCTCGCGCCAGTAGCGGCGAGGCAGGTGGAAGGACGCGCCGAGCACGCGCAGCCCGATCGCGAGCAGCGGCAGGCCCAGCCAGATCGAGATCGCGCGGAAGCTCAGGGGCGGGAATCCGGTGACGCCCAGCTTCATCACCGGCCAGTTCAGGCCCCAGGCCAGGGTCAGGGCAGCCAGGAGCAGCAGTTGGCGCGGGGTGAGGGCGTTCATGAACCCGATTCTTGCCGAGCCGCTGGCGCCGCGTCAGCCAGCATGCCCTTCGTACAATCCCGGCATGACCTTTCTCGAGATGCTGCGCGCCGCCCAGGTGCGCAACGGCTCCATGCTGTGCGTGGGCCTGGACCCCGAGCCCACCCGCTTCCCGGGCGCGATGAAGGGCGACCCGCGCAAGATCTACGACTTCTGCGCCCGCATCGCCGACGCGACGGCCGACCTGGTCATCGCCTTCAAGCCGCAGATCGCCTACTTTGCCGCGCACCGCGCCGAAGACCAGCTTGAGAAATTGATGGCGCACCTGCGCGCCCAGCACCCCGAGGTGCCCGTCATCCTCGACGCCAAGCGCGGCGACATCGGCTCGACCGCCGAGCAATACGCGCGTGAGGCCTTCGACCGCTACGGCGCCGACGCGGTCACGCTCTCGCCCTTCATGGGCTTCGACTCGGTGCAGCCTTACCTCAAGTACGAGGGCAAGGGCGCTTTCCTTCTGTGCCGCACCTCCAACCCGGGCGGCGATGACCTGCAGAACCAGCGCCTGGCCTCGGTGCCCGGCGAGCCGCGGCTGTACGAGCATGTGGCCGCCCTGGCCCAGGGCCCCTGGAACCTCAACGGCCAGCTGGGTCTGGTCGTCGGCGCTACTTATCCCGCCGAGATCGAGCGGGTGCGCCAGATCGCGCCCACCGTGCCGCTGCTGATTCCCGGCGTCGGCGCCCAGGGCGGCGATGCCGTGGCCACGGTGAAGGCCGGCTGGCGTGCCGATGCCCCCATCGTGGTCAACTCCTCGCGCGCGGTGCTGTACGCGTCCTCGGGCGATGACTTCGCCGAGGCTGCGCGTCGCGAGGCGATGAAGACCCGCGACCTGCTGCAGGCTGCCCGGGGCTGAGCCCCCGTGTCCGGCTCCAGCTCCGGCGTCGCCACGCTGTCATGGAGCAAGGCTAGAGTGACCGGCATGCGTGCCGCAACCGCCCTGCGCCTGCTCCTTGCCGCTGCGCTTTCCTGCGCGTTGCCGGCCCACGCCGCGCGTCCCATGGTCACCGACGACGCGCGCATCGTCGACCCGCAGGCCTGCCAGCTCGAGACCTGGGTGCGCGCCAACCAGGACGCACGCGGCACCTACTGGGCGGTGCCGGCCTGCAACCCCACCGGCAACCTCGAGCTCACCTACGGCGCCGCGCTGGAGCGGGACGCGGGCGAGACCCGGGTGGGGGCCAGCTTCGCCCAGGCCAAGACCCTGCTGCGGCCCCTGCGGCCGAACGACTGGGGCCTGGGCCTCACCCTGGGCCGCTTCCTCGAACGGGCGTCGGCCCCGGGGGAGCGGAACACGCCGAGCAATTACCTCAACGTCCCTTTCAGCCTCTCGCTGCGCAACGACGACATCCTGCTGCATGCCAACGCGGGCCTGCGCCGTGACATGGCCCAGGGCCGCAACTTCGGCAACTGGGGCCTGTCCGCCGAGGTCCGGATGCAGGAGCGCCTGCAGCTGATCGTCGAGACCTATGGCGAGGCCCAGTCCCCCACCCTGGCCCAGGGCGGCCTGCGCCTGTGGCTGATCCCGGACCGGCTGCAGATCGATGCCACCGTCGGCGCCGACCTGCGCGGCAGCCGCGACAGCCGCTGGGCGACGCTGGGGCTGCGGGTGCTGACGCCGGCGTTCCTGCCGGGTGGCGCTATTTCGGGCCGGTAGCCCGCAGCCCCGCGAGGCACGGCAGCCAGCACCAGCGCAGTCAGCGCGGCGGCGGCAGCTCCCGCCCCCACATCCGTTGCCAGAGCCAGGCCAGGCCCGCGCGGGCATCGCCCCGGAAACCCTGGTTGGCCGGCGGCACCGGCAGCCACCGGCCCTGGTCGTCCTGGCGCGCGATGCGGAAGGAGAACACATAGGCCGGCTCCTGCCCCATGCGCAGGTCGGTCACGAAGGCATCCCGGCCTTCGGCATGCACCCTGTAGAAGCCGTGCGAGAAGGCGGCCAGGCGCTGCACCGCGTCGGAGCCGGCGGCCCGCAGCGGCTGCTCCAGCCCACGGCCGCTGGCGAAGCGATCGAAGCGGACCGGCCGCTCGCCATCGAGCAGCGAGCGGAAGCCCTCCTCGTAGCCGTCCTCGCGCATCACCACCACCCGCCATAGCAGGGTCTGCAGCGGCGCGGGCGTGACCAGCACCCGTGCGGCCGGCCGGCCTTCGGCGGCCAGCTGCGCCTCCACCCGCTGCGTCACCCAGGCCTGCGCCAGGGCGCTCCAGGCCAGGTAGGCGGTGGACAGGGCCAGGCCCCAGCGGTTGGCGCCCAGCCCCGCGTGCCGCCGGCGCCCCAGCGCCAGGCCCACACCCACCAGCAGGGGCAGGGTGTAGAGCGGGTCGATGATGAAGATGCTGCCGACGCCGTAGGGCCAGCTCGAGAAGGGCCGCGCCAGCTGCGTGCCGTAGACGGTCATCGTGTCCAGCAGCGGGTGGGTCACCAGGGCCAGCCACATCGCCAGCCACCAGGCGCGGAAATGTCCCCGGCCCGAGAGCCGGTCCGCCACCCAGGCCAGCGCGGGTGCGCCCAGGGTCAGCCAGAA
>JACCDX011622301.1_pt1 | contig 10741 bp, 10 predicted proteins | sample 7449681 | NCBI WGS metagenome assembly JACCDX01 (sample SAMN15323450, study PRJNA562643) | freshwater metagenome | isolation source: river surface water | place: USA:Blue River Watershed | collected 2017-08-18
TACAAACACCATTTTTATTAGGTTTAGAAAGATACATATGTCCATCATTACCTTTTTTCTTTTTACCACAATAAAGAGTAGCTGATTCAGTTGGACTTGGTCTTAAACCTTTTTTTTGAAGAGATTTAGATGAAACTTTGGGTATAATCATACCTTTTTTATAAACTTTCCAATGGAATTTACCTTTAGAATCAGGTAAAGAAATGTACATAACACCATCTTTACCTCTTTTTTTTTTATATGAAAAACTTTTAGGATTAGATGTAATGGCTCGACGAATTAATACTTTTTGAGATGGTTTAATGCGTTTACCAGAGATATCTTTAATCATGTCATTTAATTCTTTTTTTTCTTCTTTTGTTAATTTGAGAGGATTAGAAGATGTTTTTAAAGCATATTTTATATGTTTTAACCAGGATGAACGACAACTATCAACACAAGTACCTTTTTTAATAGATTGAAGAGTTTGTTTAGCAGAACCAAAACTATGAATAAATCCCATTTTTACTAATTATAAATAAGATATTTAATATTAAACGAATTAAATAATTATATATTTATAAATTTGAACTTAAAAAAAAAGATAAAAAATTAAATATTGAATAAAAATGGATATTGAAAAATATATATTAGGATGTTTAATTGGAGGTTGGGTAGGTGATGCTGCAGGTGCAACTTTAGAATTTTATCATAAAGAAATAACTGAAGAAAAAGCATTAAAAGCAATGAAAATGAATGGTGGAGGTGTATTTAATGTTGGTCCTGGACAAATAACAGATGATAGTGAATTAGAATTAAGTTTATTAAATGAGTTATTGAATACACCTAAATCAGAGAACTATCCATTAGAAAGAATAGCACAAAGTTATATAGAATGGGGAAAATCAAATCCTTTTGATAAAGGTAGAACATGTTCAAATGCATTTTGTACATCTCAAAATCATGAGGAGATGATACGAAATTCGGCAATGTTAAATTTTAATAGTAAATCGAATGGTGCTTTAATGCGTTCAGCTCCAATAGGTATATGGAGTAGAGATAAAACAATTGAAGAAATCATAAAAAATGGTAAATTAGATGCTAAATTATCACATCCGAATGAAGAATGTCAAGAAGCAAATGCGATTTATGCATTAATTATAGCATATTTAATAAAAAATCCAGAGGATAATGAAGGAGCAATAGAATTTGCGAAAAAACATGTATCAAATATGGAAGTTGAAGAATGGATAGAAGAATCATGTAAATTTAATGCAATAAAAAATATAGATTGTAAAAATAATATAGGATATGTGAAACATGGATTTAGTTTAGCAATATATTTTTTGAAAAATAGAATACCTTATGAAGAGGCAATTAAACAAACATTAATGAAAGGAGGAGATACGGATACCAATGCAAAAATAGTAGGAAGTGTATTAGGAGCTTTATATGGTATAGATAGTATACCAAAATATATGATGCAACCAGTATTAGATTTTGATTGTGAAAATGTGGAAAGTGGGAAAGGACATAAAAGACCAAAAAAATATAATATAAAAAATATTATAAATAAATTGAATAATTTATAAAAATAAACTATTTTTAGTATAATTTTAACTTAAAAAAAGTTAAATTAATAAAATAAAATATAAAAATATAATAATAAATAATAAATAATAAATAATAAATGAAAAACGAGTTGATAATAAATTTAAATAATTATTTAGAATATACACATTTGAATAATATTATAGGAGAATATCCTAGTATAATATTTGAAAACTTGGATAAAAAACAAATAGAAGAAATAATGAAAAATTTTGAAGAAGATAATAATTTAAATACACAAATTATAAATTTTGAAAAATGTAAAATGACAAGTTTAAATGTTTATTTTCCGAAAAAATTAAAAATATTAAATTTTTCAAGTTGTAAATTAGAAAAAATACCTGAGAATATTAAATTATTAGATGATTTAGAGGAATTAAGAATAATGGATTGTTATATAAATTCTATTGAAAATTTACCAAAAAATATTAAATTTTTAAATGTAAGTTATAATCAAATTAAGGAAGTAAATTATGATAATTTATCGGAAAGCATTGTAGAATTTAAAATAACACATAATTTTTTAACAGAAACACCTCCTAAATTATGGATTAATAAAACAGATTATTCACAGAATGAAATAGAAGATAAAAAGAAAATATTTATAATATTTGAAGATATTTATCAGAATGTTAATTTAAATCGTGAATTAGAAAGAAATCGTCAACAATTTATTCAAAATTTTAATAATATATATAATAATCCAACTCAAACAAATAATATTTTAGTAAATAATTATCAAACCGTTCATTTATCTTCAATAAATAATTCAGTATCAAAATCAATAAAAAAGATATTAGACGATACAAAAGATATGGTTAAAAATCCTTTATTTAAAAAAGATTTATTTAGTAAAGTTTATGGTAATATAATATATAGAAATTTATTTTATCAACATCATTTAATATTTATAGAATTAAATTTAAATGATAAATCGATTCATTCTATACACAAAGTGACATATGGTGAATTATTGGAAAAAATATGGTTTTTAATAGAAAAACATCCTGAACGAAAAAATATATATCAAAGATTAAAAACAGAAATAGGTGAAAGTATAGGTTATTGTTTTACTGGTAAAATAAATAGATTAGTAAATGTAATGTCTGGATATTTAGAGGGTATAAAGGTTGGTTTATCAGAAGAAGAGGAGATGCAGATGTTAATTCAAAGTTTAATTAAAAAATTAGCAGAAAAAAAGATAACAAAAAACGATGCAAAAGATGAATTGACACAAATATTTGAACAATTTAATTATGATGAAAAAAAAAGAGTATCATGGTTTGAAGCTTTAGATGATTTTGGAGAGGAAGAAGTTAAAGATGAAGAATTAAAAGATAATTTTGAATTGGTAGAAGTAGATTAAATAAGTATATTTTTTTATAAATTTTATTAATAATAATTTTTTAATTATTAATGAACAATAACATCATTGAGATAATTGATTTCTTCAATAAATATGCCATCTTGGTCCCATATCTTACAAATACCATTTTTTAAACCATTTTCATAGTTGCATTCCATAACTTTAATACCATTTTGACACCATAAAGTTAAAGGACCATGTCTTAAACCATTAAAATAGTTAGATTCTTCAACTTTAATACCATTTTGACACCATAAAGTAAAGGGACCATGTCTTAAACCATTATAATAGTTAGATTCTTCAAGTTTAATACCATTATCAAAATATAGAGAATAAGGTCCATCAGGTATATTATATTGAAAAACTCCATTAACTTCTAATATCTGTGTTTCTTCATTGACATTATTTTGTTCAACAATATTATTCGGTTCAATTTCATCAATATTATCAATATTTTCTATATTATCAATATTGTTGTTTTGTCCAATGATATTTTGTATAAATTCATTATTAATATTAGTTCTACAATAAGGACATTGCATAGGTCTATTTAGTTGAATTAAATAATTATGAATAATAGTAAAACAATTAATACAAAACTTATGTTGAATATGACAAGGTTGTAATAATTGATTTACTTCTATATCATTATAGCATATTGGACATTCTTCCATTTTTTATTTATAATAAATTATATATTATAAAAATAATTTAATAATTTTTTTTTCATTTTTTATAATTAATAATTAAGATTTACGTTTATTAAACAATAAATTTAATAAGTGTACGGAACAATTTCAGGGTCCTGATCAAGATTTGAATACTTGATAGACCATGAAAAGTCCTTTGTATTTTTTAAAAATGTGGACAACTTCGAATTTACGATTCTCTGAACCTGAATTGCTTCAGGACAAATAGCTAAAATAGAGTCAGGAGGATAATATCCATAAATAACTCCAAGACCTCCTTCTATTCCGATAGAAGTTAAACATTCATTCATAACACTAGTAAACTTAAGATTGTGAATATTATCCAAATGGAGTCTATCTCCAGTGTCTAATACCCAAATGCGAATTTTATCAGTTTCGTTAATTTTAATATCAGTAAGAATGAATGTAAAGTTAGTCATTTTAATTGTTGGCATATATGTATAACGATTAATAGTTTCAATACGATATCCAACTGTAAAAATAACGGGTTTTTGGTTAATAAAAACGGGTTCAATAATTTCCTTTTGTATAGTGACAATAGGAGGATTATGATATCCATGTGATTCATCGACATTGATACCTTGAACAATAGATCTGATAGGTCCAGATGAATTTCCCCATATACAGAGACTCATTTTAGATTCTTTTGAATCGGTTGATTCAAATCAATAAATAAAAAAAATAAAGATTAAATGTTTTTTATTCAAATTTTTATAAATCATATATTTACGTTAATATATTTATATTTTGTTTTTGTCAAATAGACCAGTCACTCTTAGGAAAACAGGTTTATTATTCTCATATCTATCTAATTTGAAATAACCAAGTCTTTCAAATTGCCATAATTCACGAGTTAAACAATATTTTTCAACATAACCATATTTAACAATCTTTGAATTTGGATCATATATTCCATTCGGTGCTAAATCAGTATATAATTCAAAAATAGCTTCAATTGCATCATCTTTACCAACCCAATGAATACAACCTTTTACTTTTTTAGGATTTTCAACTTGAGTATATTCGATAGTTAATTTGTTATCATTATAATTTTTATATTTAAAAAAATCATGATATTTAAGTCTTACTTTGTTTTCAGGAGTAAAACGATAATAATTTTTATCATGAATTTCCCTAAAATCTTCTTTTTCAATATAAATAATTTTAGATAATTCTTTTTCATGGTTTCCAAAATCTTTTTGGAAAGGATGATTAGGGTGTTTCACATTTTTGTTTTCAATATCATCAAAATTAATTATTTCAACTTCAAGAGGGTCTAATACAGCAAAACCTCGATGAGCATTTTGATTTAATTCTTCTCGAATAACATAATCAATAAATTCTGTATTTACTACAGTATCTTTTTTATCAAGTCCTGAAGTGGATACTATTTTTTTAATCATAGATGGTGTAAATCCTCTTCGTCTTAAACCTCTTATAGTTAATAATCGAGGGTCATCATATCCTGATACAGAATTATCTTGAATAAGTTTATTAATATTTCGTTTAGATAAAATATTATTTTCGACTAATAATTTACCATATTCATATTCTTCAGCTACTTCTAAATCAATACCCAATTCTTTTAATTTAAAAGGTGTCCAAAAATATAAATCACGACGAATATAAAATTCCGTAGTACAATAAGAATGAGTTATTTTTTCTAAAGCATCAATAACACCATGACTATAATCATAAGATGGATAAATACACCATTTATTTTTTGTTTTATAATGAGGTGTATGATTAATACGATAAGCAATAGGGTCTCTTAAAACATGATTAAGATTTTTCATATCAATTTTAAGACGGAGGACACAATCAGATTCTTTATATTTACCATTTTTCATATTTTCAAATTCATTAAGATGATATTCAATAAGTTTATTTCTATATTCATTTTCAATACCATTATGACGTTCATCTCTCATTTTATCTTTTTCTGTAAAATCAACATATGCATAACCATTTTTAATTAATAAAATGGCATATTCATATAATAAATCAAAATAATCAGATGTATAAGTGATTTGTCCTGGATCATATCCTAACCATTTTAAATCCTGTATAATTCCATCAACAAATTCTTGTTTTTCAGAAGATGGATTGGTATCATCAAGTCTTAAATGACATTTATTTTCACCACTATAATTTTGTATAATAGATTTTGTATGTCCAAAATGAAGGAATCCGTTAGGTTCTGGGGGGAAACGAGTCACTATATCTGTCATTTTATTTTTTATATTTGTTTTTATAATCATAATAATTAATTTTATTTTAAATTCATTTATTTAATTCTTTTAAATTAAATAAATTTATTAAATATATAAAAAAAATTAAATCTACATATTGCCATAAATACGCGACTTGTACGCACCACAATCAGCCCAATTCCAACCAGCAGAGCGGTTGGTGGGCATCATGTATTCGTAATCATCATCAATATTGATTCCACTGTTTCTCAACTTGTTGAGCTGAGAATGAATCAAAATCCTCTCCCTCTTATGGAGAGGAATAGTACTCTTGACATGACACTTATGACGACGTCCCTTGGTTCTATTCTTGAGACGGTACTTGATATTCTTCTCTCCATATGTCTTTAAATCATCAAAAATTGAAAAGTCCTCATCGGGATAAGAATGCTCCATTTGTTTTAACTAAATATTAGGTATTTTTTAAATAACCTTTCTAGTTATTTTTCAATATAATTATATATAGTTATTATTTTAGATTATTAATTTCAATTTTTTATTTATTTACGTTATGATATTATTTTTTAATATATGTGTCATAACAATAAATAGCTTTTAATGGTACTAATATAGGCCAATGTACAGAAGGTAGTGATGCATAAAGAAAAGACATAAAAAGAGCATTATATGGGTTTATATAATAATTGTATTGATTTTCTGTTTTATAAATATAAAGACCTCCTATTGCAGTGGAAAGAACAACACCTTTTAAATAAATAGATAACAAATTTAAAGAAGTTTTTATAATTTTATCATTTGGAGATTCATGTATTCTAATTTTTTGAAAATATCTTTTTTGATATTGTTCAATAGGGATTTTAGTAAATACTTTTTTAAACATTTTTAATATATTTTATTAAATTATTTTAAGTATATAATTTAACTTAAAAAAAATGAAAATTAAAATTAAATCAATTTAATCAATTTAAAGAAAATAGAATTAAATTAAATAAATTTAGGATGCAAGATCCGATTTACAATCCAATAAAAGATTATCAACTTCCGAAGAAGGAAGAAATTCAAGAAATCAATGATTTTTTAAGTAAAAATAAATACTATAAATATGGTATTTCTCATAATAGTACTTTAATTAGAAAAACTCTATTGGAACCATTAATAGATTTTACAATTTTTACAAATCGATTAAAATATGTATATGACAAAGATAAGGTTTTTGAATATGATTGTGACCAAATTATGAATATGGCAAAATATACAATTCATAAAAGTATGGTGACAAAAAATGATACAATTTATAGACCATTTGAATTTGTACAAATACCTATTGCAAATATAAATAAATGTAGTAAATATGATGATTTTGTGAAAAGTTTGGAAAATATTGGTACAAAAGTGAAAAGGGTAAATATGGAGGGTAAAAATGAAAAAACTGGTATTTTATTATATCATTTAAAGACGAATCAATTAAATATTTTTGATGAATTTAAACCACATTAGGTTAAAAACATTATTTTTTAATGTACTTTTTTGTTTATTTATAGTAAATTAATGTTTTATTATAAACGTAAAATAAGTAAGCAAAAAGCACAAAAAAATGAATAATTTTTAAATTATAAATATTATTTCTATTAAAATTATTAATAAAAATATATAAAATATGACAGAACATTGTAAGGTATATTTTAGCGAGGACGATTTTAATAAAATTAATAGTTTTATTGAATTAGAAGATAATAATCATCGATTTTTAAATATTTATGTTAAAAATGAAGAAATTAGTAATTATTTTCTAGATAATATGATTCAAAAGTATAAAGATGATTGTGCTATTTTTAGTGAAAAAGAATTAAAACAATTTGAAAAAGCTGATGAAAATTTAGGAATGACACCTGATTTAGAAGGAGATAATAATGAAGATGAAAATGAAGATGATATGGATAATATGGATTTTCATGAAAATCATGTAATATGGGAAAATTATATGAATTTATTTGCTGAAAAAAAGATAGTAATTTTACCAAGAATTATTAAAAGGTTTGGAATATTTAAAACTTTATGTGCTAGAAGTTTTTTAATGTATACTTCAGTCATAACTGATAAAATAATTGATATGTCACCAAAAGCAAAAATTATTATTTTAAACAAAGAACTTTTTGAAAATATTGAAACAGATTTAGGTATTAAAAGAAGAGTAATTCAAACTAATATTTTATCTGAAAAAGAAATTTATGACAAAAATAACAAAGCAATTAAAATATTTAACGGCGAATTATTGGAAAAAACATGGCATCCAAATAGAGTTCAAGATTGGTGTTTATCTTTAGATGAATTGCAAGATTTAAATTAAAAGTATAAATAAACAAAAATTTATATAACGTGAATTTTGAAAATAAAAAATTATAAAAAAAATGAATAATAATGAAATAAATAATTTAATAATTGATATAATAAACTAATTTTTTTATGAATATTATATAATATTATTTTTATATATTTGTTTGTAAAGTGCGTGTTATTAAAAAATGGATACGATTAATAGAAAAGCAATAATTGAAATAATTCTTTCAAATAGTGTAAAAAAAGATTTAATGAATTTTGAACATCGATGGAAACTAAAAGACTGGATTGATGAAGAAATTTTATTAAAATGTAATAGTTTTCAAAAATTAGTATTAAATCCAAATTCTATGTTTACTATTGAATGTTTACTAAAATCAGAAAAATTTAATATAAATTGGGGTCTTTTATCAACAAATCCGTCAGCAATATATATTTTGGAGAAAAATCAAAATAAAATTAGTTGGATGTCTTTATGTAGAAATCCATCAGCATTATATTTAATAGAAAAAAATCAAAATAATATTGTAAATAATGAAATGTGTTTATTTGTAAATACAGAAACAAGACGAATTATTGAAAATAATTTAAACTTATTAAATCATGAAGCATCTTATTTAATTCAGAGACATGAGTCATGTTTTGATTTAATTGATACCACAAATATTGATAATTTAAATTGGCATTTTTTTTCATTAAATACTCATCCATTAGCAATAAAGATGATGGAAGAAAATATTAATAAAATTAATTGGATTAGTTTAAATCAAAACCCTAAAGCTGTTCATATTTTAGAAAAAAATCAAGATAAAATTTGTTGGAATTATTTTGTTCAAAATGAAGGAGGAATTTATTTAATAGAGAGAGGAATAAAAGATGGTATAAATATATCATGGGAATATTTATCAAAAAATCCCATGGCTATTGATTTATTGGAAAAAAATAAAGATAAAATTTATGTAGAAAAATTGTTATTAAATCCAAATATTTATGAATTGGATTATGAATTTTTTTATGAAAGAATGAATATTTTCAAAAAAGAATTAATTGAAAAAACATGGCATCCGAGAAGAATTATGAATTGGTGTTTAACAATTGATGAACAGAAAGATTTGAATTAATAATTAATAAAAGAATTTTTACTTTTTTATTTTCATTCGAATCTACGTCATATACATTATTTAAATTTTTATAAAATTATAAAAAATGAATAAAAAAACATAATAAATTATATATAAATTATAATATATAATTTATTAACATTAATAGAAAAAATGCAAATGAACGAAGAAGCAGCCAATATATGTCCATATAACGGTGGCCAATGCAACTTAGGTATGACTACAAAGATACAAGAAAAAGACTTATTAAATAGTGAACATAGATGGAAATTAAAGGAATGGGTTAAAAAACATTTGGAAAATAAAAAGTCAAAAGAACATTATTTACAATATATTGCATGTAATCCAAATGGAGTTTTTTATATAGAATCTTATTTAAAACAATTTGAAGAAATCAGAGAAATAGAATATAACAATGAAGATTATTTTAAAAAAAGACATTTATTTGATAGTCTATGTAGTAATCCTTCATCTCAATATTTACTTGAAAAAAATAAAGAATTTATATCATTATATCATTTATCTAAAAATGAATCATCATGGGCTGTTGATATATTAAAAAAAAATAAAGATGAGATTGATTGGGATAGTTTAAGTCAAAATTCCTATGCAATTGATATTTTAAATGAATATTTTGATGAATTTAAAACAAAATATGATAAGTTATATAAATATGTAGATAAATGTAAAATTAAACCATATAATGTGTCAGCAAATACAAATGCTATGCATATAGTAGAAGAATATTTACAATTGTATTTAAGAAATATTGAAGAAAATAAAAATAAAAAAAAAAATTTTATGATAGAATTAAATAAATCTCCACATATATTTGAAGATTTATATAATGATGATAACTATTTATTGAAAAATCCATCAGCTATTTCAATTATTGAAAATTATTATTTTAAATATGAATGGGATATTGATTGGGAAAAATTATCAGCTAATCCAAATGGAATAGGCATTTTAGAACAAAATATAGATAATTTAAATTGGAAGGGTTTATCTTTAAATCCTTCATCATGGGCAATAGAATTATTAGAAAAAAATCAAGACAAGATAGATTGGTGGAATTTATCTGAAAATCAATCAGCAATTCATATTTTAGAACAAAATTTTGATAAATCACATTTATTTAGTGATCATTTATTTAATAATCCATCAATATTTGAATTAGATTATGAATTTTTGTATGAAAGAATGAATATTATCCGAAAAGAATTATTAGAAAAAACCTGGCATCCAAATCGAGTTCAAGATTGGTGTTTATATATTGATGAACAGAAAGATTTAAATTAATAAAATATTAACGTAAATCAAAATTATAAAAAAATGATTAATTTTTAAATTTATAAAAAAATAACAACAAACAAATTAAAATTATTTATATAAAAAAATATA
>JACCDX010859818.1_pt1 | contig 10740 bp, 7 predicted proteins | sample 7449681 | NCBI WGS metagenome assembly JACCDX01 (sample SAMN15323450, study PRJNA562643) | freshwater metagenome | isolation source: river surface water | place: USA:Blue River Watershed | collected 2017-08-18
AGCCATCAAATTGTTTAGCGGATTGGAAGAAGGGAAGGAGATCATGGTCCCAGGAGATGAGATTACGGAGGCTGTCAGAAAATTGTGGAAGCAGAAATTGTTCAGAGATATTCAGATCCAGGTTGCAGAGATAAGAGGTAGCGAGGTTTACTTGGTCATTGAAGTAAAAGAAATGGAGCGATTGGGGACTTTCCGTTTTGAGGGAATTAAGAAATCTGAGGCAGATAATATTCGAGAAAAATTGGATTTACGCTCTGGGCGCGTTTGTGATGAGAATTTGAAAATGACATCTAAAAATTCCATTTTGGATTTCTATGTAGACAAAGGTTTTTTCAATACCAAAGTGGAGATTAAGGAAAATCCGGATCCCATCGTTAAGAATGGCGTGCAGTTGATTTTCAATATTAAAAAGGGCAAGCGAGTAAAGATTGGAGAAATTGATTTCGTGGGCAACACCATGATGTCAGATAAGAAATTGGCACGCTCGTTAAAAAACACCAAGAAGCAAGCTTGGTGGAGATTCTACAAGGCATCCAAGTACATTCAAAAAGATTTTGAAGAGGATAAGGCTACTATTGTCGCGAAATACAATAAAGAAGGATTTAGAAACGCAAAAATTATTTCGGATAGTTTATATCCCATTTCAGAAAATAGAATGGGATTGGTATTGAAGATTGAGGAGGACAAAAAATTCTATTTTGGTGACATCACATTTGTTGGAAACACCAAGTACAGTCGCTCAGCTTTGGATAGCGTTTTAAATATCAAGCGTGGTGATTTATACAATTTGGAGCTACTCAATACACGATTGAATTACAATCCCAATGGACGTGATTTGAGTTCATTGTATACGGATGATGGATATCTAAATTTCTATGCTTACCCTGTTGAATCTTTGGTTGCGAGTGACACCATCAATGTAGAAGTCCGCATGGGTGAGGGAAAACAATTCCGAATTGGTGAAATTGCGGTTTCGGGAAATTCTAAAACAAACGATCACGTGATTTACCGTGAGATTAGAACTCGTCCAGGTGATTTGTTCAATCGTTCCGATTTGATGCGTTCTCAGCGCGAATTGAATGCCATGGGATTTTTTAATCCGGAGGGTTTTGATATTAGAACCAATCCGAATCCGGACAAAGGCACAGTAGATTTAGAGTATGTAGTAGAAGAAAAACCCAGTGATCAAATTCAATTGAGTGGTGGATGGGGCGGTGGCCGCGTTGTAGGTACATTGGGATTGTCATTCAACAATTTTTCTTTGAGAAATATTCTCAAGAAAGATGCGTGGAGCCCGCTACCTTCCGGTGATGGACAGCGATTGTCAATCAATGCTGTTTCCAATGGAGCATTTTATCAATCTTACAACTTGTCTTTTGTAGAACCTTGGTTGGGAGGGAAGAAACCCAACTCGTTGAGTGTTTCCGTTTATCACTCCGTGATGAGTAATGGACAAAAGAAATACATTGGAGATGTTTTAAATCCCAACAGGCAATCCATGATTATCACAGGTGCCGGGGTGAATTTTGGCCAGAAGTGGAACCGTCCAGATGACTGGTTCTTGTTTTACACTGGAATCACATATCAACACATAGACTTGAATAGATACCAATCTTTCTTTGCGATTAACGAAGGTTATTTCAATAACTTGAATGGAAATATTACCATAGAAAGAAATTCTGTTTCTGATCCCATTTATCCAACCTGGGGTTCTAAAATCACATTGTCTTCCAAGTTTACCTTGCCCTATCATTGGATAGGAGAAAATTTCCAAGGTAAAACCTATGATTATGCTGGAATGTCAGAACAAGAAAGGTTTCAATGGGTAGAGTATTACAAGATAAAATTCACAGCCCATTGGTATACTGCATTGAATAAGCACAAGACGAATAAGTTTGTTTTAAATACCAATGTAGGTTTTGGATTTTTGGGAACGTATAACAACAAGTTGGGACAGTCACCTTTTGAGAGATTTTATTTGGGTGGGGTTTATTTGAGTGGTTTTGCATTGGATGGAAGAGAGATTGTAAACCTCAGAGGATATGATGATTTGTCTTTGACTACACCTTCAGATCGCGTTGGTGCGCCTGTAATAACCAAGTACAGCGTTGAATTGCGCTATCCTTTGACAACCAATCCAAGTGCAACAATATATGCTTTGTCATTTTTAGAAGGCGGTAGAACATGGTCAGACTTTTCCAACTATGACCCCTTCAATTTGTACAAATCAGCTGGTGCCGGACTAAGAATTTTCTTGCCCATGTTTGGATTGTTGGGATTTGATTACGGATGGCGTTTGGATGACCTTCAAAAGGCGCCCAATATGGCCAGGGGACAGTTCCATTTTTCTATTGGCGCGAATCTTGGTGAACTATAACAATATTCGTATCTTGGCACACGTTAGAACAAAATGAAAAAGCTATTCTACCTCATAATACTTGTTACGCTCACCTTTGATGCAAGTGCTCAAAAGTTTGGATATGTGGATTCCAAATACATTTTGGGACATGTTCAAGCTTATCAAGACGCCCAATCAGAGTTGGATAAGATTAGTGCCGATTGGCAAAAGGAAATTGAGCAAAAGTATGAGTCCATTGAAAAGATGGAGAAGGCATATCAAGCGGAAAAAATTCTTCTCACGGAAGAGATGAAAAAAAAGCGAGAGGAGGAGATTAACGAGAAGAGAAAGGAAGCACGTGAATTGCAGAAGAGACGTTTTGGAGTGGAGGGAGATTTATTCAAAAAGCGTGAAGAGTTAGTTAAGCCTATTCAAGACGAGATTTATACAGCTATTCAAGATGTAGCATCTCAGGGTGGCTTGATGGTAGTCTTTGATAAAGCCAATGATTCCAACATTTTGTACTCCAATCCCAAGCATGATATCAGTGACAAAGTTTTGAAGAAAATGGGACTAAAGCCAGGTGAGACTACCGATGGAGCAGGAGAGGAAGAAACAGAAGAAGGAGCAAAAGAAGATAAGTCTGGTGATAAAGGAAATGCTAAACCAGGTGTTGGTGGAAAGGGAGATATGAAAGCACCTGTTGGTGGCAAAAAGAGACCTTAAAATTTTAATTATATAGTGATGAAAAAAGTAAGTTTATTTTTATTGATGGTCATGACCACAGTGTTGGTGAATGCTCAGAAGATTGGTCATACTGATGGTCAAGTGTTGTTGTTTTCAATGCCAGAAATTACCAAAGTGAATGCTGATTTGGAAAAGATTTCTGGTGATTTCACAACTACCGCCAATGAAATGCAAAAGGACTATCAAACAAAGCTTCAAGAGTTTGAAGCGAACAAAACAACATGGCCAGAAGCTATTTTGCAAAGCAAATACAAAGCAATTGTTGATTTGGAAAAGAACATGACAGACTTTGAGCAAACGGCCAATCAAGAATTGGAAAAGAGCAGAAATGACATGTTACAACCATTGATTGATAAAATTGGAATTGCCATTGAGCAAGTTGCCAAAGAGGAAGGTTATTCTTATATCATCGATGCAAGTTCAGGTGTATTGTTATACCGAGGTGGTGATGATGTTACAGACAAAATCAAAGCTAAGTTGGGCATTCCAGCTACCCCTCCTGCTCCTGCACCAGTAGCTAATCCTGCACCAAAGAAATAAGTCATTGGCCTCTTCCCAACCCATAGGAATCTTTGATTCAGGTATTGGCGGGATGACAGTGGCCCAAGCCATTAGAAAAGCGCTCCCAAATGAGCGCTTTATCTATTTTGGGGATACTGCACATTTGCCTTATGGTGACAAATCACCTGAAAGCATTCGTCATTATGCTGCACGAATCACGCAGTATTTATTGGATAAAAAGTGCAAGGCAATTGTAATTGCTTGCAACACGGCGAGTGCGCATGCCTATAAAACCGTATGTGATATTGCGGGACCCAATGTTCCTGTGATCAATGTTATCGACCCCGTGGCTCAATATGTAGCAGATAAATTTTCTAAAAAGAAAATCGGTGTCATCGGAACCAAAGGAACCATAGCTTCGAGGGTTTATGTACATCGAATCGAGAAATTGAACAAATCTCTCAAGGTTATCTCTAATGCCACGCCACTCTTGGCTTCAATGATTGAAGAGGGTTTTTACAACAACAAAATTTCTCAAACCATTATCAATAGCTATTTGTCTAAACCCAATTTCAAGGGCATTGATGCATTGATTTTGGCATGTACGCATTATCCGCTGATTAGAAAGGAAATTGATATTTTCTACAAAAAGAAAATTGAAATCATTGACAATGGGGAGGTTGCAGCTCAAAGTCTGCGCATAGAATTGGAGAAAAGAAAAATTTTCTCTAGCAAGCCAGCCAAATCCAAAGACTTGTTTGTTATTTCAGACTACACAGAAGCCTTCGAGATCTCCACAAAAATATTTTTTGGAGAGAAGGTATCTCTTAAAACAGCCAGAATTTGGGGGTAATCGATTACCCCTTTACGTAATCTTCCAAGTATTGAAACGCTGGAGTGAGTTGGCCGTTTTTGGTCTCTGTCGCTCCTTCAATCATCGGGTCATTTTCTTTAAGTAGCGCAGGTATGACGGAGTTGATCAACTCTTGTCCAAAATCTTCTGAAGCATCTCTGGGCAATTCACACGGTAAATTGTCAATTGTCATCATCATGATGGACTGCGGTTCTTTCCAATCCACTTCTTGCCCTGAGTTTCGATCGTATCCATAAAAAGGAGTCGAAATGGTTGTCGCTTTGATGGTTGCGGCAATTGGACCATCAATATCACAACTGATGTCTGCGATTACTTCACATCGGTGGTTGGCTTCCTGTAAATCGGATTGGGACAGAAGAACGGGATTACCGCTTTTCCAAAGATGACAAGCCAGGTAAATGTCGCATTGAGAGACGTAGTCATTTAGGACACTAATGTATATCTCTGGATTTTTGTAAAACTCTGATTTATCAAATCCTCTATCTGATTTTCGTTTGTAATAGTCTGCTGTATCCAAGTGAACATATACATTTTCATCACCTGTGTAGTTCAAGAATTCTTCTGGTGAAACCCTCTTTAAACCAAAAAAACGTATCATTTCTTCCGCACCATTCCCAACTCTTCCCCAGCCAGTGACAACAGCTTTGATTGGAGATTTAAACTGGGCATTTGCACCATAGGATTCCATCTCTTTTCGATCATGACAAGACATGGGCGAAGGCAATTCATACCAATTTTTTTTAAGGCCCAAAGCTCGGAAACCTTCGAATACACCAACGATTCCTGCATATCTGCCAAATCCTATGACGCGTTTCCCTGTATCATCTTTTAGAACTTCGTAATCCACCAAGCGAATATTCTTTTCTAAAATGGCACGCAGTAGATGTGCGTTGTAGGGTTGTTTTTTGAAAGTATGGGAGAAGAATAAATATGTTTTATCTGGGATTAATGCATGTTCGGGAACTTCCTTAACACCAATCATTATATCTGCGTCGGAGATGTTATGACTCACCGGAATCCCAGCAGCAATGTATTCTTCATCGGTGAATCGACGAATGGGACTAGACTCAACTACAATACTTATTTGGGGAAATTTTTGGAGAATTTCTTGGCATTGACTCGGGGTTAATGCTACTCGAAAATCTGGCGGGGTTTTGCCTTCTTTAATAAGGGCGATCTTCACAGGCTTATTCATAATGCTATCATTGAGCGTAGCAAAAATAAAGATTATGCTACGCTCAATGATTACTTTTTAAGCCGCTTCGGTTTTTTTCTTTGCTTGTTGTTTTTCTGCGTAGGCTAAAGCCGCTTCGCGAACCCAAGCGCCGTTGTCATAGGCTTTCTTGCGTGTTTCCACTCGTTGCTTGTTGCATGGACCATTGCCTTTGACTACTTCGTTGAACTCCGTCCAATCGATTTCACCAAAATCATAATGACCACGCTCTTCGTTCCATTTCAAATGCGGATCTGGTAGAGTAAGTCCCAAGAATTCCGTTTGTGGTACAGACATATCAACGAATTTTTGACGAAGCTCATCGTTGCTGTGGCGCTTAATTCTCCAAGCCATGTTTTGCGCACTGTGTGCTGATTCTTTATCAGATGGACCAAACATCATGAGACTGGGCCACCACCAACGATTCAAAGCGTCTTGAGCCATTTGTTTTTGCGCTGGAGTTCCTTTGGCCAGGGCAATCATGATTTCATAACCTTGACGTTGATGAAAAGATTCCTCTTTGCAAATTCTGATCATAGCGCGGCTGTATGGTCCATAGCTGGTTCTCTGCAAAGAAACTTGATTGACAATTGCTGCACCGTCAACCAACCAACCAATCGCTCCGATATCAGCCCAACTCAATGTGGGGTAATTGAAAATTGAAGAGTATTTGGCTTTTCCAGTGTGCAATTCATCTATCAAAGTGTCTCTGTCTACGCCAAGTGTTTCAGCGGCGCTGTATAGGTACAATCCATGTCCACCTTCGTCTTGCACCTTGGCAATAAGAATGGCCTTGCGACGCAAAGATGGGGCGCGGGTAATCCAATTACCTTCAGGCAACATACCCACAATTTCACTATGTGCATGCTGTGCAATTTGACGAATCAACGTCTTTCTGTACGCATCTGGCATCCAATCTTTGGCTTCAACTTTATTTTCGGTTTCGACGAAAGATTGAAAGTTTTGTTCAAGACTCATGGTAAAAATTTTTAGCAATGTTAGTAAAGGAAACTTTAATCAAAACAAGAAATAATTGAAATCATATTAAAAACTGAGAATGCACTTATTTTCGCGTCATGGCAAGACCCGTATTTCACACATTAAAAGTAGCAGATATTCGCAGAGAAACTGCTGATTGCGTAAGTGTAGCATTTGATATTCCTCAAGATTTAAAGGAAGCATACCAATATACATCAGGACAATACTTGACATTGAGATCCACCATTGGAGGTCAAGATGTCAGAAGATCCTATTCTATTTGCAGTGCGCCTTTTGAAAGTTTGTGTCGAGTAGCCATCAAGCAAGTGGATGGCGGAGTTTTTAGTACCTGGGCCAATCAAACCTTGAAGATTAATGACGAAATTCAAGTGATGACACCCATGGGTAGCTTTGTTCCATCATTAAATGAAGAGCAAAAGAAACATTATGTACTTGTAGGTGCAGGAAGCGGTGTAACGCCGTTGATCTCGATAGCTAAATCGGTTTTAAAAAATGAACCCAAGAGTGAGGTTTCGATGATTTTGGGCAATCGACAATTTCAAAGTATCATTTTCAGAGATGAACTGGAGGATATGAAAGACATGAATTTGGGTCGATTCCGAGTATTTCATGTGTTGAGTGGAGAGCCCAATGACATTTCATTGTTCCATGGTCGCATAGACAACGATAAGTTGGAAGGATTCATGTCAACATTTTTGGCCAACAGCCCCGTGGATGAGGTGTTTCTTTGTGGACCTCAAGTGATGACAGAAGGTGCAAGAGACTTCTTTGTTTCAAAGGGAATGGATGAAGAAATGGTACACCTGGAATTGTTTGGAACAGGCTTGCCACAAGGTGCATCTAAAAAAGCTGAAGTTGTTGTTGACGCCACTGATATGTGTGAGGTATCTGTAATCTATGATGGACAGCAAACAGATTTTAAGATGTCGAAAGGCGCCATGGTTTTGGATGAAGCGCAAAAGGCTGGCCTTGATATTCCCTACAGTTGCAAAGGAGGAATGTGTTGTACTTGTCGCGCCAAGGTTGTAGAAGGAGAAGCCAACATGGTAGTGAATTATGCCCTAGAGCCAGGGGAGGTCAATGCTGGATATGTACTGACATGTCAAGCGCATCCTGTCAGTTCAAAATTGGTTGTCGACTTTGATCAATAAATCGATTTAAAAAAGCTTATCCATGTTTACTTTTGTAACATGGAGATTCCGAGTAAATACGAGCCACAAGCAGCAGAAGCCAAGTGGTACGCCTATTGGTTAGAAAAAGGATTTTTTAATAGTAAGCCTGATCATCGACCAGCATATACAATTGTTATTCCCCCACCCAATGTCACCGGGGTTTTGCACATGGGTCATATGCTTAACAATACCATTCAAGATGTACTGATTCGTCGTGCTCGTATGCGCGGATTTAATGCATGCTGGGTTCCGGGAACGGATCACGCGTCCATTGCTACAGAGGCTAAAGTTGTTCAGAAGCTAAGAGCTGAAGGAATTAAAAAATCTGACTTATCGCGTGAAGCTTTCTTAGAACACGCGTGGGAGTGGACACACAAGCATGGTGGAATTATCCTAGAGCAATTGAAAAAATTGGGAGCGAGCTGCGATTGGAATCGCACACGCTTCACCATGGATGAGAAATATTACGAAGCGGTCATCGACACATTTATTGATCTTTATAACAAGGGAAAGATCTATCGCGGAGAGCGAATGATCAACTGGGATCCCGCAGCTAAGACGGCATTGTCTGATGAAGAAGTAATTTACAAGGAGGTCAATTCTCATTTGTATCATTTGAAATACAGAGTTGTAGGCTCTGATGAATTCATTGTAGTTGCTACTACTCGTCCGGAGACTATCCTTGGTGATACTGCGGTATGTGTGAATCCTAAGGATGAGCGATACCTGCACCTGCACGGTAAAAAGGTGATCGTGCCCTTGGTGAACAGAGAGGTAACCATCATTGCTGATGATTACGTGGATATGGAGTTTGGAACGGGTTGTTTGAAGGTTACACCTGCCCATGACATGAATGATTTTATGTTGGGTCAGAAGTACAACTTGGACATCATCAACATGATGAATGATGACGGAACCATATCAATGGCCGGAGGCATGTACATAGGAGAGGATAGGTTTGCGGTGCGCAAACAAATTGCATTGGATTTGGATGCTGCTGGTTTATTGATTAAGCAAGAGCAGTACAACAATAAAGTGGGTTATTCAGAGCGCACAGATGTGGTAATTGAACCCAGACTTTCTTTACAATGGTTCGTGGACATGAAGGAATTGAGCGAGCCGGCATTGGAGAATGTTATGAACGACAACATCAAGTTCTTTCCACCCAAGTTCAAAAATGCATACCGACATTGGATGGAGAACATCAAAGATTGGTGTATTTCAAGACAACTGTGGTGGGGACATCAAATCCCTGCTTACTACCCTGAAGACGGCAAATGCGTTGTTGCCAAAACGAGGGAAGAAGCTGAGCAAAAAATCAAGGAGCAATATCCAGATTACACAGGCAGCATAACCCAGGACCCAGACGTATTGGATACGTGGTTTAGCTCATGGTTGTGGCCGATAGGCGTTTTTGATGGATTTTATTCGGAGGATGAAGTTTCTTATTATTATCCAACGACGGATTTGGTTACGGCACCTGAGATTATGTTTTTCTGGGTGGCAAGAATGATTATTGCTGGTTATGAATACCGTGGCGAATTGCCATTTAAAAATGTGTATTACACCGGAATTGTTCGAGACAAGCAAGGAAGGAAAATGAGTAAATCATTGGGTAATTCGCCTGATCCTTTGGTGTTAATCGATCAATATGGAGCAGATGGAGTACGAGTGGGAATGTTGCTTTCTTCGCCTGCTGGAAATGATTTGTTGTTTGATGAATCCCTTTGTGAACAAGGAAGAAATTTTGCCAATAAAATTTGGAATGCCTTCCGATTGGTAAAAGGTTGGGAAGAAAATACTTCAGATATCGCTCAACGACCTGCAGCTGCTGTTGCAATCCATTGGATGAATGCCCAATTGAATGCGACCATTGAAAAATTGAATGATGATTATGAAAAGTTCAGAATCAATGAGGCCTTGATGACCACGTATAAATTGATTTGGGATGATTTCTGTGCTTGGTATTTAGAAATGGTAAAGCCCCCATACGGAGAAAAACTGGATGCCCAAACTTATGCTGCTACGCTCGATATTTTTGAGAAATTGTTGACTGTATTACATCCTTTCATGCCATTCTTATCAGAGGAGATTTGGCACATGTTGAGAGAAAGGGAAGAGGGAGCTAGTTTGTGTGTTGAAGAGTGGCCGGCCTCTTCAGTTGCACAATCTTCATGGATTGAAGGGTTTGATGATTTTTCTCAAGTGGTAATTGGCATTAGAAATATCCGCAAGGAGAATCAAATCGCGAACAAAGAGAAATTGGTTTTGAAAATGTTGAGCAGCCAAGGAGTTGCGAGTGATTTTCACGCTGCCATCGAGCAATTGGGCAACATTGAAAGTACAGAATGGGTGAGTGAAAAGCCCGATCAATGTTACTCATTCATCGTTTCAGGGAGGGAGTACTTTGTGCCATTCACAGCGCAATTTGATGCTGCAGCCGAGATTAAAAAATTGAATGAGGAGTTGGTCTACAGCGAAGGATTCTTGGCTAGCGTTGAGAAGAAATTGAGCAATGAAAACTTTGTATCTAAAGCGCCAGCGGCGGTTTTGGATGGCGAGAGAAAGAAGCAAAGTGATGCTCAACAAAAAATAGAAATGTTAAAACAGCAAATTGCGGCTTTATCCTGATAAAATCAGTAGAAATACCGAAAGCCAATTGAATGAAATAAATTTCTTTTGACAAGCGGATGAACCGCTTATATTTGCGAATACGAGGTAAAACTATGAAAAAGATATATTCTTTAGTCGCTGCAATCGTGTTAGGCGCAGCCCTAACTGCAACATCGCAGCATGTGCATGATTACAAGTGTGGTCACGCTAAGGCGCACGCAAAGATTTTGCAAGAGCATCCTGAAATCCAGCAAATGCAGGAGTTGCAGGACGCTTACATTGC
>JACCDX011197953.1_pt1 | contig 10738 bp, 8 predicted proteins | sample 7449681 | NCBI WGS metagenome assembly JACCDX01 (sample SAMN15323450, study PRJNA562643) | freshwater metagenome | isolation source: river surface water | place: USA:Blue River Watershed | collected 2017-08-18
CACCTGGGTTTGCACGCCCGATACAGATAACTTCTCGCGCGCCAAGACCTCGGAGATGTCGCGCAGCAATGTAGGCCGGTCCAGCGCCAGCACCTGCACATCGACCGGGTACAGGCGCTCTTCGCCTGCTCTCGACTTGCCCCACTCGACTTCGATATCGCGCCCAGGTTCACGCACCAGCAATTGGGTCAGGCTGGGGCACCCCATTCGATGGATGCTGACGCCTCGACCCCGGGTGACAAAGCCCCGGATGGCGTCGGGTGGCGCGGGTTTACAGCAACGCGCCAGCTGCGTCAGCAAAGAATCCACCCCCACCACCAGCACCCCTGATCGGGTCGGGGCACTGCCGGGTCGCGCCATGCGTTGTCGAAGCATCTCATCGGGTTCGACCTGGGGCGCAGCGGGACGCCAGACGGCCTCGATGGCGCGCAAGGAAAATTCGTCCTTGCCGACCACTTCAAAAAAATCGTCGGTTGATTTGAAACCCAACTGGCTGGCCAAGTCCTCCAGTTTGACGGCGGTTTTGCCCTCGCGTTGCAAAAGTTTGTCGACCATCTCACGACCACGAGCGATGGTTTCTCGGGTCGCCTGGGCATTGAACCAGGCACGAACTTTGTGTCGAGCCCTGGGGCTGGCCAGGTAACCCAGCTCCGGATTGAGCCAATCGCGCGAGGGACCGCCTTCTTTCGCCGCCACGATTTCGATCGTTTGTCCGTTTTGCAACGGGGTGGTCAGGGGCACCATGGCGCCATCGACCCGTGCGCCACGGCAGCGGTGTCCCAAATCGGTGTGCACGCTGTATGCAAAATCGATGGCTGTGCTGCCAGCGGGCAAATCCACAATGGCCGCATCCGGCGTCAAGACGTAAATGCGGTCATCGAGCTCGACCTGCGTGGTATCCAATTCGGCGCTTTGAGGCTGTGATAACTCGCTTTGCCAAGCCAGCAGTTGGCGCAAAACAGCGATCTTGGCGTCATACGCACTGCTGGCGCTGACTCCCGCATAGCCTTTGGTCCCCGCTTCTTTGTAAGCCCAATGAGCGGCCACACCGTGCTCGGCATGCTCGTGCATGGCGCGCGTGCGAATCTGAACCTCAATCGGGCGGCCCTGGGCATCGCACACCACGGTGTGCAGCGACTGGTAGCCATTGGCCTTGGGTCTGGCGATGTAATCGTTGTACTCTTCGACCAGTGGCTGGAATTGTTCATGGATCCAACTCAGTACGGCATAGCACTGGGGCACGGTATCGACCACCACCCGCAAAGCCCTCAGGTCAAAGATGCGGTCAAATCCCAAAGACTTTCCACGCATCTTTTTGACGATGCTGTAGATGTGCTTGGGTCGCCCCTGAATATCAGCCTCGATGCCCTGGGCAGCCAATGCATGTTGCAGGCGGTCGCGCAAGTCGCGCATGTATTGCTCGCGCTCGGTCCGCTTTTCTTCCAGCCAATCGGCCACTTGGTGATAGGTATCCGGCTCTAAAAACCGGAAGGCCAGGTCTTCGAGTTCCCATTTGATTTGCCAGATGCCCAGACGATTGGCCAAGGGCGCAAAAACCTGCAAAGTCTCTTCGGCCAAGTCTGCGCTGGGCGGTGTCCGCGCCAAGGCATGGTGGCGCAGGGTTTGCAGCCGGGACGCTAACCGCACCAGCACCACCCGCAAATCACGCGAGAAGGCCAACAACATGCGGCGGATGTTCTCGTGGCGATTGCGGGCACCTGCTGCACCGAAGGCCTGATCGCTGGCACTGGCCTGACGTTGCAATTGGTTGAGTTGGGTCACCGATTGCGCCAGCCGGGCGTAGTCGGCACCGAAGGCGCGGGCCAAAGTCTCTTGGGGCCTTTGCAGGTGATCGCTGGCATAGACCAGATAAGCGCAGGCTTGCAGACCCTCGTCGCCCCCCATTTCATGCAAAATGTCTGCCATGCCGTCGGCATGGGCTAACACGTTTTCACCGGAATCCAGCACCTGGGGAGCCAGCAAAGGCTGGGCAAAGGCGCGCGCCTGCGCCAGACCGAGCCCTTGAGGACCCGGGGCTTGGGCGGCCAGCGTCACCACCTGTGGGGCGGGCTGGTCGGTCGAAGCGAGGCTTTTCATGCTGGCGTCAGATTCGTCGGGATAATCTTATTTGTTTGATCGTAAACGAAGTCAAGTTGGGTTTGAAAGGAGCGCCTCACATGAGTCAAGGATTTTTACAGGGTAAAACCGCTTTGGTCACAGGTTCGACCAGTGGCATCGGCCGGGACATTGCCCAAGCCCTGGCTCGCCAGGGTGCACGGATCGTGGTCAACGGCTTTGGCGATGTGGCGGGTGCGCGCAGTGCCATCGAGGCGCTGGGTGTGAAGACGCTCTACCATGACGCCGACATGAGCAAAGTCGATCAAATCGAGGACATGATGTCGACGATCCAGCGGGAGTGGGGTCGGGTTGACATTTTGGTCAATAACGCGGGCATTCAGCACGTGGCCCCCGTGGAGAGCTTTCCTGTCGAGCGTTGGGACTCGGTCATTGCGATCAACCTGTCCAGCGCCTTTCACACCACCCGACTGGCGTTGCCCGCCATGCAGGCAGCCAACTGGGGGCGCATCATCAATGTGGCATCGGTACACGGCTTGGTGGCGTCTGCGCAAAAAGCCGCCTATGTGGCCGCCAAGCATGGCATTGTGGGGCTGACCAAGGTCACTGCGCTCGAAAATGCCACCCGCAACGTCACCTGCAACGCCATTTGTCCGGGCTGGGTGCTGACCCCGCTGGTGCAAAAGCAAGTCGATGCCAAGGCCCAGGCACAGGGCATCAGCAACGAAGAAGCCACCCGTCAATTGCTGGGTGAAAAAGAGCCCTCGATGCAATTCACCACCCCCGAGGAGCTGGGCGAGTTGGCGGTGTTTTTCTGCTCGGGTGCCGCAAACAACGTGCGCGGGGTGGCCTGGAACATGGACGGTGGCTGGGCGGCTCAGTGACATGGGCCATGGTCAGTTCATGTGCTTGTGACGCATCACCGACACTGCATCCTGTGGGCTGACCATGCGGGTTCTGGACTTAGCATGGTGGCATGCCTTGGTCCAGCCCAGAACCCACACGCGAAGAATTGGCCCAGGCCTTCAGCCGAAGGCTGAAGGCCGCCATGCTGACCCGCGGCTGGAAACCGGTCCCCAGCGTCCTGATGAGGCAATTCAACCGGCTGCACTGGGGTGAACCGATCACGCTCTACACCACCCGAAGTTGGCTGCGCGGCGAATTTTTACCCCGACCCCACCGCTTGATCACCTTGGCGCTGTCCCTGGGGGTATCGCCGCACCAACTGATGTATGGTCAGTTTTACCAAACAGCGTGCGCCAGCGATGTGGGACCCTCTTTATTGCTCAGTGATCGCGAGCACCGATTGGTGCAGTGCTTGCGTCGCTTGGCGCCGCAAGACCAATGGCGGGTCGAGCAACTGGCCTGGCGAAGTTTGGCCTCTGCCCCAAACGGCCGTCAGGCCTGAATTCAGGTTCGCAAGATCAAAGCCACCGCTCGGGCTTCGATCGCCTGTCCCTGCCCAACCGGTCCAAATTTTTCGGCGGTTTTGGCTTTCACGTTGACTTGGGAGGCTTCAAGACCCAGCGACTTCGCCATTCGATGCGCCATCTCGGGCATGTGGGCGGCCAGCCTGGGCTCTTGGGCCACCACCGTGGCGTCGATGTTGCCGATGGTCCAGCCCTGTGCGCGGATGCACTCGCCCACTTGCCGCAAAAGTGCCAATGAGTCGGCTCCGGCATGTTGTTCATCGGTGTCCGGAAACATGCGACCGATATCCCCCAATCCGGCAGCGCCCAGCAAGGCATCGGTGACGGCGTGAGCCAAGGCGTCGGCATCGGAATGCCCCAACAAGCCTTTGCGGTGCTCGACACGCACGCCACCCAGCACCAGCGGGCGACCGGGTACCAGGGCGTGGATGTCCCATCCTTCGCCCATACGAATCTGAGGGGTCATGTGAGATCCTCCTTGGCGCTCAGCACCAGGGCCGCCAAACGCAAATCTTCAGGGTAAGTGACTTTGAAATTGAGGGTGCTGCCGGGGACCAGGCGAGGCTGTAAGCCCAGGGCTTCGACGGCACTGGCTTCATCAGTGACCGACAGACCCGCCTGTGCCAACGCATCGCCCAGTGGCCCCAAACGAAACATCTGGGGGGTTTGTGCCAGCCACTTGTGGGTACGACTCAAACTGGCGCTGACCCTTTGCTGATCGTTGGCCTGCTTGAGGGTATCGGGCAAAGGAATCGCCAACAGCCCTCCGACCGGATCTGTCCGGCATGCTGAAATCAGCTCCTCGACCCACTGAGGCTGGATCAGGCAGCGGGCGGCATCATGAACCAACACCCAGTCGTGCGCTTGTGCCCCCGATTGGGACAGCATGTGCAGGCCTGCGCTGACGCTGGCGGCCCGGGTCTCGCCGCCCACGGGCCAGACCCGTACCCCACTCAAGGCCGGGTCGGACTGCATCAGGGATTGCATGCGAAGGTCGTCTGGACTGACGACCACATTCAGGCTGTGAACTCCCCGGACCCGCACCAAGGCGCGCAAGGTGTGAGTCACCATGGCGTGTCCGGCCAGTGGCTGGTATTGCTTGGGCTGGGTCGAGCCGGCACGGCTGCCGACTCCCGCGGCGGGGACCAGCAGATGGATGCGGGGCGAGTCGATCATGGACGCATTGTAGGACGGGCTCGCCCTACAATAGGCGTCTTGCCCCCCCCGTTTTTTGAAACGGGGGGTGTTTATTTTTAGTCCGCCATGTCCGCTTCTGAATTTCAAGTCCCTCTCCCACCCCTGAGCGCGGGCCAACGCTATGCATGGCCCAAGCCCGTGGGCTCGGCTGATGCCCTGTTGCTGGCTCGTTTGGCCCAACGCGAGTGTGGTTCGGGGCGTCGCATGGCCATCGTGACCGCCGATGCCCGCGATGCCCAGCGCTTGCTGGAAGAACTGCCTTTTTTTGCCCCGGACCTTCGTGTGGCGCTGTTTCCCGACTGGGAAACCCTGCCCTACGACACCTTTTCGCCGCACCAGGATCTGATCAGCGAGCGCTTGGCCACACTCTGGCGCATTTCGCGCGGTGAAGCCGACCTGATCCTGATTCCGGCTTCGACGGCGCTTTACCGCGTGGCTCCCCCCTCCTTTTTGGCGGGCTACACTTTTCACTTCAAGGTCAAGCAACAACTCGACGAGTCAGAACTGCGCGCTCAATTGACATTGGCGGGCTACCAGCACGTGACCCAGGTGGTCAGCCCGGGCGAGTACGCCGTACGCGGTGGCCTGATCGATTTGTTCCCGATGGGGGCTGCGATGCCTTTTCGGGTCGATTTGTGGGATCAGGAAATCGACTCGATCCGCACCTTTGACCACGACAGCCAGCGCAGCTTGTACCCGGTGCCCGAGGTGCGCATGTTGCCAGGGCGCGAGTTTCCGATGGACGAGAGCGCCCAGCAAAAATTCCGCCAACGCTGGCGCGAACTGCTTGAAGGCGATCCCACACGCAGCCGGGTCTACAAGGACATGGGTCAGGGCGTGGCCAGTGCGGGCATCGAATATTACCTGCCCCTGTTTTTTGACGACACCGCAACGGTATTTGATTATTTGGGCGAGGACCCGACGCTGGTGCTGCACGGCGATCTGGAGCAGGCCATGTCGGCTTTTTGGCAAGATGCCCAGGACCGACACCGTTTAGCCCAGGGTGACCCGGAACGCCCGGTGCTTCCGCCGCAGCATCTGTTTTTATCGATCGAGCAGTTCTACGGCTTGGCCAAACCACATGCCCAATTCGCTCTGCGCCCGGGCACCGATAAAGGCCCCGGGCCTTGGGTTCAAGGCTGGCCCGATGTCCACGCTGATCGGGGCACCGAAGACCCGCTGGACCGATTGAAAACGCACTTAAAGCAAAGCCCCGAGCGGGTGCTGGTGCTGGCCGAAAGCGATGGTCGACGCGAGAGTCTGCATGATTTTTTAAGCGCCAGCGGCTTGTCCATTCCGGTCGTCGACGACCTGCAAGCATTCATTGACAGTGGTCACCCCATCGCCATGACCACCTGCGCACTCCAAGAAGGCTTTGTCTTGCCTGAAGCCGGGCTGGCTTGGCTGACCGAAACCGAGCTGTTTGCGGCCTCGCCGGCCACCCGCCGACGCAAAAAACAAGAACAAGTCAGCGATGTCGAGGCCCTGATCAAGGATTTGGCCGAGCTCAAAGTGGGAGATCCGGTGGTGCACAGCGCCCATGGAATTGGTCGCTATCGGGGTCTGGTCAACCTGGACATGGGCGATCGCGGTCCCGACGGACAACCTGCCCTGCAAGAATTCCTGCACCTTGAGTATGCGCAACAAGCGGTGCTGTATGTCCCGGTCAGTCAATTGCACCTGATCAGCCGCTACACCGGCGTCAGTGCCGATGAAGCCCCCTTGCATCGCCTGGGATCTGGCCAATGGGAGAAGGCCCGCCGAAAGGCAGCCGAACAGGTGCGCGATGCCGCTGCCGAGTTACTCAACCTGTACGCTCGCAGAGCGGCACGGCAAGGCCATGCGTTTCGTTTTCCCGAAACCGATTACGAAGCTTTTGCCAACGATTTCGGCTTCGAGGAAACCGCCGACCAACGTGCGGCGATCCACGCCGTGATTCAGGACCTGATCAGTCCGCGACCGATGGATCGCCTGGTTTGCGGCGACGTCGGGTTTGGCAAAACCGAGGTGGCCTTGCGAGCGGCCTTTGTTGCCGTCAGTGGTGGCAAACAGGTGGCGTTTTTGGCCCCCACCACGCTGCTGGCTGAACAACATTTCCAGACCCTGAACGACCGCTTTTCGAAGTGGCCCGTGCGGATAGCCGAGATGAGCCGCTTTCGGACTCCCAAAGAGATCAACGCCGCCATCAAGGGCATCGCAGAAGGCACGATCGATATCGTGGTCGGCACCCACAAATTGCTGAGCGAATCCGTCAAGTTCAAAAATCTGGGACTGCTGATCATCGACGAGGAGCACCGCTTTGGGGTGCGTCACAAAGAGGCCATAAAAGCGTTTCGGGCTGAGGTCGATGTGCTCACCCTGACCGCCACGCCCATCCCACGCACCCTGGGCATGGCGATGGAGGGCTTGCGCGACCTGAGTGTGATCGCCACCGCCCCGCAACGCCGACTGGCGATCAAGACCTTTGTTCGCACCGAGGGCACGGGCGTGATCCGCGAAGCCGTCCTGCGCGAACTCAAACGCGGCGGGCAATGCTATTTTTTGCACAACGAAGTCGAGACCATCGAAAACCGCAAGGCGCGGCTCGAGGAAATCTTGCCCGAAGCGCGCATCGCCATTGCGCATGGCCAAATGCCCGAGCGCGAACTCGAACGGGTCATGCGCGATTTTGTGGCCCAACGCTTCAATGTGTTACTGTGCTCGACCATCATCGAGACCGGGATTGACGTGCCCACCGCCAACACCATTTTGATCAGCCGTGCCGATAAATTCGGTTTGGCCCAATTGCACCAATTGCGCGGTCGCGTCGGCCGCAGCCACCATCAGGCTTACGCCTACCTCATGGTGCCCGACACCGATGGATTGACCAAGCAAGCCCAGCAAAGACTTGATGCGATTCAGCAAATGGAAGAGTTGGGATCAGGCTTTTATTTGGCCATGCACGATCTCGAAATCCGGGGCGCGGGGGAGGTCCTCGGCGAGAACCAGAGCGGCAACATGATGGAAGTCGGTTTTCAGCTCTATAACGAGATGCTTTCTGAGGCGGTCAATGCCCTCAAGAGCGGTAAAGAACCCGACCTGATGTCGCCCATGCAAGCGGCCACCGAAATCAACCTGCATGCCCCGGCCTTGTTACCCGACGACTATTGCGGCGATGTGCACTTGAGACTGTCGTTTTACAAGAAACTGGCGATGGCCCAAAACTCGGCGCAGGTCGATCAGTTGCTGGAAGAAATCGTTGATCGCTTTGGCAAGCCACCAACCGCCACTCAAACCCTGATCGATGTGCATCGACTGCGGGTGCTGGCCAAGCCCTACGGCGTCGCCAAGGTCGATGCCGCACCGGGTGTGACCACCCTCAACTTCCGCCCCAACCCGCCTGTCGACGCCATGCGCATCATCGAAATGGTGCAAAAGAACAAACACATCAAATTGGCCGGCAACGACAAATTGCGCATCGAGCGCGACTTACCCGATGTCAAACAGCGGGCTCAACTGGTGCGCGATGTATTGCGTCAATTGGGCCAACCCATCAAGGAATCCGCATGAGCTTCACCCCTGCCCCCGGTCTGAGTTTGCGTGGCCTGGACGCGCCCCGCCGATGGCGTGATTTTGGGTTAATCGCCTTTGACATGGACTCCACCCTGATCAACATCGAGTGCATCGACGAAGTGGCCGATGCCGCCGGACGCAAAACCGAAGTAGCCGCCATCACCGAGGCTGCCATGCGCGGCGAAATCAGCGACTACAAAGAAAGCCTGCGTCGCCGGGTAGCCCTGCTCAAAGGAGTGCCGGTGAGCGCCTTGCAGGAGGTCTATGAACAGCGACTGCGCCTGAACCCCGGAGCCACCGAATTGGTCCGGGCCTGCAAAGCAGCCGGCTTGAAAATCTTGCTGGTCAGCGGCGGCTTCACCTATTTCACCGACCGAGTGCGTGACACCTTGGGCATCGACGACACCCGCAGCAATGTGTTCGAAATCATCGATGGTCACTTGACCGGCCGAATGGTCGATCAGCCCTGGGGCGATATTTGCGACGGCGAAGAAAAAAAACGCATGCTGTTGCAGACCTGCAGCCGCTACGGCATCGGCCCGGCTCAAGCCATAGCCATGGGCGACGGTGCCAATGACTTGCCCATGATGAAAGCTTGTGCGGATGCGGGGGGCCTGTCGGTGGCCTACCATGCGAAGCCCAGAGTCCGGGAACAAGCCATGGTGTCGATTGAAAGCGGCGGTCTCGATCGCTTGCTGGAAGTGATTCAGGCCTGAAATAGTTCTTTTATATTCGTTTCAAAACCTTTACGATTGGGTCTTTGTTCATTTTGGATCCGACCATGACCACTTCAGAGCAACAAGTTCGCCGCGACCTGGCCGCCTGTTACCGGTTGGTTGCCCTGCACGGCTGGGATGACTTGATCTTCACCCACATCTCGGCCCGGGTGCCCGGTGAGCCGGGTCACTTTCTGATCAACCCTTATGGGTTGCTGTTTGAAGAGATCACCGCCACCAGCCTGGTCAAAATCGACTTGCAAGGTCAAGTGGTGGGACCTGCCGCTTATCCGGTCAATCCGGCCGGCTTCACCATTCACTCGGCCATCCACGAAGTCCGCCATGACGCCTTTTGCGTGATGCACCTGCACACTTTGGACGGAACTGCGGTCTCGACCCATCCCCAAGGACTCTTGCCGCTCAACCAAACCGCCCAACTGGTCAGCCCCCACTTGGCTTACCACGACTATGAAGGCGTGGCGCTCGATCACGCTGAACGCCCCCGATTGCAACACGATTTGGGCGACAAAGACATGATGTTGTTGCGCAACCATGGCACCCTCACTGTAGGACGCAGTTGCGCCGATGCCTTTTTGAAGATGTATTTTCTGGAGCGGGCTTGCGCCATGCAAGTGCGCATCTTGTCGACCTTGGCTTCGGATCAGGTGTATGCCACCCAGCCGGATGTGATGGCCAAAAATGCCGCACTGATGCAATCCAACGGACCCAGGGACTTGGCCGAAAAACTGGTCTGGCCGGCACTGCTTCGCAAACTTGACCGCGTCAACCCGGGCTACACCGACTGATCAAACCGGGGTGAAGCGCTGCACCATGCCCTGTTCATGGGGCACGCGTTCAAAAAAGGCCGCGGCGGGTCGCATCCAGGTCAAGCCTGTTGCGTTGCCTTGCAAGGGGCGATACAGGATCCCGGTTTCCAGGGTGGCTTCGATGATGCATGCACCGGTCACTTCGTACAGACCACCTTTGTAGTGGCGCAAGCGAGCCCCCGGTTGGAGTGAGAGGGGGAGATCCATCAGTAAGGGCGGGTTCATATACGGTCTGATGCATTAACATCTGACAATGTAACTCCAAAAAGACATGTTGCGCCCATGAACTGGTTTGAACACTTCGATTTGCACAAGATCACGATCCAGGGACGACCCGTGCGATATCGCGTCACGAACCGAGCCGACTGGCTCGCTCACCCTGACCGTCCGGTGCTGGTGTTACTGCACGGGTTTCCACAAACCCATGTGTTGTGGCACCGGGTGGCTCAAACTTTGCGGTTGCATTACCGCCTGGTCATGCCCGACTTGCGAGGTTACGGCGAATCATCGTGCGAACTCGGCGAACCCGATCACGCCAATTACAGCAAGCGTGCGATGGCGCAAGAAGTCATCGATTTGCTCGACACTTTGGGGGTGAGCGACTTCTATTTGTGCGGCCACGATCGGGGCGGACGGGTGGCACACCGTCTGGCGCTCGACCATGGGCATCGGGTGCGCAAATTGTGCGTGCTCGACATTGCCCCCACCCTGGACATGTACCAGGGCACCGAATTCGAGTTTGCCAAAGCCTATTACCACTGGTTCCACCTGATCCAACCGGCTCCTGTGCCCGAGATCATGATCGGCGGCGACCCGGAAAATTATCTGAAACTCAAAATGAAAGGATGGGGCAGCACCGGCGGGTCCTTTTTTGGACCCGAAGCCATGGCCAGCCACCTGCGCTGTTTTTGCGGCCCGACGCCGATTGAAAACGACTGCC
>JACCDX010548649.1_pt1 | contig 10737 bp, 10 predicted proteins | sample 7449681 | NCBI WGS metagenome assembly JACCDX01 (sample SAMN15323450, study PRJNA562643) | freshwater metagenome | isolation source: river surface water | place: USA:Blue River Watershed | collected 2017-08-18
GCGGGTAAACGAATTTAAAGTAAGAGCCTCTGGAAGGTTTGTGGTCTGTGCTGACATAGAACCTGATCCGCCATTGGCATCAAAAGTCACTGTTTGGCTTGGAGCGACTGACCATTGAGCATAAAGTGTTATCGAAGTCGCAAAATCATAAGTTGCACCATCCGCGTAAGAAGTGCCGCTTCCGTCAGTAGCAGTATTCCAGCCATCAAAATTGAAGCCAAGTCTTGTGAAAACATTTGAAGACAATGAAGTTGGAATATTTGTGACTTGTGAGGCTAAGGTTCCAGATCCGCCATTTGCATCAAATGTCACTGTTTGATTCGGAATTGCCAGCCATTGAGCATAAAGAGTAATGGAGGTCGCAAAATCATAAGTAGCGCCATCGGAATAAGAAGTCCCACTTCCGTCAGAAGCGGTATTCCAACCGTTGAAGGTGTACCCAAGATTTGAAAATGAATTACTTGTCAGTGAAGTGGGCACGTTTGTAATTTGTGGTGACATAGAACCTGCACCGGAGTTTGCGTTAAAGGTAACGGTTTGGCTACCGGTTGGGATCCACTGTGCAAATAAAGTTATTGAAGCAGTGAAATCGTACAAAGCATTATCTGAGTACGAAATACCACTGCCATCAGATGCTGTATTCCAGCCAATGAAATCGTAACCAGCACGAGTGAAAGTATTCGTAGATATTGCAGTACTGACATTTGTGGTCTGTGCAGACATCGACCCAGAACCACTGTTTGCATCGAAAGTAATGGTGTGGCTAGGCAAAGCTACCCATTGTGCATACAGCGTGACATCACTTGTAAATGGATAGCTAGCATTATTCGCATAAGTCGTGCCACTGCCATCGGATGCCGTGTTCCACTCACTAAATTCAAAAGCGACTCTGGTAAAGGTATTTGTGTCCAACGATGTAGTTATATTTGTAATTTGAGGCGACATCGCACCTATTCCACCATTAGCATCAAAGGTAACTGTATGGCTTGGAATCAATAACCATTGCGCGTAGAGATTAATAGAAGATGCGAATGAATAATCTGCGCCATCGGCATAGCCAGTTCCAGAGCCATCCATAGCGGTATTCCAGCCACTAAATGTGTACCCAACACGCGAAAATAGATTAGTACTTAATGCGGTGGTTACATTCGTAGTTTGAGATGACATGCTTCCGGTTCCACCATTAGCATCAAAAGTAACTGTAAAACTTGGAAGTGCAGTCCATTGCGCATACAAAGTTACACTTGAGCTAAATCCGAAGGTTGATCCATCTCCATAAGAAATTCCACTTCCATCAGCAGCAGTGTTCCAATTTGTAAATGTATATGCAGTGCGGGTAAACGAATTTAAAGTAAGAGCCTCTGGAAGGTTTGTGGTCTGTGCTGACATAGAACCTGATCCGCCATTGGCATCAAAAGTTACTGTGTTATTTACCGCAGACCATTGCGCATATAAATCAACGGATGACGCGAAAGAATAAGTCGCGCCATCTCCGTAAGCGGTCCCACTTCCGTCAATGGCGGTGTTCCAATTAGCAAAAGCAAAACCAGAACGAGTAAAAGTATTTAAATCTAAGCTTGCAGGTACATTATTTATTTGCGGCGTCATTGATCCAACCCCACCGTTTTCATGGAAAGTTACCGTCTGAATCGGAATGGCTAACCACTGAGCATAAAGAGTTATATCTGCAAGAAATGAATAAGTGGCACCATCGCCGTATGGAGTGCCACTTCCATCGGCAGCAGTATTCCAATTGGTAAATGTGTATCCGATTCGAGTAAATGAGTTTGAAGTTAATGCAGTGGCTGTGTTGTGAGTTTCAGGTAACATGCTTCCGGTTCCACCATTAGCATCAAAAGTAACCGTTCGATTTGCGGCGCTTGTAGCAGGGAATACCGCGGTTACTACACCCGAATCAATCGGATTTGTTACAGAAGTTGCACCTGCAACAGTGAAGAAATTGGCAGCTACACCGGTAAATGTTTTTCCTGGTTTTGCAGTCAATGTGATAGTCGCGGTGTAAACAGTGCTTGCCGCAAAAGTTACCGGGGAACCTGACCAACTAATTGAAGTTACATCAAAGTCAGCGCTTGAAGTTCCGGTAGTTACCGGAGTTGCTCCGGTAACAGGAGGAGTAACGCCACTTACTGCAGCGATATTTACGGTACTTGCCGCAGTTGCAGATTGGAACCCAAGAGAAGTTACAGCGATTGTAAGAATTCCAATAAGTAATTGTTTAAGAAATTTCGTAGATTGAATTTTGCTTTTCATACTGCGAAAGTAGTTTTAACTAGATTAAAAGTTGTCGCAGCTATCTCGCAAGATAGTCACACAATTTAAGAGTTATAAATTGTGCCATTAGGTGTTAAAAGGTCGTTTTGAGAGATTGAAACAGAGATAGCGTTGTTGCCGGAATTATTAGATACAGCAGAAAAGTGGTAACTGCCTCCGACCCCGAGAGGAGTACTAAATTGTATTCTCCCCAAAGTTAAAGTATTACCTACTGTTATCGCATTTGAATTGTCCGCACATCTTGTGTAGCTACCGCCTCTAAAATTTTGATTGACGCAGTATCTGATTGTGGTAGCCGCTAATGTCTGGGTCATCGTGAAATATCTGATCGAATAGTTGCCAAAATTCCTTAGATAGAAATAGTCGTTCTTTGCTGTCATAAGAAGTGTTAATGAGCTTTGCGGATTGGCCCCAGCTGGTACGGATACAGGTGCTAAAAGAAACCTCCCAGTAGTTATTTGATGACTTTTACTACTTTCGGCGATCAGTTTCGAGGCAGCATCAGCTGAGTTAGTTCCAAAAATTAGAAACAGCAGGCATGTTAAACCAATAATCCATATGAACGGTGTATGTCTATTCATGTTTAGACAAGACCGATTATTAATAGTCCCAGACCGAATTGGTTTATTTGATTGAATAATGAGACTGCGTGTTGAATTCAATTGCGAGCTATCGCCGACACCAATGTGATAGTTTGCGTGTGTTAAGGCAATATTTTCTTGCAATTTCATTGTAAGAATTTAATGGGCTAGAACTTCATTAAGGTCTCGCTTTTCACACAATCTCCAATCAATTTGTATCAAGAAAGTGAAATATGGACACCACCGAAGCCCCCAATAACATTTTGTTATTAGAAGATGATTCCAAGGATCGTTTGGATTTAAGACTTCAACTCGAAGTGATGGGCTTTACAGTTTATGACACACCAAACCCTGACGAAGCGAAAGAACTCTTTGTATTACGGGATTATGTTTGCGTGCTTATACACGTTAGCCATTTGCCATTAAGAGGCTTAGAAATTTGCCGTTGGGTGCGTTCAGAATCGACTGTTCCGATAATCATGTTTACTTGTCGAGACGAAGTCGTTAATGAACAAATGTGCCTAAATGCTGGGGCTGATGACTATGTGACTAAACCTATCGAAAGTCGGATTCTTAACTCTCGTATCGGTCAACAAGTAAAAAGAGGTGAGAGCCAACGAGCTCCGCGCGCTACTTTGCTAAGTTGGGGTCCATTAGCGATGGATCTAGCTACCCATACATTCACTATCGAGGGCAAAGAAGTTGGGTTGACTAATACTGAATATAGGTTCTTGCAATTATTGATGGAAAATCCCCATAGAGTTTTCTCTCGTGATCAAATATTAGAAGCTATTGGCGTAATGCGGGGAGTAGGTTCAAATCATTTAGTTGATACGCATGCTTCAAGAATCCGTAGAAAAATTGTAAAAGCAGGCGGACCTAATTTAATCAGCGTTATTAGAAGTGTAGGTTTCCGATTAGCTAGTCCTACAGACAAGGACGAAGCCGCTTCCTAAGAATTGAAAAAGAGGCCAGCTTCCCACAAGCTGGCCTCTTTCTTTACCTTCCCGTCAAATCTTTGGGTAGATAGTTACATCGACTCTTCGATCTTCCGCATTTGGTTTATTGTGGACACCAACGGCGCTCAAATCACCCATTGATTCAGTAGTAATGATTACGCCAGTAGCTCCATAAAGATCTAAATATTTCTGCAAATAATTTTTTGCAGCTTGAACACGTTTTTCAGAGATGGCAAAGTTCTGGGCATCTGTTCCGGTAGCGTCGGATTTTCCAACCATATAGATAGCCTTTAAATCTGTGTCAACAACTTCCTTCGCCATAGCTCTTAAAACTGCTTTGTCGTTCTTATCCAAAGCTGCCGAAGCATTATCGAAATTAATATGCCCAATATCCATCGGTCCTTGTAACATAACAGGAACGATAGATCGACCGTTCATGTATACACCCTCAAGTACATAACTGTCGGTGTATTTAATTTCCTGTTGAAATATCCCAGTATTAGGATCAACTTCAATAGCCTCACCCGCATTATTAGTAATAGCTACATTTAAAAAATCTAGATTGCCATTAATAATTAGTTTGCTTGTTACAGGATAAAATTGACTACCACCAGTTGAAATTGATGGGGAAGATGAAGTAGTAGAAACTATCTGAAAACCTGGGCTAGTTGCGTAATCAAAAGCATTTGCCGATGTTACGCTGCTTGCCAATAGAAGTAATGTGGTTTGAATTAATAAACTTTTACGCATTTTGGTGACTCCTTAATTGATTATTTTGAACATTTGGATTTGAAAGACGAATCCCAATACCGCGGACGGCATATATGTAATTTCCACCGCCATAGTCACGTATTTTGATTCGAAGGCGCGAAAGGTGGGTATCGATTAGATGATCGGAACCAATTCCATCGCCAACTTTCATAGCCTCCAGCAGTTGAGGTCTAGTGAAGACCCGATCCGGATTGCTTAGTAGACAACTAAGCAAGTGGAATTCAGTTCGTGTCAATGGCACATATTTATTATTAATCCAAAAATCACAAGTTTCTCCGTCTAATGAAAGCTCTTCCCAACTCTGTATTTTTGGAGAAATTAGATCTTGATTAGAAAACTTATTTAATTGTTGATTGACACGTAAATACAATATTTGATCATTGATAGGCTTAGTTACGTAGTCATCTGCACCAGCTTTGAAGAAGCTGTTTTCTGATAAATCTTTTTCTCTATCAATTAAAACTATGATTGGAGTATCGAATTTATCTCGGATTGTTCGCACTAAATCCAAGCTTGTATTTGAATCTCCAAAATCTCCGATAAACACTAAGCGGAATTCTTTTCTTGAAAGTAAATCAGGAGCTGTTGAAGGTGTCGGCGTTAAAAATACTTTTAGTCCCATATGGCTCAAAGTATTCTCAATAATGCTCTTATCTTGCAGATCTTGATCAACTAAAAGCACTTCATTTGAATTGTTAGTCATGTGCTTAGGTTCATTTAAAACTATTTGCTAGTCAATGCATTTTCATGCGATAACAAAGAACTCGACAAACATGCGATTACTTCTTGATATTTTCTTGATAAATATAAAGTTAGAAAATCTTGATGTTTTCTTGATAAATGAAGAAATAAAAAAATGACTGGGCAATGTTTAATTACCCAGCCATTCCTTAATGATTATGCATTAGTCGTAGTTGCAACTCTCTGCTCTTCAGTGAATGTCCAAGTAATATTTGAAGTTTGTCCTTGAACTGTTGTTGCTGGAAGAGTTCCATTGGTTGTCACTTCCGAACTAGTTGGAAGAGATAATTTAAATCTAAGTTTGCTTGTTGCTCCAGCAGCTAGAGAATTTACGGTAAGTGGCTTATCGGCAATTTTTAAGGCGTTAGCAGAGGTCGCTGCTAGAACAGATGTGGTTGTTCCGGTACACGTCCATGTGGCGCTCCAAGCCACCGAACATTCGTCAATTTGCACCTGCAACCCAATAGTTGGGTTTGAGGTTAGGGTTGAAACTGATGAATCAGCGAGGCCGAGCACCAACGCAGTACCTGACATCGTGCCGTCATTTTTTAGATCTATGTATCGATAAACCACATCATCTGGCGCCATATCGGAAATGTTCGTAGTAAAACCAGCAGTGGCACCTGCGGGACCTTGAATCAACTTTAGAGTCTGTGAAGTTACTGCCTGGGGAGCTGAAGTGGCCGTAGCAGTTAAACCCGCAAATACTGAGTTACTAATTAAGCCCACGCCACCTAATACTGCGATACCTGAAACTCCAAAGCCAACTCCAGCCATGGTGATTCTTTTACTTGAAACTGCCAGAATTTCTCTGAGCATTATCTCTCCTTTTGTAGATTCCGTTCACCTAATGCAAATCGGAAAGTTGTTAGCCCAAATAAAAGAATGCCAAAACCAATAAGAATTTTTTTACTTGTAGAACTAGATAAATAGTTCACGTATGTCCCTACTTCAGGAATATTCCAAATAACTCTTGGTACTTTGACGCCGGCCGGAACCGAGATTATTTGCCTATCTATTGTGGGATTGTTATCGCCTTTAAGTGAAATTTGATAAAAGCCATCTTGTTGCTCTTTTGTAACAATCCGATGCGAATAAGTGGCAAAATTCTTCTCAGATCTGACCAGTATTACATCACCTAAAGTCACATCTTCAACTTTGGTAGGAGAGGTGATCTGTAAATCACCAGCACGAAAAGTAGGTTTCATACTTTCGCTGAGGACTGGGCTGAATCCGATATCGAAAGCTAAAGCTGCAACTGTCGGCATTGATAGCAGAACCGAGAATCCAATAGTCGCAAACGCCATTAATGCTGGTTTTTTATCGCTCATCAATTTAGGCATTGGCCTAAATTAGAAACTTTATGGATTAATTAGGTCGCGTTTAAATCGCAATTGGCTCTTTAATCTCAGGGTAAAACTAAAAAGCAATAAGAGAAGAATTGTCATCTCTATAATATTTCCATATTTAGCAGCTGGTGTAGCGCCACTTCTCACATATATATTGTCAACCAATGTTTGATTCTCATATTTAGGAATTGATTTTTGAATCTTTCCTCGTTCATCAACTATCGCCGTAACACCAGTCGTGGAAACATAGGCGCCTTGCCGAGAAGTTTCGGCACTTCTAGCCTGTGCAATTGCCAATTCTTGCTCTAACTGCCAGGTCTTGAAGTAAGTAGCATTATTTGTTTGAGTCACAATAAAGTCTGTATCAGTCATTTCTGCTCGTGCCTGCCTATCCGAAAGCAGCTCGTAGCAAATCAAAGTTCTAAAAGAGAAATCTCCCACTTTAAATAGATAGGGCTCCTTACCTGGAATATATGGCACTACCTTGCCGGCCTTATCTGAAATCCTTTCAACGAGTGATTGGAAAGGAATGAATTCACCAAATGGGGTCAAATATCTCTTTGAATAACTTTGATTCTGGCTTCCATCAAAAAGTACGGAACCATTAGTTCCATCTTTTAAATTAGCATTTACCAGAATTGGGGCATTGATCCTTTGATATTCACTTTCAAGTGCCAATCGGGTGTCTCTGCGAATGGTTGGATCATGCATGATTGCGTTCTCTGGCCAAACTACTAAATCAACAGAATCCGGCTCAACTTTTTTCATAGCCTTGAAATGTTTACTTATTGCAGCATTAGCATTCTCAAAGGTGTTATCTAATTTTTCCTGCTGGCCACCTTGAATTAGGGCCACTTTGACGGATTCTGCCTTAGTAACTTGAACAGGGATAAAACCTGCAAGAATAAATAACAGCAGAGTAACAGCCAAACCTTTAATCTTTTGATCAATAATCAAAGTAATAGCTAGGACAAATATAAATGCAACACCAATAATGCTTAATCTAGGGTAGAGGTAATTTAAGGGACTTTCAGTTAGCGCGAAGCCCAAACGGCTCCAACCAAAGCCACCAAATGGGATGCTTCTTAAAATAAACTCAAACAAGATCCAGGAAGCTGCAAAGGTCAGTGCTCCTGTACTAAAACTCAAGGCGATAACAAAGACTGCCTGCATCAAAACTAATGCTATCCAAGCAAATGAACCAACATAGGTGCCGACCCAAAAAAGTGTTAGTAATTGATAACCAATACCGAAAAGAAAATTAATTAATAATCTGCTCTTGATTGGTTGATCCATATTTAATTTATAAAGAATCCCGATTCCAACTATTAATGCCGGCCAGAAATCAATTGGGTGGTAAGCAGCACCTGCAATTAAGCCTGCTAGCACTGCCAAAATTGAATTCACTGAGAGAGCATGGCAAAAAGCTTGGCAATCCGCATTAATTTTGGATCCAGACGTAGATGGTTTACATTTTCAAGGCGTAAACTTTCCGCATGTATGCGGGAAGTGATTACGAGCTTTACTTAAAGAGCCTTGGCGCCTTCCTGATCATTGCTTTAATTTTTGTGCCAATCATGAAATGGGCCTTCACTTCCAAAAGCGATCGACAGCATAAGAAGGTCAAACGAGAAATCAGACGCGATTTAGCGAAGTTGAAGCGTAAATAGAAAAAACTCATAGTTGACCCCCAAAAAGGCAATTTCTAATTAATCTCAGCAATCTATTAACATTCTTAGTTGTATCGGATAAGTTCAAGCTATGCGAAAACTAGGGATATTGTCTTTTTTCTGCTTGATTCTGATAGCAGCTTTCCCGACGAATGCTGCCTCAAAAGTAACCCCAGGATCTAAATGTCCAAAATCAGGAATTACGCAAATCTTCGCTGGGAAAAAGTTCACCTGTATAAAGTTAGGAAGTAAGCTTTATTGGAATAATGGAAAGAAAATAGGTTCCGTGCCCTCAGCGATACCTACAATCCCAGATAAAGTAATTCCAAGCCCAACCCCAACAACTCAATCAACTTATTCACCAGCACCCACTCCCTCTTCGTCAGCTTCGCAGAAGCCAAGCCCTACGCCTTCAGTTGTGGCACATCCGAATAAAACAAAGCCAGTTATTAATGTGAAATTAACTGCAGGGTTTAAGAGCTACACGGTTTCTTACGACTTCCAAGAAGGCGACGAGCATGTTGACTTAATTATTTTTGAAAGCACAACAGGTAATTTTTCAGGCGAGCAATACATTGTTTATGTGGGTAACGCCAAGAAGGTCGACATTAATACAAGCGATTTTCAACCAAGATGGGTCGTAATTCGAACACGTGATCAATGGTCAGATTTAAATATTTCGGAAGTGAAAGCGGGTCCAATTTCACCAAAAAATCCAGATCCCGACACTTCAACTGCGCCACCACCTCCGACCAACGTTCAAGTTCAGTGCAAAATTGAAGGCGCCACCAGCTGGTCTGCTTGCTAAATTTCTTTAGCCACACAGTCTATTTATAGGGAATGAAGAGTTGCTTTGGTGGGTTGTGTAGGACTCGAACCTACGACCCAGTGATTAAGAGCTGTTGATGATTCTCGATCTTGGACCTTCCAAGCTCAAGGCAATCATCACCTAGCCGAGCGTTGCCTTTCGTTACCACTTTCAGGCAATCACTCGTATCTTTTGCTCTACCAGAGCGTTGAACGGAATACTGGCATATAGATTATTCAAAAATCAATTACCCCGGGTTTTAACATTTATTTTGCCTAGTGAATAGGTACCCAATTAAGAAAAATTGGATAAATTTAACTTATGGGAAACTCAGGGTAAGCAAACAAATTGGCAATTGTTCTAATTTTCAGTTTAATTCTTAGCAATATTTCAATAATGCAATCAAATGCCGCTGTAAGAATATTCAAGAATTGCACTGAACTAAACAAAGTTTACCCCGGAGGAGTCGCGTTACCTGGTGCCATTAATTCCGGTGGTATGACAAAACTAGCTCCGAAGTTTGATAAAGCCCTCTATCTAGCAAATAAGAAATCTGATAGAGATAAAGATGGCATCTCTTGCGAAAGGTGAATATGAAGTCCTTAAGAATTATTTCAATTTTATTGGTATCAGTTTTTTTTCCAGTAAACAATGTTAACGCCGATACCGTTAACTACTCTGACACTACTAAACCAATTATAGAATCAATTACTCTTAATCCTACAGTCGTAAACGTGACAAACGAAGGCGCAGTCCTCATTGCAACTATCGTTGCGTCAGATGATTTGAATTCAATGAATTCTTTCAATGGTTATCTATTTCCCTTTTACGGTGCAAATCCTCAGGCATATACCGATAAAGCTCTATCCACAAAAGTGGTCAATGGTCGAGTGCAGGTAACTTTTCAACTTAAATATGTATTCAAAAAAGGCACACCTGTAGGAAATTACCAGATCCGTGCAACAGTTTATGATGCTGCAGATAATCGATTAATTGCAGCTGGAGCAGATATGCCTGGTAACTCGTTCCAAGTAGTGAACGATGCGTCTGCTGCTCCAATTGATGTTACTCAATATGACTACGCCACAAAGCTTCAAGAATATGCCTCACAAACGCAGAATTTAAATTCTGAGATTGCAAAAAATAAAACTAGGATTTTGGAACTAGAAAAACAAGTTGCATCTTTAAGTTCTGACAAAACTTATGCACAAAATCAAATAAATTCTTTGGCTTCCGAGAAAAGTTCTCTACAAAACCAGATAGCCACTTTGTCAGCTAATTTGAATATGTCAAACAGTAAAATCAAGAAAATCTGTTCAGCTAAACCTAGACCTAAGGGCTGTTAATTATAGATAGGCAGTTCTTACTTGTGATATGCAATCACTAGGTCAGGAGCAAAACGGCCCCCAAATAGAAAACGACTTTCCGCTTGGAAAGCCGCTTTGGTGGGTTGTGTAGGACTCGAACCTACGACCCAGTGATTAAGAGTCACTTGCTCTACCAACTGAGCTAACAACCCAAAGACTGAACGGGTCAGACCCTATCAAGAAGGGGACCTGGTGCAAA
>JACCDX011888267.1_pt1 | contig 10737 bp, 13 predicted proteins | sample 7449681 | NCBI WGS metagenome assembly JACCDX01 (sample SAMN15323450, study PRJNA562643) | freshwater metagenome | isolation source: river surface water | place: USA:Blue River Watershed | collected 2017-08-18
GGGCCGGGCACCTTCTACTATCCCAGCGGCACCATTCGTCCCCAGGTCTGGGAATACGGCGATTTCGTGCGCTGAGCGCCAGCGTCTGTCCACTGCCACGTTGGTAACCCGCTTCATCGCAAGGAACAACCATGGAACTGCAAGCGCTGCGCCGTGAATATCTCAAGGGCGGACTCGTTGACGCCGATCTGTCGGCAAACCCTCTCGATCTGTTCGCACGCTGGCTGCAGGAGGCCATCGACATGGGCCTGCCCGATGCCAACGCCATGACCGTGGCCACGGTGGGCAAGGACGGGCAGCCGAGTCAGCGCATCGTGCTGCTCAAAGGGGTGGATGAGAAAGGCTTCACCTTCTTCACCAATTACGAGAGTCGCAAGGCGCGCGAGATCGGCTGCAACGCGAAAGTGAGTCTGCACTTTCCCTGGCATGCCATCGAACGGCAGGTGGAGATCTCCGGCGTGGCCGAGAAGGTGAGTTCCGCGGAATCCCGCGAATACTTCCACGCGCGACCGCGGGAGAGTCAGCTGGCGGCCTGGGCGTCGGCGCAGAGTCGACCGCTGGCGTCCAGGGACGTGCTGTTGCGCCAGTGGGAGGCTATCGGCCGCAAGTATCAGGAGGGCGAGATTCCCTTGCCGGAATTCTGGGGCGGGTATCGTGTGCGGCCGCTGCAGATCGAGTTCTGGCAGGGCGGGGCGCACCGACTGCATGATCGTTACGAATACACCCTGCAGCCGGGCGCGCACTGGAAAGTGGAACGTCTGGCACCTTGAGTCAGTGCCGCTGGCGGCGCTGCTGTGTCATGCAGCGCCGCGCGAGTTGCCGGCTCAGCCTTTCCAGGGCTTGAGTTTTTTCTCCACGAGCACTTTCTTCAGACGCGCGTACTGCGGCAGGCCGTTCTTGTAGGGCGGGTAGTCCTCACCCTGGATCAGCGGCGAGAAGTAGTCGCGCGCGGCCTGGGTGATCCCGAAGCCGTCGGCGCTGATGAAGCTGCGCGGCATGGTCTTCTCCACGTTCGCCACATCCGAGAGTTTCGCTTCGCCCACGCTCCAGCTGTATTTCTTGCCACTCTTGCGCACGATGGTGGGCATCACCGCATTCTTGCCTGCCAGGGCGAACTCCACTGCCGCCTTGCCCATGGCATAGGCCTGTTCCACGTCGGTGGCCGAGGCGATGTGACGCGCGGCGCGCTGCAGATAATCCGACACGGCCCAGTGATACTTGTAGCCCAGCTCCTTCTTCACCATCTCCGCGACGAAAGGTGCCACGCCGCCCAGTTGGGCGTGCCCGAACGCATCCTTGCCGCCGGCCTCGGCGAGGAAACTGCCGTCCTTGTTCTGCGCGCCTTCCGACACGACGATGGCGCAATAGCCGTAGGCCTTCACGCAGCTCTGCACCTTCTTGAGGAATTTCTTCTGGTCGAAGGCGATCTCGGGGAACAGGATGATGTGCGGGGCGTCCCCTTCCTGCTCGGCGGCCAGCCCGGCGGCACCGGCAATCCAGCCCGCGTGGCGGCCCATCACTTCCATCACGAACACCTTGGTGGAGCTTTCGCACATCGAGGCGACATCGAGTCCGGCTTCGCGAATCGACACGGCGACATACTTGGCCACCGAGCCGAAGCCCGGGCAGTTGTCGGTGATGGGCAGATCGTTGTCCACCGTCTTGGGCACGCCGATGCACTGGATGGGAAAGCCCATGCGGATGCTCAGCTGCGACACCTTGTTCGCGGTGTCCTGGGAGTCGCCGCCGCCGTTGTAGAGGAAATAACGAATGTTATGCGCCTTGAAGACTTCCATGAGGCGTTCGTACTCGGCCTGGTTTTCCTCGAAGCTCTTGAGCTTGTAGCGGCAGGAACCGAAGGCACCCGCGGGCGTGTGACGCAGCGCTGCGATGGTGGCGGTGGACTCCTTGCCGGTGTCGATCAGCTCTTCGCGCAGGGCGCCGATGATGCCGTTGCGGCCTGCATAGACTTTGCCTATCCTGTCCTTGTGCTGCCTGGCGGTCTCGATGACGCCACAGGCACTGGCATTGATGACGGAAGTGACACCGCCCGACTGGGCATAGAAAAGATTGGCTTTGGCCATGGTGGGAACCTGCTCGGCAGACCGTTGAAGGAAGCCGCGATGTTACCCGGCCACCATTGGCAAGGCAACGCAAGCCCCCTCCTGCATGCCGGGTGCGCCCGGCCGGACACACGAGAACACACTATGCGATTGACGATTGGACTGTCGGGTGCCAGTGGCCTGATCTATGGCATTCGAATGCTGGAAATCCTGAAGTGCCTGCCGGACGTGGAAACCCATCTGGTGATCTCGCAGAGCGCGAAGATGAACATCGCCATCGAGACGCCCTGGGCGCTGGCCGATGTGCTGGCGCTGGCCGATGTGGTGCATCCCATCAACGACATGGCGGCGTCGATTGCCAGCGGTTCCTTCCGCACCGACGGCATGATCGTGGCGCCTTGCTCCATGAAGACGCTCTCGGGCATCGTGCATTCCTATGCCGACAATCTGCTGGTACGTGCCGCCGACGTGGTGCTCAAGGAGCGTCGCCGGCTCGTGCTCATGCCGCGCGAATCCCCCTTGCATGTCGGGCATTGCGAGTTGCTGCTGAAGGCCTGCCAGCTCGGAGCCATCATCGCGCCGCCCATGCCGGCGCTGTACAACAACCCGCAGACCATCGACGACATCATCAATCACAGCGTCGGGCGCGTGCTCGACCTGTTCGACATTGACACCGGCATCGTCAAGCGCTGGGAAGGCGTGCGCAAGTCAGTCTGAGTGTGCGGCCTGTTGCAGCGTGTCGAGCAATGCCTGCAGTTCGCGGGTGAATGGGACAGCTGACGCCTCGACGACCGCGCGCAGATTGGCGGCGATGGTTTGCTCCTGCGTCGTGACTGAATGACCTGTCTGCATTGGCTGTTGCGCGAGCCAGTGTTCGCACAGCGACTCCATGATCTGCTGCTGCAATTGCTCGCTCTGCAACTCCACTGCCTTGATGCGCTCGCGCAATGGCGCGCACGCTTGCTGTGGCAGCACGCTGAACTGCTCGCTGGCGAGTGCCTGCTTCATCCAGCTGCGGGCATGACGCAGCGGACGGACCACCTCTTGGGCCCACGGCCGGGTGAACGCGAGCATGTCGCCGAGCAGCTCATGGGGAAGGGCGCCGTGATGCCGGCCATACCAGTGGGCGAACAAGAGCAGATTCACGTCGAGGCCGTGCTCGTTCTGCAGGCGCAGGCAGATCTGACTGACCTGTGGCAGGCGGTAGACACGGACAGAATGGTTCCACAAGGATTCGGGGGACATGGCAGCCTTGCGCTGGCGCGGCGGGCAGGAGCGACAGTCGCCGATGTTACTGGACACACTATTCTGAGACAATCCGGGCCGGCTTCAGCGCGACGAAGCCCCCGACGACAACACGGAACATACAGCATGCATATTCACATTCTCGGCATCTGCGGCACCTTCATGGGCAGCCTGGCAGTGCTGGCCAAGCAGCTCGGGCATACCGTCAGCGGTTCCGATGCCAATGTCTACCCGCCCATGAGCACGCAGCTGGAGGCGCAGGGCATCACCCTGCAGCAGGGTTTCAGCGCCAGTCATCTGCAGCCTCACCCTGATCTTGTGGTCATCGGCAATGCCATGTCGCGCGGCAACCCGGCGGTGGAGTACACCCTGGAGCACGGGCTCGACTACTGTTCCGGGCCCGAATGGCTGGCGCGCTTCGTGCTCCGCGGCCGCTGGGTCATGGCCGTGGCGGGCACCCACGGCAAGACCACCACCAGTGCCATGCTCGCCTGGATTCTGCGCGAGGCCGGTCTCAAGCCGGGCTATCTCATCGGTGGCGTGGCGCGCAATTTCCCGGCCTCCGCCGATCTGGGTGACTCGCCTTTCTTCGTCGTCGAGGCCGATGAATACGACAGCGCATTCTTCGACAAGCGTTCCAAGTTCGTGCACTACTCACCACGCACCGCGATCCTCAACAATCTGGAATTCGATCACGGCGACATCTTTCCCGACCTCGCGGCCATACAGCGCCAGTTCCACCATCTTGTGCGCATCATCCCCGGCAGTGGCCTCATTCTCTGGCCCCGGGACGATGCCAATCTTGCTGCCGTGCTGGCCCAGGGCTGCTGGAGTCAGCGCCAGGCGCTGGAGTTGATCGACAGTGCAGCGAGCGTGCCGACACATGCCGACGAGGCGCTGGCCTGGTTCGTGCGACCGCTCACCGCCGATGGCAGCGCCTTCGAGCTGGGCAAGCTCACGGACGGTGTGGCGGGGCCTGCCCATGCCGTGCGCTGGCAGCTGAGCGGCCTGCACAATGTGCGCAATGCGCTGGCGGCGGTGGCCGCAGCCCATCATGCCGGTGTGGACATCGGGGTGGCCTGCGAGGCGCTGGCGAGTTTCGAGGGCGTGAAACGCCGTCAGGAACTGCTGGGTGAAATCGACGGGGTGCGCGTGTTCGATGACTTCGCACACCATCCTACGGCCATCGACACCACCCTGGGCGGGCTGCGCGAGAAATTCCGCAGTGCCGGACGCACGGGGCGTCTGATCGCCGTCATCGAACCGCGTTCCAATACCATGAAGATGGGCACGCATCAGTCGGTCCTCGGTCAGGCTTGCCGCCATGCGGATCTCACGCTGTGGTTCGATGCCGGCACGGTGCAGCTGGATCTCGCCGCGGTGGTGGCGTCCAGTCCCATGCCGGCCCGGGTCGTCACCAGCATCGACGCGCTGCTGCAGATGCTGGTGACGGAAGCGCGTGCGGGGGACGACATCGTGATCATGAGCAATGGCGGCTTCGGCGGCATTCATCAGCGCCTGCTGCAGGCGCTGGCCGTGCGCGGCACCGAGTGAAATCCCCGCGGAGTCTGTGCCATGACTGAATCCTCGGACAACGTGTTCGATCTGCCCCCCTTCAGCGAAACTGCGCAGAGCGGCGTGCTGCCGCTGTTTCCGCTCAAGTCGGTGCTGTTTCCGAAAGGGCGTCTGCCGCTGCAGATCTTCGAGCAGCGCTATCTGGACATGATTCGCCGTGCGATGCGGGCGGGCACCGGCTTCGGCATCTGCCTGCTGCGCGAAGGCGAAGAAGTGGTGCGCCCCGGCACGCAGCAGCAGGTGCACCGCGTGGGCACCTTCGTGCAGATCGTCGACTGGGATCAGCTGCCCAACGGCCTGCTGGGGCTCACCGTGGAGGCGCGCTGCAAGTTCGAGGTGCTGGATTGTCGCGTCGAGAAGGATCAGCTGCTGGTGGGACACGTGGCGCGCTGTGCCACGGATCACGTGGGCGAACCGCCGGTGCCGGTGAGAGCGGAGCATGAGGTGCTGGTCAGTCTTCTGGAGCAGCTGGTGAGCCATCCGGTGATCACGCGGCTGGACATGCAGATCAACTACGAGGACGCCCGCGAACTTGGCTGGCGTCTGAGCGAGCTGATTCCACTGCCCTCGGATCAGAAACAGGCGCTGCTCGAGCTGCAGGACCCGCTGCAACGGCTGCAGGACATCGAGGCGGCCCTGCACCGCTTGATGGACGAGAACGCCTGAGCTGGTCTTGGCTCGGTCTCAGGCTCATAATGCGTCGCACGCGCCAGGCGCGAGAGTGGGAGAGGCAACATGCTGGAACAATGGCTTGCGACAGGAAACTGGACCAAGGAGCAATGGCTGATCGCCAGCATCCTGGCCTTCGTGGTGGTCGCCACGCTGGTGATGCTGTGGCGCGTCTACACCATCTTCAAGATGGCGAGCAGCAAGCGTGAACGGCCCAACCTGCGGGTGGCCCGGCGTCTGCGGCGCTGATTCAGGACGGAATCAGCAGACGGTCGAGCACCACGGCGGAAATCGCGATGAACACCACCACGCCTGCCAGCCAGCCCATCAGGGCCAGCACACGAAAGGGCTTCTCGCCGGGCGGGTACAATCCGGTCTGTGCGTACTGGCGCTCCTGCGGCGCATTGTCCTGTGAATCGCTCATGAAATATCACCTGTCTGCAATGGATGTCTGAACGTGCAAGGGTCTCGCATGCTGCCCGCTTTGATGCTGCCAGTGTTGTGCCTGTCGGCGGCCCTGGTGCTGCCTGGCGCCCAGGCGATCGTCATCCGGCATGATACTGGATACTCCCGGCACGCGGCCAGCGAGGCACAGTTCCCGGCCGTGTTCTGGCTCGAGCAGCGTTCCCAGCGCAAGGTCTGTGTGGCCACGCTGATCGACGCGCGCTGGGCCCTGACCGCCGCCCATTGTGTCGAGGAGACCGGCCTGCAGCGCCATATCGCTTCACAGGGGGAGTACGTGGTGCAGATTGCCGGCGAGCTGCAGGGCATCGACCACGTGGAGATGCACCCCGATTACCAGTTCCGCGATCATCCGCAGTTTGCCGCCCGCGAGGTAGACATGGCACTTCTGCGCCTGACCGAGCCACTGGCGCTGCCGCGCCCCATGCCCCTCTATCGCGACAACGACGAGCAGGACCGTGAAGTCACCTTGCTCGGCTGGGGCTATTTCGGCCTGGGCACCACGGGAATTGCCCATGACGACGGACGCTTTCGCATGGCGCGCAACATCGTCACGGTGGCGGGCCAGCGCCTGCGCCTGAACTTCGATGATCCACGTCTGCCCGACAGCGCCGCCGTCGACCTCGAAGGCCTTCCCGGACTCGGCGACAGCGGTGGCCCGGCGCTGTTGCAGACCGCGGACGGCTGGCAGCTCGCGGGCATCGCCGTGGGCGAAGTGGCCAGTCGCGCTGCCGCGTCGGGACCCTCCGGCATGCCACCAGCCCAGGGCCTCTATGGCGCTGTCGGCATCTACGAGCGCGTCTCGGCGCATCTGGCCTGGATCGAATCGGTGCTGCTCACCACCGCGGCGCCCGCCTCTGACTGAGCCTTGCCCCTGCGACGGGAAAGTTTGCTACCATCGCCGCAGCGGGCCGCACAGAGCACCTGCAAGGTGCCGGCGACCAGACACATGCGGCCCCGCCCGGACCATACCCTCATTTCCCAATGGAGACCTTACGATGAGCATCGCAGTCGGCGACAAGATTCCCGCAACCACCCTCAAGATCATGGGCGAGAAAGGCCCCACCGATATCACCACCGACGCCATTTTCGCCGGCAAGAAGGTCGTGCTGTTCGCAGTGCCAGGTGCCTTCACTCCCGGCTGCACCGTCACCCATCTGCCCGGCTATGTCGTGCTGGCCGACCAGATCAAGGCCAAGGGTGTGGACACCATCGTCTGTCTGTCGGTGAACGATGCCTTCGTCATGGACGCCTGGGGCAAGTCCCAGAATGCGGAAGAGATCCTGATGGTGGGCGACGGCAACGGTAGCTTCACCAAGGCCGTCGGGCTGGAACTGGATGCCACCGGTTTCGGCATGGGCACACGCAGCAAGCGTTACGCCATGATCGTCGACAACGGCGTGGTCACCCACCTGGCCGTCGAGCCGGCGGGTGGCATCGTCGAGAGCGCGGCCGACGCCATTCTTGCCAGACTGTAAGTCAATCGTTCCCGGGAGCTCTGCCATGAAGACGGACTACATCGATTATCAGGATGGTGACGTCGCCCTCGAGGGGTATTTCGCCTGGGATGAGACGAGCAGCGAACCGCGTCCGCTGGTGCTGGTCGCCCACGACTGGAGCGGCCGGCGCGAGTTCGCCTGCGGCGCTGCCGAACGCATGGTGGAGCTGGGCTGGTGCGGGCTCGCCGTGGATATCTACGGCAAGGGCGTGTTCGGCCGGGACGGCGACACCGCGGGCAATTCCGCACTGATGACGCCCTACGCCAGTGATCGTGCGCTGCTGCGCCAGCGCATGCACGCGGCTCTGGCTGCGGCGCGCCAGTTGCCCCAGGTTGACCCCGATCGCATCGCCGCCATCGGCTATTGCTTCGGTGGCATGGCGGTGCTGGAACTGGCCCGTTCGGGGGCCGATGTGGAAGGCGTGGTCAGCATTCACGGCCTGCTGGGCGCGAGTGACCTTCCCGCCGAGCGCATCCGTGCGCGAGTGCTGTGTCTGCACGGGCACGACGATCCCATGGGGCCGCCATCCCAGGTGCAGGCCTTCCAGCAGGAGATGAGCGAAGCCGGCGCCGACTGGCAGGTGCATGTCTATGGCGGGACTCAGCATGCCTTCACCAATCCTGCGGCCCATGATCATGTTCTGGGCACGGTCTACAACGATCTGGCCAATGCCCGTGCTCAGCGCGCCATTGCCGATTTCCTGCAGGAAGTCTTCGCCTAGGCGGGCACAGCATGAGTGAGGCCGGCGCTTCCTTGATTGTTCCTCCAGTCTGTCCGCAGGGGGACGCGTGTCCCCTGCAGACACAGCTGACGAGGTTGCGCAGCGAACTGGAAACCTTGCGCGCCCTGGTGCATACCGACGAACTCACCGGACTGTTCAATTATCGCCACTTCGCTCAGGGACTCGAGCTCGAGATGGAGCGCTCGCGCCGCTCCGGCAAGCCCGTGGCCCTGTTGATGATCGATCTGGATCACTTCAAGCGCTTCAATGACACCTGGGGGCACGAGGCCGGCAACATGGCCCTGCGCCATGTGGCACGCCTGATACAGAACACCGTGCGACGCCTGGACATTCCCTGCCGTTACGGCGGCGAGGAGTTTGCCATCATCCTGCCGGATACCTCGCTGCACGCCGCCTGCGTGCTGGCAGAGCGGCTGCGCGTCGTGGTCGCGCAAACCCCGGTGCACTGGGAGAGCAACGTGATTGAGCTCAGCTGCAGCATTGGTGTTGACGTTCACACCGCGGCGGATCGCGACGATGCCCGCGGCTTTGTGCGCCGCGCCGATGCCTGGCTTCTGCAGGCCAAGACCCAGGGCCGCAACCGCGTCTGTCATCCGGCGGAGCGCCCGCCGACCCACGTGGAGAGTGACGAGCGCGACATGCTTCTGCATGGCGAGTGAGTGGCATCCTCAGTGTGCTGCGATTTTCTGTGCCAGGTGGTACAGAATCGTGGCGGTAGCCCCCCAGATCCGATACCCGTCGTAATGCATCTGCAGCAACTCCCGTTCGCCTTGCTCTGTTGCCACAAGCAGGCGCTCGAAGCTGCTGACATTGAGCGCCAGCTGCAAGGGCACATGAAAGATGTGCGCCACTTCGCGCGGTGAGGGCGCGAGCGGCGTGTCATCGGCGATCAGGCCGACGATGGGCGTCACGCAATAGCCCGAGGGCAGCAGCAGATTGCCCAGAGTTCCCAGCACTGTGACTGCCGAAGGGGGCAGGCCTATTTCTTCCTCGCTTTCGCGCAGCGCGGTATGGATGATGGATTCATCCGCCGCCTCGCAGCGTCCACCTGGAAAGCTGACTTGCCCCGGATGGCTGCTCAATTGTTCGGTGCGCTGGGTCAGGACGACGGCATGACGCCCCTCATGGTGCACGATGGGAATCAACACGGCCGCCGGGCGCAGGCTGCCCTCGGGGAAGGCCGATGAGTGCATCAGACGATCGATGCGCGGGTCGGCGTGGGGGATGGGAGTCAGGGCGGTGCCAGTGTCCTGTGCGAAGTAGCGCAACAGGCTCTGCAGGTGGGAATCAGCGTTCTCGCGCGCGCTCATGGCATGCCCCGGAATGGAAATCTGCCGGGATTATATGCACAAATGCCCGCCCCGATGGTGTCGGGGCGGGCATTTGTGTGACACGTGCCCGACGCAGGGCACAGGTATCGCGCTTAGTTGAAACGCCAGTTCACGGAGACAAAGGCACGCAGCGGCTCGCCAGTGAAGTAGCGATCACGCCCGAAGGCGAAGTCCGCACGCTCGGCGTACATCTCGTCCGTCAGGTTGAGGATGTTGGCCGCGAAGGTCAGATCGGACGTGGCCTGCCAGCGGGCGCGCAGGTTGATCAGGTCGTGGCCTTCGTAACGGTTCAGGTTCTCGGGGTTGCTGTAATAGGCCCCGGAGTTCACCCACTCCAGTTCGGCGAAGAGGCTGGGCGTGGCCTGCCATTGCAGCTGCACGCTGCCGAAGCGGCGCGGGGCTGTGTCGACATCGTTGCCATTGATGTTCACGCCGCCGGAGAACTCGTCGTTCTCGTAGGTGTGACGGGCAAAGTTGTAGGCACCGGCAAGACGCAGAGTCTCGGTCAGCTCATAGGCGCCGCTGAGCTCCAGACCACGGTGCTTCGTGTGGCTGTTGTTCAGGTTGATGCGGGCGCTGTCGGTGATGATCTCGTTGTCCTTGTCCATGTAGTAGGCAGTGACCTGGTATTCCCAGGCATTCGCCGCGCCTTCCAGACCCAGCTCGTAGCTGTCGATCTCGACGGAGTCCAGATCGGCCACGCTCTGCGTGTTCTGCAGACGGTACAGCTCAGTGGCCTGAGGGGCCCGGTAGCCCTTGTTCACGCGCAGCTGGGCGTTGTGGGTGTCATTGATCTGGTAGCGGATGCCGAGCTTGGGAGCCCAGTTCGCGAAAGTGTCGCTGCGATCGGCAGGACGGTTGTAACGGCAGCCACCGAAACCGCAGGCCACACCGTTGTCCTTGGTACGACCGGTCAACATGCGGTTGTCGTAGTCGTATTCCATGCGCTCGTAGCGCAGGCCCAGGGAGATGTCGAAGCCATTGTCCCAGTAGTGCTCCATGTGCACGAACGGCGCCAGCTGAGTGGCGTCGACATCGTAGTCATAGTGCTTGCCGACCGGGGTCTGCGCGACCAGTGCCGGTGCGCCCACGGTGGGGAAGCGCTGCTCCTGCAGCAGACTGCCCTCGGTGGCTTCGACGTCCATGCCGAA
>JACCDX010498910.1_pt1 | contig 10736 bp, 10 predicted proteins | sample 7449681 | NCBI WGS metagenome assembly JACCDX01 (sample SAMN15323450, study PRJNA562643) | freshwater metagenome | isolation source: river surface water | place: USA:Blue River Watershed | collected 2017-08-18
CGTTGAATATGGAAGGTTATATCACTTGGAATCCGCTGTTGGGTTTTGGGGACTCCCTCGGCATCCTGAATAGCCTGGAGCGATTCGCGGACATGTTGAATGGGGACATGGCCGCAAAACAGGGCAACACAGCGCGACCGAATCGCCGGATGGACGCGATACAGGGAATTACACAAAAATAGGAAAAGGGGAGAATGGCAGTGTCCTTCGCGATCCACATCATCCAACAGTGCGCGCAGGGAAGCCTGGGCGGGTTCTGTCATGGTCTCCACCTCGTCGAAAATAACAAACTTCCGTACAATCCCAGGCCACACCGTGCGCGTAAATTGAAGAATTCGTTCACGGATCACTTCGATGGATCGTTCATCACTCGCATTCAAATAGAGGGTGGATATCGTGTGGGAAATCGTGGGATACGCCTCACCCGCTAGCGCAAGCGCCAGAGACGTTTTGCCCGTCCCTGGGGGTCCATACAAAATAATAGGCGGCAACCCCTTGCATCCCTTTTTGACACTGGATTGAAACAGGGTTTTAATTCGCTTGTGTCCGCGAATATCCTCAAACCGAACGGGACGGTATTTCTCCGTCCATGTTTGTTGGGAAGCCATCTTATTCCATCGTTCGCTCAGATCGCTTTACACCCGAATCATTGATTTTCATATTCCCTGTTAGAATGGCACAACCTACACCGCAAACACTGCGGGTATTTGAATTAATACGAGTGGCCCATAATCCCCAAACTGTTCTCGATTACATAAATGCAAATCAGGCTCACATTGATGTAAATTACGATCATCCAGAACAAGGCCATATGGTGCTAAAGGCACTCGAACGATATTTTGGGGAAAATAATAACAAATTAATTAAAAAAATGATTGAAATGGGTACTGTAATAAATGAATCAATAATTAATGGGCTGGCAGATTTATTGTCATTCGATCCGCCTCTTGCACGCGCAAAAGAATTTATGAACTTTTTAATAAATGCAGGAATTTCCCGAGAACATGTATTACATATATTATGCCGTGAATTTACCGGAACCCATAAAGAATTGTTGAAAACTCTTCTAGAACAACCTATTGATATTAATTTTAAATATGACGAGAAAACTGCTCTTCATAGATTAATATATGCATTTTCGGATGAAGGAGATGATTTTAGGGGTATCTTTTTTGAAATGCTACGGACATTAATGCAACATGGTGCAAATCCAAATGAGGTAGATGAAGATGGATTTACTGCAATTCAATTGACAAATCAGTTATTTGAAGATCCAAGGAATATTCTACGTATTCTGCAAGGGCAAGGACAAGGACAGGGCCGTGCTCGAGTGCAAGCTCCTGCAGCAGTGCAAGCACCAGCCGCACCAGCAGTACCAGCCGCACCGGCACCAAGAGCAGCACAAGTAGACTACAAAAAACTATGGAATGATGAAATCAGAAAGGCTAAACCAGATATTGCAAAATTAGAAGAATATAAACGACTAGGTAATATTTATTCAAATACGTTAACGAATGAATTGAGCGTCCAACTCAAAACATATAATCCACCCCTCATTGAGGCACTCCTACAATGGGGTGCTAATCCAAATGCAATAATTGATTACAATCCAATATATTATAATGTATTTGTACTACGAACAATTCAAATTCTCCCACTTTTAGAAATATTAAAAAAATACGGAGCAGATTTTAAACTAACTTCTAATTTTGGATTAAATTGTATAACACAATTCTTATATAATAATAGTTGGAGCGATACCTTTACAAAAGATCATGTAAATATATTAAACTATTTAATCAAAAACGGAGCAGACATAAAATATATTGATATCCATGGACGTGATTTATTATTTTTTGCAATTAAATATTTTCCAGCATCCGTTGATTTTTTTATAAAAAATGGCATCTCAATTTTAAAAAATGGAAGAACTAGAATATACGATATGATTAAAATTGATCCACAGATAACAATCGATGTAATAAAAATTATAATAAAACACGACAATAATTATGATTTACATTTACGTGATTATTTAGATATAGCAAATGAAAAGCCATATATTTCTATAATTGCAGACATATATAAAACAATAGTGGCGAATAAAAAACAAAATTTAAATAAAGTGTATGAAGATGGAAGCACACCTTTAATTAAAGCGGTAAAATTATATGAAGCAGTTCTTAATAAATGGGTGAAAACAATTATTGAAGATTTACTAAAAAAAGGAGCCGATCCATCGTATGTGGATCCAAGTGGCAAGAATGCAAGTGCCTATACGACCCGTGCAGAGATTAAGGAATTATTAGGCGAGAAACCTGCTCCCGTTTTCAAAATCCTCTGGACGGGCTTTTCGCGCGCCGACATTGATTTTACAAATATGATTTTTAGTCAAATCGTCCATGCTTCCAATTTAGCCATACAAAATCCCAATGAATCTCTGTTCTCCATGTGCCCCGTTTGTCTCAAGTATATCCAACATGAAACTGGATCATGTATGTATATGACACATTCGTGTGTGGAACAAGCCGGATATAATGGATATTACCATAAAAAACTTTGGGATGCATTTAGTTATGAAAAGCAGTATAATGCATTGGGTGCGGTAATTCCTCCTGAAAGACGCACTCGTGTGGTGGAATGGTGCACCCATTGTGGACGCATTTGCAAAGGCCACCAGCATTATGAACTCAAGTCGCTGTATGATAAAGGTCAGAAAATCATTGTTCCACAATTAGTAGGAGGAGAAGGCGACTATTTTGCGGTAACCTGTGCGAAATCTTCGATTGGCGGCGGAGGCATCAAAGAAAAGCTGAATCGCTACCGCCGATTCCGTGAAATGGTGCATTTCCTGAATGAACCGGATATGATTGGGACAATCACATTCGAAGAGGCGATTAATAAGTTAGTGGAGGCAGTGTGGGAGGCTCCTTTAGACCCTAGGCGTGCTCTGATGGAACGAATTCAAAAAACGGGAAAATTCAAACGTCTTGTAGAAAACGAATCATTCCCTCTTCCTGCGGAACTCCCACCGCCTCCCAAATATATTTACGCAAGCCCCCACTATCCAGATGCAGGAAATCCGGAATTACTGCCACTTGTCTTTGCCACTGCCACACCTACCATAAAAAATTCGGCATACGAGATATTTGGAGATGACGAAAATATAGTGCAATTCCGACACAAAATAGCGAACAATCAGGTAAATATGCATGCGGGCCCCAATCAACAAATTGCATTGGGGAGACTGATGGCGTATCTACAACACATATGTGATACACCCCAATCCGCAGATTTTGGTAAGTGCTGGCAATATGCAAAGGATGCATATACTATGGTAAACGACACTTCCAACATGCCGCCCAAATGTACTGCCAAACTGTATCCAGAAGAGGTTCTTCACGCAATCAATTTAGCTACCTATTCAGATGCAGCAATCAAACAGCAGCATATGACAATATATAATTTGTATAATAAACGGTTTGCAGAGCGTTTCGGAATTCCTACAGGTCTTGCAACCGCAACCGCAACCGCAACCCAACAACCCAACGCATCCAACTCCAAAAACAACAATAACAACAATAATAACAACCACATGGGTGGGAAGCGAAGGACAAGGGCACACAGCAACCGTGTAAGGAAGCACCGGACCCGCCGTAGGGCCCCAAAGGCCTAAACCGCGGTATGCGAGGCTTCAACCAAGGATGAGTGAGAAAAAGAAGCGCAGGACCAAGGCAGAGATCGCGGCTGCTCTAGAGTCCGAGCCGAAGAAAACGCGTACCAAGAAAACCCCGCAGGTTGTCGCCGTGGTATCTCCTGCAGGAATTTCGGGTTCTTTCTTAAACGACCAACGTCCTCTAATCGCCCACATTCCAGTGACCTCAAGTCAGGTAGCCTTTGAGGCGGGGGCTGATATCCAGTATGACCCAACGGTTCCAGATGTCCCCAAGCCGTATGAAGAAGGAACCGAGGCGTTTGCATACCTGGAAGGAGTGCAATCAGGGGCGGGTGTAGGAAATGAAGAGGCGGGAAAAGAAGAGCCACCGGTATGGTCGGAACCAGCTGTGGAATCAAAAAGTAAGCTGCCAAACCAGTATTCTGAAAAGCTCATGGTCCTGTTTCAGGACAGCAATCGGACCCAACAGCTTCCAACACGCACCGATGTTGCCTGTTTTTGGTGTTGTCATAACTTTTCATCGGCACCTGTGGCGATCCCCTCGCATATCCTGGATGAAGTATGGTACATGTATGGAAACTTCTGTTCGCCGGAATGTGCCGTGGCCTATCTCTTCAAGGAGAAGATTGATACGCACACACAGTGGGAGCGGTATGCCCTGTTGAATTCCCTGTATCATGAGGATGCGGAGTTGCCGGTCGGCCATCCGAAAGGAATTCGGCCCGCGCCGCCGCGTGAAGTTCTGCGGATGTTTGGGGGATCCATGGATATTTCCGAGTATCGCGCGGTCGTCCATGAAAAACGGCTACGTATCGATGTTCTCACACCACCTATGGTATCCATTATTCAGACAATGGATACGAAACCGATTGATTTCTACGATCAGAATCTGAAGAATGTATTTATCAAGAATGATATTCAACACAAGTATCATGCCCCTGGCGCACAGGGTCTCCGTTTGCGTCGTACAAAGCCCGTCAAGTCCCGTGAGGCGACGGTGGAATGGGCGATGCGTATTCAGACAAAGGGGGAGTAGGGTATGCAATAAAAATGAGACATTGATGTTTCTAACACCATGTAGGAAACACCAATCGAACCAAGGAAGCCAATGAACGAAGAAATGTCCGACAGCTCAAGCGACAATGACTATCCATGCGATTGTGATATTGGAGTGCATTTTGACACCGGTTTCACATATCCAATCGGATCGAATTATGTTGGAGACTTTGGAGGCGAGGAATGGGGAATGTGGGATTTGAGTGAGTATACGTGGCAGGCTACCGAACTCCCAGGAATCCTACAACAATTGGAGGAATGGGGACATGTGCCTCTCTTCGAACAGTTCCCCAAGACGGCTGCAGGAACCGAGGAACTCTATGAATCTCTGGTATACATGGGTAATTCGAAGTTCCGGTTTGGCTGTGTGTTGGCCCACCAACTGACCTACCGATCCGAGCTCAAGGGCCAAATACAAACGGGGCAATGTGGCTCACGGCAGTGCTGGCATCGGACTTGCACGTCCGATTGATCCTCTCTGTATTGCATCCGATCTCCTAAAAAATCGAATAACAGAATCGGAGGCGAATGTAGGAAGCAACGAAATGCCGGTAACGCGCAAAGAGAAACGTCCCAAACACTACGGAGAACCCGAATTTGTATCCGAACACTATGCAGTTTATCCGGACTATCCGTATGTTCTGTTTATTGCCAAGGATGCCGACGTGCCGGCGGTTGTCAAACGGGATACAGGGAAGGCACCGGACATGCAGGGTCGCAGGCCCTATGTATATCGCTACAAATTTACCTCGGAAGATAATGATTGCCTACAGTTTGCGGAATCTCTGGCAAAGGGAGAGGTCCATTACAGCTCCGAGGAATGTGTGTATCGTGTCAAGGGTTCCAAGCGCCAATTCGGAGACACCGACAAACAGAATATCGAATTGGCAAAGAAGTACAAGGCAAATGACAAGGCAGATCCTCGCAAAGGCCAGTCCTATGCAATTGTTCGTACCAACTTGAAGGAGGCCCTCCGATCCTCGGAGGAGGATTTACCACCTTACCATATCGCCCATGTATTAGCAGAAGACGGTGAATATAGAATTACATTGGAGGCGGATGCAGGAGCTATTATTCGAAAACCGGTGTTTGGAATTTACAGTGTGCGCCCTTCACATGACAAAACATTTCACAAAACCTACAAGGAAATGTATGGAAAACAGGCAGCTGCAACCATTGTGTTGGAGCCAAAGGACGACCAAGAAAATTGACAGGATACGGAGGGGTTTAAAGGCGGGTACCTGATTGTTTGACATTCATTCTCTGTCCTTTCAAAATGTCAAGTGATTCCTTTCTGACCTTTCGCAACATGGTGAGTCGTGTATATCGACTTTCCATGTTGATTGCGGCAAATCAGCATGAGCGAGCTGCCAATGTATTTGATGGATTTATGGATGATTTAGCCATTCTTGTTGGAAATTCGAATGTCGAGGAGGAGATTAAGATTTTGGATGAGTTCCTACAGCGGGATCGAAGTGATCCTCCTTCTCCGAGTGGAACTGAAAAAGGGATTCGTCTCGTTATTCACGAAGAGGCGGAACCTGTTATTCAAGTAGTTCGCTGTGATTCCCAGAGCGAGGAGACACATGGTCCTAAGAAGGTTGCAGTAGAGGCAGCTGAGGAGAAGGCTGCCGAGGAAGCTATGGAGGAGGAAGAGGTTGTGGAGACAGCTGAGGAAGAAGCAGCCGAGGAGGAAGAGGTTGTAGAGACAGCTGAGGAGGAAGAGACTGCTGAGGAGGAAGAGACTGCTGAGGAGGAAGAGACAGCTGAAGAGGAAGAGGCAGCCGAAGAGGAAGAGGCAGCCGAAGAGGAAGAGGCAGCCGAAGAGGAGACAGCTGAAGAGGAAGAGGCAGCTGAAGAGGAAGAGGCAGCTGAAGAGGAAGAGGCAGCCGAAGAGGAAGAGACTGCTGAGGAGGAAGAGACAGCCGAGGAAGAGGCAGCCGAAGAGGAGACAGCTGAAGAGGAAGAGGGTTCCTATGAACCCGTTAAGATTGGAAAAACCATGTATTTCCTTGACACATCTACCAACTTTGTATTTGAGTATGTGAGCGATGAGGAGGCCGGTGAGTATGTTGGAAAACTGGTAGCCGGTAAGCTAGTGCGTGGATAAAATCTAAACAAATAAATAAGAAGCATGACAAATTTTTGCCCTCCGGTAATAGCATATGGGACATTTATTACAGCCATCGGACTGTATGATATTTATATGGGAAAATTACCCAATTTTGCACGTACCATGTTTTATCTAATTTTTGGCGGAACTCTTCTCTGGCTACTGTGTGTCGCCAATATGGAACTTCTTGGATGGATGTTGATTCTGATTCCCGTAATCTTTTACATATTTTTAATATCGTTATTGGTGTTTAATAAATCGTTTACGTACAAAGTAGAGCAGCCCGAGAAAGTGGAGGAGAAGTCATGTAAGAATTAAAGACTAATCGAATAGCCTAAGATAGATCACAATGTTTTGGATAAACGTACTGCTTTGCTACAATTGGCTGTTAGAACTATGGGAAGTGAAAAAAGAAGAATGGAAGGAATGGTGTCGCCAACATCTCGGTCCATCTCCCCGTATTTCCTACATTTTGTTGCCGAATGATGATGTTATTCCAGCAACCATCGAACATACAGAACCCGAAGGGTGTTTATTATACACAGGACATGATATGACAATTTCTCATAGGAAGAAGGATGCCAGTGTAGGAAAACCTCAAAAACTTCCCTGGCTGTCTTTGCAATGCAAGGTAGGAGACACACGATTGGATTTTTCCGATTGGATAAGTGATCTTCGTGTATATGCAACACCTACCTTACTGTCCCTTGTCCGTCTTGCCGCTATCATGCATAATACCTATATTCCCATAGAACATTGCAAAGTCGATGTAATTCTTCGGGATGGATCCGAGGAAACCTACATCTGTAAGGGACGTCAGCAATTATGCAAAGAAGTTCCTGTCGTACACAGGGAAACTCTGCCATACGATATCGTCGATGGACTGTTTTTTTAATATATGTTTTCAATTATGTTTGTATTCTTTTTTAGCCCGTTATCGAGTTAAAAAAGAATTATGATTAATATAAATATTTACATTTTCTGATCGACATGTGGGCGATAGATAATGTCGGATGCAATCATACCATCACCGTACATGGCAATTTCTGCGGATTTATGAAATGCCTTGGCGTCCACATTCCACAGTTTGAGAATGTGAAACCCTTTCTTGGGTGAAATACTGACTCCTACAATTTGATTCCCCTCCTCTTTTGCAATGATTCCCAGAACACCGGCAGCCATATAGCGAGAGAATGTCTCGAATGCCGATTTTTCGGGGATTTTAATACTGTAGGAACCACCACGAATATTGGCACGGTTCTCCCATAGTGGTAGATAGGGATCACGCATTAGAAAGAACATTCCCGCAAGTATCTTGGACTCGCTAATATGTTGCAGGGTCGCCCAGAGATCGGGGAATGTTGTAAAGGACCCAATGACTTTGTAGGAAGCCTGGGTCCATGAGGAATCTTCAGGGTCATGGAAATACAAGGTCCATGACCCAGAAGGAAATGTAATGGCGGAGGCCATGTCTACGAAATTGCAAGAAAGGAAGGAGAGTTAAATTACGCACCCACTGAGTCCCTTTCTTCCATTTACATCTTCAAATTTTTATACACTACTTGCGGAGGATTCGGTACGAGAGGAAGGTGCCAGTGCCAGCTTAATCTCGCCCAGGCCGGCCACTGAATACTCAATGACAATGGGGTAATTGTTTTTCAGATAAATCATGATATCAGTACTCATACCGGTGCATTTGGTAAACAGGGACAGTGGCTTCAGTAGGAAGTAGCCCTGCACGATTTCCACCTGGTTTTTTGGCATAACACAGACAGTCTCCTGAGAGCCAAATTCACCGCCCTCCAGTCGAAAGATTAGCTCATTCTCCGCTGACTTGATTTCCACCTTATCGCCCAGCTGGGACAAATCCTTGACGATATTTTGGAAATCCAGGGATGGCATGGTGATGACGGAAGGGAAATGGACGGGAGGGATTTCAATGGGTTTAATATCCAGCTCCATCAAATTCAGATATTTGGTCGTCACCATCTGTTTCTCCCCATTCATGATACGAATTCCCAGTCGGCTTGTATTGGATTTCTCCATAAACAGAACCAGGGATTCCTCATTCTTGATTTGCTTTACCATCTTGTTGAAGTTCATCATGTTGACACCCAAAATACACTTGCGCGCGCAATGGAACTCGTCAAAACGATCAGCATATAGGCGCATGTGGACCAGGATTGTATGGGTTCCATCCATTGCCATGATTTTCATACCATTTGCATCCACCTCGATATTGGCCTCTGTCAGAATGTCTTTGACTGCATCGATCAATGTTCGGAACGGGGAAGCTTTCACCGTTCGGATCATGAACAAATATTCATGTTTGGGGTCCATTCCGTTCTGAATGAAACACTTGGAGAGTGTGCGTTTAGATGGAGAAGTCAAATAAACGCACCTTACTCGCTGCAGGCGCACCTAGCGGCGCTTTGACACATTCCGGCTCTTCTTTGGCATCAGGTGGTATGCGGAATACAGAGCCAGGGGTACAATGGCAGTCTGGGCGTTTTGCAGGAAGGATCCCATGACGGAAGGGGAAAAGCCACCTACACGGCGATTAGCGCGACGACTGCTACGGCGTGTCTTGCGAGTAGCGCGGCCACTGCGGCGGCCACTACGGCGGCCACCACGGCGACCACCCACCTTAAATGTGGAATTCATTACGGGGCGAATCACAGTATCCGTCGGTTGAATGGAGGCAGCATCAGGTCCCACTGGTGCCAGTATATCGGGATTGAAATATTGTTGGGATGTCTGATATCCAGCACCTCGGGTGCGACGTGTGGGGCGGCGAGGCATCTTCTACCTGGGCTCAACAAAATTGAGACGCTGCTACCCGGTGTGGGAGGGCCTTTAGATTCCCTGGTATTTAAAGACCCGCAAACCGCAAACCCATGACTGACATTGAATATACCACCCCTTCTATGACAATCTCACCCATCCGTGTGAGTACCATGGTCACAACCGCCCATGTCGGATGCCTTATCAACCTTGACAATCTATTCGAACAGGTTCCCATCCTACCGTACCCCATTCTACAGGATGGAATCCTAAAAATGGAGTATCGTGCCATCGTCAAAGGAACATCGTGGAAAGATATTCTGCAAAAGGATGAAAAAGAGGGAAAAACCTTCTTCTTCAATCAAGCAACGATTGTGATTCGAAAGGAAGTGGCTCCTCTGCATTGGAAGGAAATCAATATTAAGCTGTTTCGCAACGGAGGCGTCCAAATGACAGGTGTAAGGAGCGAGGAAATGAGCTGGGATGCCCTACGATGGCTCGTGTCGCACGTTCAGACCCATTGTACGAAACCCGTATTTGAGGAAACCGAGGAACGCCCCTTGCATCTCCATAAAATGCAGACACAACTCGTCAATACCGATTTCAGTATTGGTGCCAAAATCCGGCGTGATACTCTTTACAAGATTCTGAGTGAGAAATATCACTTGACTGTGAGTTATGAACCCTCCATATATCAGGGTGTGAAGACGAAGTACTTTTACAATGCCGAACGCCCCACAGGATGCCCGCGTGGTCTCTGTCCGTGCGAAAAACTCTGCAAGGGAACCGGTGATGGATCCAAACTCGGTGCCTGTAAGAAAATTACGATTTCACCCTTCCAAACCGGCCAAGTCATTATTACAGGTGCAAGAACCATCGATCAAATCATGGAGGCATACGACTTCATGAAATCCTTGTTTGAAACCCATGCAGACGAGGTACTTCGCAAAAACTACATCTGTCCCACAGCCTCACAGACAGCCACAACTCCTACAACAACTACTAAAAAGACAGGTTGGATCTCACATCCTGCACCTCGTAATGTATTTCATATTCCGGTTGAGAATATCCAACCGTAATAGAAATGAAATCTGCTGGGACAAAACG
>JACCDX011790738.1_pt1 | contig 10736 bp, 15 predicted proteins | sample 7449681 | NCBI WGS metagenome assembly JACCDX01 (sample SAMN15323450, study PRJNA562643) | freshwater metagenome | isolation source: river surface water | place: USA:Blue River Watershed | collected 2017-08-18
ACTGGCTACCACAACAACACTGACGCCGTCGTTTTCTCCAATATTCTTTCCATTCGACGCTATCTTTCTTCCGCTTCGACTAATTTCGCTACTGGACTTTCCAGGTTTAATACTTTCACTTTTAAGGTTCAAGAAACCGACGGTTTCCTGAGACCTTCCTTTAAGGGGGAACTGCCACCGAGACCGCATACATCTATCAAACATGGTCAGTGAATAAAAATTGATGTCTATCTATTTTTATCGTAAATAAGAGAAATGACTGGTCTTGAAATTGGACTGATTGTTATTATCTGTATAATTGTTGTGGCTTTTGTTATCAATGGAATTGATGTGTACATTAAAAGTAGGCGATAAATTTCTTAGTGTTATCATTTTCCACGTCGTTAGAGAATAAAAATATACAACCACTACTTCGTAGTTTTAATATTACTGTAGATTTCATACTTGATATCATTTGTATATTCTATTGGATGCTGAGTTTTTACTCGTTTAGACGGCTGTTCCACTTGCTCTACTGGGCGAATTTTACGTTGAACGGAATCCATCTTTTTATACATTAAAAATAGATTTCACCGCCGTTCAATTTTTTATTCACCATTCAAATACCTACAGACCGCCTCATCAGTTTCATTAATCGCATCCTCACCATAGATATGTGAGCAATCCTTATAGTTTTCAATGTAAGACTCAGCGGAGTTCGGCATATAAGAGGTATAAAGGACAATTTCCATTTCCTTGATATATTTGGAATGTTTCTCTGGACAATACTTCTTGGTACACGACTGAATCGACTTCTTACAAGAAAGGTTCATGACGTCCTTAGCAGTCATTCGCACAATCTTGTAATCATTGAAATACACGGTGTAGACTGACTCCATCTTTTTTTATACATTAAAAACAGTATTTATCGCCGTTCAATTTTCCTTGGACCATTCCGTCTCCATAAAGAAGTTGTCGTCATATTTATAAGTTGTCTCAACAATCTTGTATCCAAACTTATAATATTCTCCCTGAGTTATCTTAGGCTCCATATCCTTGAATTTTTCCTTCTCTTTCATGTAATAACTTACTGACTTTTCGTCGTCTCCAAGGTAATCTCTTTCACCATCCTCGTAAATGATTACATAGATTTTGAACTGATTTCCTTTCACAACTACAGCATTACAATCAGTATAGTATCGATGCTTATCATCGTCGACTCCCGGACGAAAAGCTTTGTCTGTCTCAGTCGAGATGGACGGACCGCTTGGAGCAAGGCTAAAGTTACGGTGTTTCGCGTTGAAGTTGTAATAGACCTTCATTTTTGAATAATCAAAATACTTAATGTTTAAATCAATTTTTATGATAAAAGATGGGACAAGTAAACAAGGACTATTTATAATTAATTTAAACAATAACATAAAAAGTCACATAACAACAAACACTTAAAGGAGGAGTCATAGGGGGAACCTTGGTTCACCTACCAACGGTTAGATTTAATCCTCATTTCTTCAAATCTCCGAAAGCATAAAACATGGAAATGTTTATCAGGGTAAATGGTAGTCATGTTTTTGTTGATTGGTCTATAGCAAATAAGACACTTGTGTGGTTTTGGAGTATCGAACAATCCAAACATTCTAGTGGTGTATAAAAACTTATGCTATTTCTAAGTATTCAATTTTACGAATAATAGTAAGCTTCTCTCTCGCGAAGCATCTGTGTTCTTTGAACACACGGCGAACAGATACTATAAAGTAAATTGTTTTGATAGCTTACCCGGATGAATGGCTGATAACACATCATACAAGAATACCGTTTAACAACGACACTTCGATTACCGTTGTACATTGTATATTTTACATAAAGATGTCTATTTAATTTCGTTCATTTTTAGTAAAATTGAACTATTTTTTTATCGTAAATTTTATACAAGAAATCAAAAATGTTGTGTGTTCCGTTCTACGACCACTCTGTTGTTGACTGTATCGACGACTACGTCCTGACAAATACGAAAGGAAAAAACAAGTCAGAATTCATTAAACAGTGCGTTATAGATTTAGTAGAATATGATTACACTGAAAACGACATGAAAATTGTAGACATGAATAATTTCCAGAGATATATGCTTAGAACCTATCCAGCCGAAGTTATATTCAAAGCTATGAACGGAAAACAAGCGGCCGAAGCAATATCCTATTTCGAAGAGGTTGAATTCATTTCCGAAATGGTGGGGGATTCAATTACATTGGAAGAAATGTTGGGGTTTTATTATATTGCGTATTTACACTATAATAAAAAAAGTATCATCCGTCGATTACTTGAGTTTACATCTTAAGCATTCCCTTGGTATTTTGATAAAGATAAAAGGCAACTATAGCACCAAGCATCTCGGCTATAAAATACAAAGGAAGCTCAGATTGGCTAATACTCTTTTTATAGTAAAGAACCCATGCTACCGCAGGATTAAAGGCACCACCAGAAATACTTCCTCCTAAAAAGACAGCAACTGCGAGTGCCAAACCGATGGCAGCCCAGTGCCCCGTTGCAAGAATAACAAAAACTAAAAGGAGAGTTCCTAAAAATTCAACCACCAACTTGTTCATTATTGAATTATATAAATATTTTATTGTTGACTCATCTTCAGCGTATAAATGAAGACCATTGTAAAGAATACATTAGAGAACATACTCGATGCGATTCTGTCAATCATACAAAACATCCATGTTATGAACAATCCATTCAACATATGGACCAATGGACCTTGTTTTAATCCTTCATTATTATACACATTGAAGGAGTAAAATACAATGATAGGAACATAATAATACTTTGTGTTGTAAAACATAGACACAATTTTACAACAAAAGAAGAATAGCGAAGTTGCGAAAACGCAGGGCAGAATGTGGTCGTCGTTAATACAAATCATTCTTTTTTAAAGTAATATGTTTATTTAAACTCCATTCAATTTTTATAATTATAATATAATGGCATCATGCTCTTTACCACCAAAGAGTATTTCTTTAACTGTAGAGTCCATACCGACACGATTTAATAAACTCTCTAACTTTACTGTAGACAGAGATGTCGACCCTGAATGGATAGGTAGTTGGATGATTTATTATTTATTTCTTTTAACTTTATTTAAAAAATACAATCACACCACAAGTATTTATGTCGACCAATTCAATGCCTATAATAACATGAAAATCGACTTGGATTATGTATTAATGTCGCGTATGAGATGGGATGACGTTGGCCGGGGTTATTATTTTTACAAAGATATACAAAATTCTCCTAGATTACAAGGAAATCCTTACTATCTACAAGGTAGCGTGGCTGCTTATGTAAACTATATAATTGACTGTATCAATAAGGATTGTGACCTATTTATCATACCTATCCATCTAAATTATACAGTAGATGTAGAATCTCTTAAACATACTTATATTCCAGGTAAGAGAACAACGCATAAGAATGTTCTTATTTATAAGCGTTGTCTCAATGCGTTTGAACATTTTGAACCCTATGGTAATTATTTTTTTAGTCCCGATGTCGACTGGGATGTAAAAAGATGTTTACAAAAATTGGTCAATCACATCAATCGTAAAACAGGAAGAAAAATTAAGTTCCATGATAACTATCGAACAAGTTTAAACGGAAATATTCCTGGGCCACAGTCTCTTGAAATGATAACTCCGAAATTTACAACCTTCGAACGGAATCAGGGCTATTGCGTGGCATGGTCACTTCTGTTCATTGAACTTTCTTTAAAGTATCCAAACTTGTCCATAAAAAACATCAACCAGCATGTTATGGATGAGGTGGTAGAAGCAATCACCACCCGTGGAGGAATACCCAATACAACCAATACCGAATTATTTTCAGACAGGTATCTATATCTCGCACGAAATTATTCTTTTTACATTATCGCGCAAATAGAACTAAAATATCACTTTTTATTCGACGAAATGATTCGTAATACAAACACAATGAATAAACTTGTAAAACAGACAGCTAAACTATATCATAATACTGAATATGTTAATTATTTGAGTATTATCAATGGATTGTATTCTATTGAAAAACATAACATGGAGAATGGTACAACCTACGAGGAATATTTAGCCGTGCTTGTACAGGATTATAAAGAAGATTATGGCGCAACTGGATTAAAAGGTATTTTAAAAGCTCCGATTATGAGTATAGCAAAAATAGACAATGAGGACTCAGTTAAACTTAGTTATCTAGTATCTATGAGTTTATTAGCACGACTCTCTGAACAACCTAAGACAACAACCTATACAGTTCATGTTCGTTCCACAGTAAAAACAAAAACGAGCAAATCAAAAACAAGAAAGAAGGGAAGTCGCTATCATGTCTTACAAAACTCTAACGAAAATTCGCCTTGAAACAGGCATTAATCATCTCTAAGTTTTTAATAACATACACCTGGAAGTATTTTGTCATAAGCGTGACAAATTCATTGTCCTCGTAGGTAACTAAAATACAATACTCGTTATCTATAAATTCGTTTACCTCTTTTTTAATTTCAGCCTTGTGTTTCGAGTAAACTGATTTCTCAATTTCTAAATACTCTTCAATAGGTAAGCTCCATATATATTTTAATAACAAATCGTAACACCTAACACGTTTCCGGTTACCATGAAATACTTGTTCCGTTCCTGGGTCATTCATTCGAATCAACATATACTTAAAATCAAATTCAAAATGATATCCAAGTTGATACCGATATACATTGACTTCCTTTTCCATGTAATCATATAAAACACGATGACATAGAGAATTAATCTCGTTTTTTTCCTCCACAAAGGGCATTTTTTTTTGTATTCATCCTGAAAATTAATACAACATCAATTTTTAATGCTATACGGTTCAACTTTTCCACGATATTTCTCTGGAGGATAGAAATCAAAGTAGTGGTTCACTTTGGAATCCCATAAACTTAAGTGATTTCCACTTTTACATACATACATCTCTGCGTCCAAGTAGGTTCGTGGAACTAGTTTTCCTATTTGTTTCAAATGTTTTCCGGTTGTCCACCACATGTTTCCACTATAATGTACATAATTTCCTGTATAATTTGGAATAGGGTTCGAATGGAGATTTACACCTACCGTTTCATATTGTTTTAACCCTTCCACGCACACTCTCCACTCTTCAATCAAGTAATAAAGCATGAGTTCAGTCCAGTCGCAAATGGGATATACATGCGGTTTGGTGACGCCTTTGCTATGTAAATATAGAACCGGACAATCATCTGGAACATCGATTCGATTGATTGTCTCGGATTCATAGGTACCCAAGGGAAATTGAAATAAAACCTCTACTTTTGGGTCATTGTACCATTCTCCCGATTCCTGTTCATGGACCAATCCAATCCGTATTTTGGTAATTTCATCATAAAGTCTGCTCCCTTTCATTTTTGTCAGAATCGTCTTAAAAATTTCTTTGTAATGGTGGAGACATGTGATGTGGATATAGACATACATTCCATGGAATAAATCAGTTGGTTTAAATTGTTTGTCTTTTATATATTCATCATTCTAAATAACTTAAAGAACTTCAATATTAATATGTGTGGAGGAGTCCACCGCAGTATGGCGCAGAGGTAGCGTGCAAGGCTCATAACCTTGAGGTCCGTGGATCGAAACCACGTGCTGCGTATTTTTTCATGTATTTCTTTGTATGTAATACATGAAATACTTGGTTTAATTTCAACTCTTTGTGTAATTGACATTAAACATAGTACATATGTAATCGATTAACAGAATATTACTGAAATGTAATACCTGTATAACGAGATGGATTTGGATAAATGTCATATGTTTTTTATTTATGACATTTATCAAAAAAAAAACATAAAAATAATCATGTATAATAAACATATGGAACTTTATTATACATTATTAGAGTACTTGAATAATCATGACACCTTGAGAGCCGGAGATTTTAATTATGTATTGGAAGAAGTAAAGCACGATGTAAAAGTAGCCTTCTATTGCTTTCTCATAACCAAGATTCTACAATGTAGACGTTTAAAGGTAAACCTAAATAGACCCAACGCATTATTACATGTAAAAGATAACTGTCCAGAATTGTCTGAAACCATCGAGGAAGGAATGAACAGAACCAGCGTTTCTCAACAAGATGACATTGCGATTCAAATTGTATTTTACTTTTTACATATAGAGGAATATACTACAACGGATTCCAAAGTAATCGAGGCTATGTTGGATGCTTACCATTTAAAAAATTGATGACGATATTTTTATTCATTGATTTCCAAAAAGATGTTTCTTCTTATTGTCTCTGCTTTGTGTTTTGGACTTGTTGGAGCAGGCCCCAATGAACCTATTCCGGATAATGAACTCGGACTCTATGCCAACCAATGCGCTACCCAGTTCTGTCAAGAAAAAGATGGACTTGAACTGTGGTTAAGTATGTATCAAGCCCGGAACATAGAATATGTAGAACCAGTATGGACGCCATTTGAAGTAGCCAACCTATGTGTTATGACGGCCATTAGTGGGTTTACATTAGGATTTCTGATTCAAAAGTTTGTTATTTATGAACTTGATATTAAACATAACTAATTTTCCAGCGAGGATTGGCAATGCCATTGTTATTTCCCCAATTCTGACGAATACTAATGTTATATTGAAACCCATCCACTTGGACCACCACATTTTTATTTTTAATCGCAACCACCTTTCCAAATTTCAAATCAGTCGTGGCTACTTCCTGAATGACAAAGTCCTTACCGTTCCAAAACAAATAGGTCTTGTCATCTTGTGATTCGCGAATCTTTTTCTCCAATCCATCAAACACGAATTGCGGACCATACGTAGTTAGATAGTCCTTCACACCTTTCGAGACAAGCGCTAGTTTCTCTTTTCGTTTTGTGTCCTTGGCTTCATACAATTGACGGATGAAGGGATGTTTGTATTTGATGTCCATGACACAACGAAGATATTCATCCAGAGGTGGCTTTTCAACCGCGAACGAACCCAGTTTCAAATACTCATCCAAGTAGTTCGTATAGTAAAACTCAGCATAGGATACCGGAACCATACCATATTTATCGACCATATCACGGTCGTACAATTCAAGCACTTGTGCCAATTTATTTACGGTTGTGTTGTTGAATTTAAACTCAATCTTGTAGGTTTTACCACTGACCACTTGAAAGTCATAATTATGTGACATTCCTCCCTTTTGTTCAATGCTGGTAATCAATTGTAGACCGTGTTTTTCGAGGCATGCCTTCAACTTGACTTGAATATCTGTCCATTTCGCACCATACTCAGTGTCAACAAAATACTCCGCGGGCACTTTTTCCAAAAGAATATCGGCAAGAATACCCTCTCGGATTTTATTTGCGCTGTCATTGTCCTTCTTCTTGGATTTTTCGTAAAACAGTTGAATGGTCTCCATCTTTTTGTTAAATCCAATATTGTTATTGTTATGGTTCATTTTTTTCAAAAGAAATAAAAATTGATTATGAATTAAAGATGAATCCAAAAGTATAATCAACGATGTCGACTTTTAGTTCATTGTCTCAACAACTCACCAAAACTCTTGACAAATCTGTCAAAAAGGAACAAGGAATTTTCTTTACACCATCCAACACGGTTAAAAAGATGATTGACCTCCTTCCGGGGACGCCTAAACAGATTTTGGAACCGTCATGTGGTTCATGTGAATTCATTACCGAATTGTCTCGGCGTTTCAAAAAGGCCCAAATCACCGGCATTGAATACAACACCACGATTTATGAATCGATTCAAACCATGCCTCTGTCGAATACCCAACTTCTAAATGAAGATTTTCTGAAATACAAGACGGAAACCAAATATGACCTTATTATTGGTAATCCACCTTATTTTGTGATGAAGAAGAGTGATATCGGAAAGGAATATTATCCTTATTTTGATGGTAGACCTAACATCTTTACTTTGTTCATTGTCAAAGCATTGAAGATGTTGTCTCCAGGAGGTGTCCTAGCATTTGTACTTCCCACGAGTTTTATGAATTGTCTTTATTACAACAAAACAAGAGAATACATCGCCACAAAGTTCAAGATTTTAAACATCCTTTCTTGTGAAGATGATTATTTAGAGACAAAACAAGAGACGGTCATCATGATGGTACAAAACATCCCAGGAGAAAATCAAAGGTTTAGTCTTCGAATCAATCAATCGATTGTCTTTGGAACAGAGGAAACGGTACAAGAACTAATCAATCTATATTCAGGGGCAACTTTTCTAGACCGTATGGGTTTTGATGTCAATGTGGGCACAGTTGTTTGGAATCAATGTAAAGATATTCTCACCGATGATGCCACGCAGACCCTTTTGATTTATAGTTCGGACATTAAAAACAATAGATTGATTCCACAATCCTATAATAATCCCGAGAAGAAGAATTATATTCATAAACAGGGTACAAAACGGCCAGTGTTGGTATTAAATCGAGGTTATGGGGTGGGTAACTATAACTTCGAGTATTGCCTCATCCAAACCGACAAGGAATATTTGATTGAGAATCATTTGATTTGTATCAATCCAAAAGAGGAACGCGATGACCTTTTGGAAATGTATCAAAGAATCATGAATTCGTTTAGAGACCAACGCACATCACGTTTCATTGAACTCTATTTTGGGAACAATGCCGTCAATACAACGGAACTGTGTACATTATTTCCCATCTATATTTAAAAATCTCCTTCCTATATAATGTTCCGAAACCAAGACCGTTTTTTTAAAGGCGCACCAGAGACGCCGTTTATTGTCTGGAACGGCGAGACAACAGATGAAGAAATCAATCGCCTTCTATTCGCAACCACGCCTGACCACACCCGCTGGGAATCTCACCATGAATGTATGAGTAAGATTAAGTACCGTGATGAACTGATTCGCGGATTACAGGCATGTTTGAACGCAGTCCAGAATGAACGCAATCTTTTGATTCACAAATACGAGACACCGAATAAGGATTAGTTAAAAAATGTTAAATACACTATCATATTATTATAGACTTACACCTTTTTCACATTCAAATAAACAGAATTTATCTATGTCTGAATCCCGAATAATAAACAAGTTGGTAACCAACAAATTAATTAATTTACCAGCATGTTCTGTATTCATTATAATATGTATTATAATTCCAAATCATTTTTAAATGTCTTTTTAGAATTACATAGAGAACAACATAATTGAATATTATCTTTTCTGTGACCATATAATGGAACAATAGAATCAAATGTTAATCTTGAATCTGTATATTTATCATTCATTAAAGTAACATATTTAGAACAATATTTACACATTGGTTCGCATAAAATAAGTATTTCAATCAAATCTTGATAAGTTACAGTATCATATATAGGTAAATCACAAACTAACAATCTACTATCTCCAGGTGATTTATATAGTAACACAGGTCTTTTATTATTATTTATATAGTCGCAGAGTATTTTTGTATCTTCTAAGTTTAATTCTGACATGTTTTTACCTACTAAATAGTGAAGTTTTTGAAGTTCTGAATCTTCGCCACAAATATCAAAGTATAATGTATTTATTTTATATTCACTAAGACTCTTTGCGGTTTCAAATGTTACACATTTTCTTAATTTTTTATCGTCCCTTGCTTTATATGAATGAACACGCCTCTCAATAGATATTTTAACTTTATATTGATTTTCTTTTGTTGGTTCAATCATAAATTTTTTACATACTTCTTCTATTGAATATGGATATGGTTTCTTTCTTTTAGTTACAAAAAGGAATTCGCTTGTTGTTTTATTATCACACCTATGAAATAAAGAACAGGTCAAATCTTCTCCCATACATAGATGATTTTCTCCAGTGTATTGTTGAGGAAATTTTTCTTTGTCATCCATCATAAATATATAGAGTATAGCACTCAAACTTCCAATTAGTTCTTTCATATTATCTTCGGGAACAACTTTTTCGACCCATGACAAACCACCTTTATCAACCTTAATTATTGCTATATAATTGTTCCCAGTATGATATATTTTATTATGTATGACCTTCATTCGTTCAAATAATTGTTTTTGTGTTATATGTTGTTTTTCTGTATTAATAGACATATTTATTATTTAATATTTGTTTTTTTTATAATTCAATTTTTAAACTTATGAAAAGTTTAAAAATGACGATGTCGAATAAAAAGAACCGAAAAATATTAAGTCGAAAATTGGTAAGAAGAGTGTTAATTACGAATAAATCTAAGTATGCGTTTATTTGTTATTCTTTTCCTTTTCATATTTAAATAATTAATGTGTTCTGTATTTGTAAACATCCATATATATTTATCGACCCCCTTATTTTTTTGATTTTTTTCTGGATCAACCCGAGTAATTATAATTCCTATTGGCTTATATAAATCATTTTTATTGTCACATAAATAACCAATAAAATCGTACGCATTAATTAAATATGAATCCAAACAATTAACAAATGATGTATCAATTTTACTAGCATTATCTGTTTTAAATATTTTTCTATCAATAATTTTCGAAATTCCAATCTGTTTATCCACCACAATATATGGTTTATTATTTAAATTTTCAACACACAAATCTAAGAAATTTTCATAGTTTTCTAATTCGAAATACACATACATTAATACATAATTATCAAATATAATTCTTGTATAAACCTTCGCATTTTCTTTTATTTTAATTTGCGAGTAATTATTAAATATAA